>ERZ773263.220-NODE-220-length-42940-cov-6.258389_pt1 | contig 42940 bp, 37 predicted proteins | sample MGYA00511076_ERZ773263 | MGnify/ENA primary metagenome ERZ773263 (study PRJEB29015, sample SAMEA2738155) | human oral metagenome | biome: human oral; feature: human-associated habitat; material: saliva | place: China | collected 2195 ... | reverse complement strand
TCGAGCGCATTTGCCCAGTTGAGCCTCTTTTCATAGTGCCCCGCAGCCTGGCGGGCGGTTGTCCCACGCCTCCCGAGTGGTAGCGCAACGAAAAAGCGCATTTTGTACGATCTCGGGAATCGCAGAGTGCGCTTTTGCGTGAGGGGCTGCAGCCAGAATGCGTCTTTCCGTGAGGGCTTGGGGCCAGAATGCGCCTTTCCGTAGAATGCGCTTTTCCGTAGAATGCGCTTTTCCTTACCTGGGCAAACGTCGAGCCGTCTCACGCAAAAGCGCATTCTGCGCAGACGGTCTCACGCAAAAGCGCATTCTGCGCCGACGGTCTCACGGAAAAGCGCATTTTGGCCCGATATGGAGTAAAATGAAGTTGTTCTGCATGTACCACGGCCTGCGTCAACCCGCATGACATGTGTCACACCTCATACTGGAGGGGCATGTCGCAGGGCATAGGCTAACGCTTCTTTGCTTCTAAGCTTGTAGGGGGGAGGATCTATGGGATCTATGTTGTCGTGGCCTGTGACCCGAAGGTCGGCCATTGCACTGGGCGCCATCCTAGCAACGTCGGGGGGCACCCTGCTCGCTGGCTGCTCTCCAAAGGGCACCGCGCCTAAGGGGAATGACGCGAACGATGCTGATGGCGCTTCAAAGAATGGAGATGTCCCTGCACAGGGCACACCCGCCGACCCTATGACCACCCGAATCGATTCTACCCTCTCTGCCCTGACACTCAAGCAGAAGATCAACCAGCTCTTCTTCCTTGAGCCCGAGTCGATCTTTCCCGCAAGCCCCGTCGTATCGGCAGGAGACGCGAGTCGTCAGGCACTCACGGAGCATCCAGTAGGTGGCATCTGCTATTTTGGTCAGAACCTTAGGGGTCCCGACCAGACTCGCACGATGCTTTCCAGCATCAGACAGTACTCTCAGGACGCTGTAGGCCTACCCCCGTTCATCTCGGTCGATGAGGAGGGTGGCACCGTCTCGCGCATAGGGGGCAAGGGTAGCTTCAACATTCCGAACGTAGGCGACATGCGTGATGTCGGCACTAGCGGCGACACGCACCAGGCCTTCGAGGTCTCACAGGCTATGGCGAAGTACCTCGTTGAGCTTGGCTTCAACTTAGACTTTGCCCCGGTTGCCGACGTCGTCAATGGATCGGGCCAGACCATGGCCCGGCGCTCGTTTGGCACAGACGCCCAAGCAGTCGCCCAGATGGTCGAGGCAGCCGTACGGGGATTCACTGGGGGTGGCATCCTATGCTGCGCAAAGCACTTCCCAGGGATTGGCAGTGCGGAGGGCGACCCAGAGGTAGAGCCCATCAGCACGCAAAAGACGGTGGAGCAACTGCAGGCAGAAGAGCTCCTGCCCTTTCGGAGTGCCATCGCGGCGGGCGTACCCTTTGTGATGGTGGGACACCTGGCATGCCCCAAGCTGACTGGCGACGACACACCCGCCTCGCTCTCGAGGACTATCCAGACGGACATTCTGCGTGCACAACTAGGATTTGAGGGTATTATCATCACGGACTCCCTCAAGATGGGTGCGATCGGCGACCGCTACAATGCCACAGAGCTTGGCGTCAAGGCCCTTGAGGCCGGAGCAGACATGCTTCTGATGACGCCTGACTTCTCAGCCTCATACGAAGGAGTCCTCTCCGCTGTAAGAGATGGGACGCTTAGTGAGGAGAGAATCGACGATTCCCTGAGAAGGATCATCAAGACAAAGTTTCGCCTGATGGATGCATCCGCATAGGGTGACATGGCTCGGACCCCAAGGGCTAACCCACAGGTGGGGCCTAGGCACGGACGTACGGGGGTGGTTTCATGTATTGCACCAACTGTGGGGCACAGCTTGAAGATGGCACGCTATTCTGCACACAGTGCGGATGCAGGGCAGACGCTCAGGATGACGGCGCGAACGAGAACGGAGCGGCCACCACCATTGCCTCCCCGCTCAGCGCGCAGCCCTCCGTCAGTACCACTCAGGTGGCCACTGCAGCTCCGGTCCAGCCTCCCCTGCCGGCAACCCAAACGTTTGCGCCCCGTAGGGAGACCTCAGGAGGCCTTGCGGCGCAGGGCTTCGAGCCCTACGCGAACCCCGTCTCCGTCAGCCCCGGAAAACGCAGACGGCGCAAAAGCGGAGCCGCAGTGGCCGGACTCACCATCGCTGGTCTGATGGCCGTGACCGCACTCTCGATAGTCATCCTGCACTACTTTGGTGTCTTGGGAGACCCCGCGTTTCTGAGATTCCTGCCAACGCGAGCAGATCCTGCCGCACGTACCCAGAGTTCTGGAGGCGCGGAAGGGGCCAGCTCCCCAAGAAGCGACCTGGGGACGAAGGCCGCCGTACCCAACGTCACCGGCATGACGCAGGAGCAGGCAAGCTCCGCACTCAGGAGCGCTGGCTTCAACGTCGGCACAGTTACGACGAAGGAGGGAAGCGGATCGGCAAAGGGGGTTGTCCTCACCCAGGCAATCAGCGGAGAGGCTGAGAGGGGTGCGACGATAGACCTGGTCGTCTCTGCGGGCAGAAGGGTCTATACGGTCGTCGCTGGACAGATGACCTGGCCCGATGCGGAGGCATACTGCGAGCAGCATGGTGGGACCCTCGCGACGGTCACATCACAGGAGGAATGGGATCAGGTCCTCGCAGCCATGAGGGCAGACGGCCGCGAAGTGTACTGGATTGGTGGGCGTCGCGAGATAGATGGAGGTAATTTCACGTGGGTGGATGGCCGGACATTCTCCTTCACGGCATGGGCGGCAGGCGAGCCCAACTACCAGGCCAACAAGGTCGGCCCAGAGAACTACCTGGCCGTTTACAAGGTGAATGGTCAATATGGCTGGTACGACGACCCCTATGACCTCGATCCCTTCTACAAGGCAAGCGTTATGGCCTTCGTGATGCAGACCGTAGAGTAAGATTCGATCGGGGGCCAGCACATGACAACGCCAACCGGAGACGTGTCACACCCCACATGACAGCCTAAGGAGGCGCCCATGTTTTGTATGAACTGCGGAGCTCAGATTGCGAGCGGCACGAGCTCCTGTCCAAGATGTGGAGTCCCCCTTACACCTCAGCCTAGAAGCGGGCCACGTTGTCCGAGATGCGGAGGCGAGCTTCCGCCCGGCCAAGCGTTTTGCCCAAACTGCGGATTCATGGCTGCGGGTGCGTCGATGGGAGGACCAACTCCACAGGCCCAATGGACCTGGCAGGGGCAGGGTACCTGGCAGGGGCAGGGCGTCCCACAAGCGCAGTCGGTCTTGCAGGGACCAGGCACCCCACAGGCGCAGCAAAGCGCCCTCTCGTGGGCGGCACAGGGCATTGCCGACCAGGTCAACAAGCTGGTGGGTGGTACGAGTCGCGTCGAGCTAAGGTTTAGGGACTTCTTTGACGCCGTACCGAGGCGCCATGCGCGCGGCGAGGCAGAGGACCTGTTCATGTGCGGGACCCATAGCACGACCCCAAGCATCACCCAGGCCGTCACAGAATGGCCCCATCCCTGGCTCTACTCGAGGGTCCTCCTTGTGCTTGGCATCGTATTTCTTGGTCTCGTCATTCTCAGCTATGCGATGAGCGACCCGAGCAGCCTTCCCGGACTGCTGTTCATTGGCTCCATGGCAGTGCCATTCGCGACGGTCATCTTCTTCTTCGAGACGAACGCACCCCGAGACATCAGCATCGTCGAGGTGGTCGCAATCTTCTTTGTTGGGGGCGTGGCGTCCATACTCATGTCATACCCGATAGACGCCCTCTTTCCCGGCTCGGGAGTGGGTGACGTGATACCCTCACTCCTCACCGGCCTCATCGAGGAGCTGGCAAAGATTTCCATCGTTATCGTATTCCTAATGCGCAGAAACAAGCGCGTATACATTCTTGGAGGCATCCTCATAGGTGCGGCGGTCGGTGCGGGCTTCGACATGTTTGAGTCTGCAGGATATGCTTTCGTCAACTTCCTTGAGACATTCATATCCAGTACGTACGATGAGCTTGCAAGCGCCTACATGGCAGGCGTGGGCGACGCAATTCAGATCACCCTGCTAAGGGGTGTGACAACCATAGGTGGCCACGTGGCCTGGGCCGCCATCGAAGGGGGCGCGATAGCGCTCTTTCGGCAGGACGAGCGACTCGACTTCTCGTATCTTGCCCAACCACAGCTGCTGGGCATCTTTGGCATTACCATCGTGCTCCACGGTGTCTGGGACATGGACATTCCCATCCTCGATAATCTTGAGCTGTTCTATATGACCCCCAAGACGGCACTTCTCATCGCAGTCGCGTGGATAGTGCTCGTCGTGCTCATGCAGCAGGGCCTCCAGCAGGTCAACGAGGAAGCCATGAGGCACAGGAATGTCGCAGCCCCAGTGGGGGCGCCAGCGGGATTTGGCCTTTGATCGCTGCCATGATGGCATTGAGCGCCCACCGACAATCTTGGAGGAATGTGGTTTATGCGAGAGGAGACTTTTCGGCCGACAGAACTATTCGGCTTTGGCCCGTTGTGCCCTTCTGTCGATGACAAAGCTAAGCCATCGATATTGACATCTCACCCAGCAGATATAAACTAATGCTTGTTTCATGAGACTTTAAAGTCTTTTATCTCACATGCCTGCATTCAGCCATTTGCAGCACACGTTACAACAGAGAGGAAGACCATGTCATTTTGCTCACACTGCGGAGGCTCCGTTCCAGATTCCGCACGCTTCTGCCCAAAGTGCGGTAGCCCCACTCACATCATGCGACCCCCTGCAGAAACCATGGCACCAACAAGCACGTCTGACACGATGGGTGTCGTATCAGCATCTATGACCACAGTTACAACGGCCACCGCGCCTGTAGTGGCCGAGCCAATTCCAACGCCATACAAGGAGCTCGAGTCAACTGTCCAGAGCACTCCCCCTACGGCAGAACAAGTTCCTGAGGAGGAGACGGGCACAGACTCTGCAATCGGCGAGGGTGTGGATACCCAGGATATCACCGTTAACGACATACCAGAATCAGCGGAGGGGGATGAGGGCACGAAGGCACAGCCATCGACAGACTCCGAGGAATTGGTCGACACAAGGCCCTCGGAACTCGATGAGCCTACGCCCAATGAGCCTACGCCCACAAATAGCGAGGTAACTGGTGAGTCGGAGACAAAGCAAGAAGACGAGAAGCCTTTGTTCTCGGAGGCAATCGGCCATGGGGAACATCCCGAGGGTACGGACAGCTCACCTTCGCTCCAGCCCCAAACAGAGACCTTCCAAGCACAGCCGTACTCGCAGGCGCAATCACAGGTACCGTACACTCAAACGCAGACATACCCCCTATCGCACGCACCGAGCCCCTCCCACACCCAAGTCCCTGCCCCCGCACAAGTACTGACGCATGCATCGTACGCGCAATCACAGCAACAACTACCATATCCACAGCAGCAAGCACAGCCACAACTACCATCCCCGCAGCAGCAGCCACAGCCACAGGCGACGATGCAATACGGGCAGCCCAACCCGCAGCAGGCACAGGTGACGATGCAATACGGACAACCCTACCCGCAGCAGGCACCGTACACACAGCCCTACCCTCCGCAGCAGCAGGCATCCTACACACAGGTACAGGTCTTCACAAACTCACAGCCCGCTGGAGGAGGCCCCACAAAGAGCAAGGTGGCGGCTGGACTGCTGGCGATATTCCTTGGCACTCTTGGCATCCACAAATTTTACCTTGGCCGTACGGGCGAGGGCATCCTCATACTCGTGTTGGATATCCTTCTTGGATGGACCTTCATCGTACCAGGCATCGTAGAATTCGTGTGCTTTATCGAAGCCCTCATCTACTTCACGAAGAGTGACGAGGAGTTCCAACGAGACTGCGTGAGAGGATAGGGACCGGTCTGCCTGACCCCCCAAGCTAAACGGTCATGAGCTCTACGTAGATCGGAACTACGTAGATCGCCCGGGCGGAAAGGGCGATCGCTATGGCAGACGGTGCCGGCCAGGCGTAGGAGGTACATCGGACACTTATGCGGCGTCCCAGACCGTCCTCGACACCCTCGCCATGAGTGAGTTTGCCGCGCCGTCGGACATGCCGTGCGTCATGATCACGAGCACATAGGGCCTCTTGCCGTATACGATGGCCCCGTCGTGTCGCACGCTATCGAGCGTGCCGGTCTTATGGGCAACGACGGTGCCCGAGGGAACACCCTGAGCGATACCCTCTGAGTCCTCCTGCTCCTTGAGCCAGGCCAGCGCGGCCTGGCTTGCCTCAGGACTCGCGAGATCGCCTGATGCGACGAGCCTGAGAATCCTTGCCTGGTCACTTGCGCTCGTGTAGTTCTCACGCCCGGCGGCGGCCGCCGCCGTGTCCATCATCTTGCGTGCAAGGACGGTCTGACCGAGGCCCAGCCTAGCGCCCTCGTCGTTCACGGTGCCCATGCCCAACCGATCTATGAGCACGTTGGTGGCCACGTTATCGCTCTGGGAGATCATAAGCTCTGCCAGGCGGGAAAGGCTCAGCCTCGTTCCCGCCCCCATGGACTGGACGGACCCCGTGCCACCGACGATATCGCTCTCCCTGATGGTGTAGCTGTCACCGAGCGAGATCGAGCCGTCTGCCTCATGTTGCAAAAGCGTCGCCATGATGAGCGTCTTGATCATGCTCGCGGAGCGCATTCGCTCATCGCCGTTTATCGCAAAGCCGCCGTCAGAGGCGTCCACAGGCGTGTAGACTACGGCAACCTCATCGCCATAGGGACTAACGAGTGGTTCGACAGCCGCTCTCACGGCATTATCCCGGCCGGAATCGGCGGGAGTGGGATTGTCGTGAACGGCAGGCTCATCGGACCTTACGGCCTCGGGAGGTGCATCGGATACCCGGGCGCCCTCCTCGGGGTTGGTGGCCTCGGCGGGCGCCTCGGCGCGTGGGTCCATGACGGCAGGAAGTGACGAGGCCGGGGCATCTTGTCCCCCATCGTCCGAAGAGTTTTGGCCTGTTGTGCCGGTGACAGGTCTTGGCGAGCCGTGCGTCCAGATAATTGCTCCACTTACCATGAGAATGGCGATGGCTGCCATGATGACTGCGCACAGACGCAGCCGCCTGTGGTTTTCGAGAAGCGTACGCAGGATGTTGGGCTTGAACATGTGTTCTCCGTACCAGCTCTGATTGTCGACGGACAGAGGATGTGCATACGTAAGCGTGATGCTAGTACCGGCTATATACTACCTGCAAACAATCGACCTTGCTGAGAAGATGTCCCCGAGAGGGCAACGAAGACAGACGATTTATGCACAAACTATGGAGGCCGATTGGAACCGGATGTACAAAGTGGCTTGTAAAGGACCGGTCGATTGGTACCCCAGAATCTGCGGGGTCACCTTCTGATCTGCAGGGGCAGCTCCAAAGAGATGATAGTCCATCTGGCGCGACGTGAGCACGCGCCAAGCGATAGGACACACCCTGATCTACGCCCCCGACGTATCTGCATGCCGGACGAGCCCCTTGCGGGATCCAACGCCATCGTGGAGGAGTGTCCCGGGCAGCTGCTCGTCCATCGTCTCTATAAGCGCTGACGCTGTACACGATCAGTCACATCAGTGCCAGCCGTATGACTCAGGGACTCCCTATAGACTCAGTAGATGGTCGTACCGAGAAGGGAATCCCTTCAAGAGATTAAAACATATGTTCCCTTTCTTACCGTTCTGTGCTATGATGGAGGGCAAGACACGGCGGCGGACGAGTGGAGGGGCGGTGGCCAGATGGTACGTAACATGGGCGGGCTGAGGCCCATAGACGACCTGATGTTTCGGGTGATGGCGAGGGACAAGGCCTTCTGCGGGGAGCTCCTGAGGGTGCTGCTCCAGGACCCAAAGCTCGAGGTCGTGGAGTGCGAGCCGCAGTCCGCCGTCACGAACCCCCACGGCCGCTCCGTGGTCCTCGACGCCCTCTGCGAGCTCTCGGGCGGCAGGTTCGTGGACGTGGAGGTGCAGCGCACCGACAGGGACGACCTCCAGAGGAGGGCGCGCTACCACGCCTCGCTCGTGACGGCGGACAGGACGAGGCCGGGCGGGCGCTTCGCCGACGTCCCGGACGTCTGCGTCGCGTTCGTCTGCGAGTTCGACCCCCTCGGGGAGGGCAGGTCGCTGTATCATGTGGACAGGGTCGTGAGGGAGAGCGGGCGGACGCTCGAGGACGGCCTCTCGGAGGTGTACGTGAACGCCCTGGCGAGGGACGGCACGGACGTCTCCGCCCTCATGAGGGTGTTCACGGAGGCCGAGGCGTACGACGAGGGGCGCTTCCCGGAGACGTCCAGGGTGAAGAGAAGGCTCAGGGAGACGGAGGAGGGGCGAAAGGACATGGGCAGCGTCATAGAGGAGATCCGCGCGGAGTGCATCGCGGAGGGCATCGAGACGGGCAGGGCCGAGGGCAAGGCCGAGGGGAGGCTCGAGGCGCTCGTCCGGCTCGTGCGCGACGGGCTCGTGAGCGTGCAGGACGCCGCCGCATCGGCGGGGGTGGACGCCGACGAGATCAGGCGCACGCTCGCTGCGGAGGGATGAGGCCGCGAAACAAGAGATAAGCTAACGGTCACGGCCATGCGCACAAGCAGGCCACCCGCCTTGCGACCGGGTGGCCTGCTGCTCGATACCAACCAAGCTGGATGGGCCTATATTGTGCCCTTGCCTAATTGCCTAAGGTGCACTACGCCCTTAGAAGCTGCAGCCGCTCCCATCGAGGGAGCATGCCCCACCGGACGCCTTGGCGGGAGCTGCCGCATCATCTGTAGCGTTGGCCGAGACGCCAAACTCACGCCCCAAGTAGTCGATGATGTCGTTGGACTCGTACATAGCCTCACCATCGATGAACAGGCAGGGTACCTGACGCTTGCCGCCATGCTCGACGAGGTAGCTTCGGTCCGCATCGCTCTCGTCGATATTGTGCAGCGTCAACTCGATACCCGACCGCTTCATGAAGCCCTCAACCTTACGGCAGAAGGGACAACCATTCTTTACATAGAGCTGGAGATCCTTTTTGGCCATATTAACCTCACCTTCCGATCAGTTGCGATTGCGTCAGAGCCTTGTATACCCGAGCAGGCGGACAGCTACGCAGCCGCCGCAAGCATCCGCGCAATTGCCAAGCCCACCGCTACCGCCACGAGGCTCGATATCACGTTTGCCGCGATATTAAGCGCGGCAGTCCAGACGTGACCCATGCTGAGGAGTTGAAACGTCTCGTTCGAAAACGTGGAGAAGGTCGAAAGCCCCCCGCAGATCCCCGTCGCTAAGAAGAGCTTTGTGTGTCCTGGCAACGGACGAGCAAGATCCAATCCCGTCACCAGGCCAATAACGAATCCGGCCACGACGTTGGCCACGAGAGTCCCACCGGGGAGCGCGGGGATAGCCCGTCCCAGGACCTCTCCGATACCCCAACGCACGATACTGCCAAGAAAGCCGCCGCAACCCACAGCCAGCGCCTGTCCGAGCATGAAAATCCTCCTATCAGTCGTGGACCACAGGCAGCGTGAGTCTTGGCTACAGCAGCCTCAACGAAACCTCCCTGAGTTGCCTGCCAGAGACCTCGGCCGGGGCATCACTCATGAGGTCCGAGCCGCTCGACGTCTTGGGGAAGGCCATGACCTCGCGAATCGAGTCCGAGCCTGCGAGCAACATGCACACGCGATCGAGACCGAGCGCAAATCCGCCCATGGGAGGGGCGCCATATCTCAAGGCTTCCATCAGAAAGCCAAACTGCTCCGTGGCCTGCTCCTCGCTGAAGCCGAGCTTCTTGAGGATACGCAGCTGCAGGTCAGCATCGTGGATACGCACGCCACCACCACCGGCCTCAAAGCCATCCATCACAAAGTCATAGGTATGCGAGCCCACGGAGAGCGGATCGCTGTCCAGGCGTTCGATGTCTGCCTCTATCGGCTGGGTGAAGGGCTGGTGCTCGGCCGCGTAGGCCTTGCGATCCTCATCCCAGTGGAAGAGCGGGAAGTCCACGACCCACAGGAAGTCATGCCCCTCACGCGGGATACCGAGGGCGTCGGCCATGTGGGAGCGCATGCCACCGAGGACCTCATCGGCCACACGACGTGACTCGACGGCAAACATCACGAGATCGCCAGGCTCAACGTCCATCTCGAGGCGCAGCGCCTCCATCTCGGCGTCGGAGAAGAACTTCACGATGGGGCTCGTCACCGAACCATCCCCGCGAAAGGCTATGTAGGCCAAGCCCTTGGCGCCGAAGCTCGCCGCGACGCCTGCGAGCTTGTCCAACTGGGCGCGAGGCCAGCTACCGGCTCCCTTGGCGTTGATAGCCTTGACGTAGGTCTTAGGGTCTGCTGCAGCACTTGCAAAGAGCTTGAAGGCAGAGCTCTCGAAGATGTGCGTGACGTCGTGGAGTCTCATGCCATAGCGCGTGTCGGGCTTGTCGGTACCATACGTGTCCATGGCGTCCCAGTACGACACGCGGCGAAGCGGCAGTTCCATAGAGACCCCTACCTCGCCGAAGGCATCGGCGAGCGCCTCCTCGAGCACACCCATGACATCATCCTGCGTGACGAAGCTCATCTCGACATCCACCTGCGTGAACTCGGGCTGACGGTCCGAGCGCAGGTCCTCGTCGCGAAAGCACCGGGCGATCTGGTAGTAGCGCTCGACACCGCCTACCATGAGGAGTTGCTTCAGGAGCTGCGGCGACTGCGGCAGCGCATAGAAGTGCCCCGGCTGCGTGCGGCTCGGGACCAAGAAGTCACGGGCGCCCTCGGGCGTCGACTTGAAGAGCGAGGGTGTCTCGACCTCCATGAAGGCGCGCCGGTGAAACGCCTGGCGAATCGCGAAGGTGAAGTCGCTGCGCAGTCGCAGGGCGGACATCATCTGGGGACGACGCAGGTCCAGGTAGCGATAGCGCAGGCGCACGTCCTCAGCCACGTCAATGTGGTCCTCGATCTGAAAGACGGGGGTCTTTGCCGTGTTCAGCACCTCGATGTCAGAGACGAGGACCTCTACCTCGCCAGTCGCAAGCTTCTCATTGTCCTGGCCCTCGGGACGCTCGCGCACGACGCCGCTGACCTTTATGGGCCACTCGGAGCGGATGGTCTCGGCCCTGTGGAAAGCGACCCCGCCCGAATGCTCGGGGTCAAAGGCGACCTGCGTCAGGCCCGCACGATCGCGCAGGTCCACGAAGATAAGACCACCGTGATCGCGGCGGTGCCACACCCATCCGGTGAGCGTGACCTCCCGACCGATGTCCTCGCGACGAAGCTCACCGCAACTGTGCGTATGCATGCTGTACATGTGCATGGGATCTGTGTCATATGAAGCCATGATCATCCTCTCGTCCCTGCCACCCCGTGCCGTACGGGCGACTCCCCAGCAGACCACCCGTCGACGTAGACTGCGACGATGGGCACAAGCGATTATGATAGCAGCGATCTTGCAAAAGGCGACCACCATCAGAGAGCCTGCATGTCAGCGTTACAGACTTGTCACGAGCGACGAGGCTCGGCAGCCACCAGATCGTTCGCCATCGACCCCCTTGCGCAGCCCCTACGCCGCAGGGTCGAGAGCTGTGCCGTCAAAGTGGAAGATCGCACTCGTGGCACGCTGGCCGTCCGCCGCATCAAAGTCACCTGACGATATGGCCTCTGGAGACATCGTGCCGCTAAGCTCGCTGGTCTCAGTATCGTACGCGTCTCCCAGGACCGACGAGCAGAAGCCCTGCGCCCAGGCAGGCGTAAGAGACGGCGTCGAGCTCTGAGAGGCGAGGGCATCCGTCCAGTCCCTGAGAAGGTACGTGGTCATGCCTTTTCCCTTGTCTATAACCAGCGGCAAGAAGTGGTAGGACCAGACTGACGCATGGCCACTCGAATCCTTGACAAGCCGTAGCTTGGCCATGCCACCGATCAGTGATGAGTTGTCGCTCTGCGTGCAGATGAAGTTGCCCACCGACCAAAAGCAGAGAGTCTGTTTGTCACCCTCATCTCCCAACATCTCGACAGGACCGATCACGTGAGGATGCCCCCCTATGATGACATCAACGCCAGCGGAGCGGAAGACCTCGGCCCAACTATGCTGCTCGGCGGTCGGGGCGCTCACGTACTCGGTCCCCCAGTGCGGGAAGGCGACCACGATGTCGGCACCCCGCAAGCGTGCCGACATGACATTTGCGCGAATGCGCCCCTCATCAAGCAGCGAGACCGCCCCCTGGGGGTCCGGGATACCGTTGAGACCATAGGTATAGTTGAGGAGCGCCACCTTAAAGCCATCCTTCTTATAGATGTACACGTTATCTAGGGAGCCTGGGTCAGTGGACTGGACATCTCGCTCGCCAAGAACGGCCACGTCGGGATGTTTTTCGTGCCAGAACTCGAGCTCATTGTGGATACCCGCGTAGCTGCGATCCATGGCGTGGTTCGTTGCCTTGAGGATGACGTTGAAGCCAGCCGTAACTTCGGCATCACCCATCTCTTGTGGGCCGTTGAAGCTGGGATAGCCTGTATACCCCAGCTCGGCACCACCCAGCGGCGTCTCTTGGTTCAGAACCTTGACATCCACCCCCTCGAGTGCGGGGACAATATGCGAAAAGACATGATCGAAGTTGTAACTGCCGTCCGCTTGCTTACCACTCCGATAGACACCCGTATGCTGCAGCACGTCACCGACCATCACGAGGTCGATGGTCACGGACCCTTGGCCGGGTGTCTTCTCGCGGATCGCCACTGCCCCTCGCCCCGACGTCCCCTGTACCAGGGGATCGGAAGGGCTCGCGCTCGGGTCACCCAGCATCTGAGCGAACCATGATTGAATGGAGTTAAACCCATTCGAAAGCGGCTTAGTCAGGCCAGCTAGCCCGATGACCACGAGCACTGTCACGACGAGTGTGACCACGACCGGCACACGTATGACCCTGCCCTTGCGCCTGCGGCCCTTGGCGGAAGCGAACCTGGCGGGAGCGGTGTGCAGCGTGTCCCTCCTCGGAGTCCTACGACGAAAGTCGGACCTTGCCGAATGCCGTGATGGCTGCGTGTGGACAGGGCGGCGTGGAGGGTGAGCAACTCTCCGCGATCTTGGGACCGCACGTTGGCGCGAAGGCTGATGCTTGGGCATGTAAGCGGCCATGTCACTCCAAAGAGACTCAGTGGTTGAGATGGACCCACGGACCCACCCTCGGTACGCTGACGTGCGCTAGGCTCTGTGCCACACCCACGATCCGGTCTCACCGGGGCCATCGTAGGCACAAGCCACCACACCGAGGATGAGAGCTTGGATGAATGCCACCTCAAGTGTAACGCAGACCCACTGTCCAAACGTCACCGACATGCGCAGACATCCCCATACTTGGGTCGTGGTGATACTGTCACGACCACCTTCTGAAACGAAGTGCTCAGCGCGCGACAGCGCTACGAGATTCTCTGGCTCACAGTTGCGACTAGCTCTGCCAAGGGGAGTCTGACCTGCTCGTGGGTCTGCATGTCGCGCAGGGTCGCCGTGCCCGAGGCGACCTCGTCCGCACCGAGCACCACACACAGGCGAGCACCCAGCCTATCCGCCTGCTTAAACTGGCTTTTGAGCGAGCGTCCCTGGTAGTCCGCCTCGGTACGGACACCCGCCCGGCGAAGCGCCAGCGAGGTCGAGAAGACGGCATCGCGCTGCTCGGGAGCCGCACACGCCACGTAGACGCAGACCGGCGGCTTGGTCTCAAGTGAGCCCCCACAAGCCGCAAGGGCAAGGGATATCCTCTCGAACCCCACCGCAAAGCCTATGCCGGGGGTAGGCCTGCCGCCCTCAAGCTCTACCAGATCATCATAGCGCCCGCCTCCACCGATGGCGCCGACGCCAGAGTCGAGCGCATCCACCTCAAAGACGGTGCGGGTGTAGTAGTCAAGACCACGCACGAGGGTCGGGTCCTCGACGTATGCGACGCCCGCCTCGTCCAGATAGCACTTGACCTGCGCATAGTGCGCAGCACACGTGTCGCAGAGGTGGTCGGTAACAAGCGGTGCGTGAGCCATGATCTCACGATCGTGATCAACCTTACAGTCGAAGGCACGTAGCGGGTTGGCATCCGCACGCTCCCTGCAGTCGGCGCACAACTCATGTGCGTGGGCGATGATAAAGTCGCGGACCTTCTCGCGATACGCAGGCCGACAAGTGGCATCACCCATCGAGTTGATGCGCAACCGAAGCCTGGCCGGATCGAAGCCCAGGCGCCTGAAGTACTCCATGAGCACGATGACACACTCGGCGTCGGCCGCCGGATCAGGTGCCCCCATCCACTCGATACCCACCTGATGGAATTGGCGCAAACGGCCTCTCTGCGGGCGCTCTCCACGAAACATTGCCCCTGCGTACCAAAGCTTAACCGGAGCCGCGCCCTGAGAGACGAGCTTATCCTCCACGGCGGCTCGGACGACACCTGCCGTCCCCTCGGGGCGCAGCGCCATGCGCTGCTTGGCCTTAAGACCACCTTCACCCCCAGCGCCAATCAGCCGCTCCATGAGAGCACCCGAGAAGACGCGAAACATCTCCTTGCGAACGACGTCCGTCGACTCACCGATGCCGTGGACAAAGGTGTCCACCTGCTCGATAGCCGGCGTCTCTATCATGTCGAAGCCGTACGTGCCAAAGAGCTCGCGTGCCGTATCCTGCATGTGCTGCCAACCACGCATGTAGCCACCATACAGGTCCTCTGTTCCCTGGATCCTCTGCGCCATGGCCCCTTCTTCTTCCCGTATGATCATCTACCTCAGGCGATAGTCGAGCGACACCGCCATCCGCCAGTATAGCCGAGGTAGTCGCAAGAGCGAGCGGCGGGCAGCCGCCGCAGCCCACACTCACCCGTCCGATGAGACCACGACCCATGGCACGGAGGTAGTACGAGGTCGGACAGCGCGCCAAACGCTCAGGAGTACGACTGCAGGACCGGTGGCATCACCACCGCCAGATGGAGCGAGAGGATATCCGAGGGAGAAGCGCGCACGGGACGGTGACAGAAGGCCGGGGCCTTGCGGTCACGCAGCGGTTGTCCCGACGTCTACCACGCGAGCGCCACGGCCTCATACGGTCTGAGGCTGAGCGCACCGTCTTCGTCAAATAGGAGGTCCCCGCAGTTGGCGATCAGCGCGCTGCTGCCCGCGACCGTGTCTGCCGACAGCGCCGTGACGTCTTCGCCAGAGAAGTTGCAGGCAACGACTATACGATCCTGTCCCAAGGTGCGCTCATAGGCAATGACCTTGTCTGATGGGCTCTCTAGGAAGCGCACGGTACCACGCTGTATGACGGCATTCTCCTTGCGCAGACTGATCAGGTCACGGTAGAAGATCCACACGGAGTCAGGGTCACCCTCCTCCACGGCGGCATTAAGCCAGAGGTGATTGTCCGGCACGCCAATCCAGGGAGTTCCGGACGTAAAGCCGGCATGGTCGCTGCCATCCCACTGAACAGGCGTCCTCGAGTTATCGCGGGAGCGCTCACTCACCACATGGAAGGCCTCGTCCGCACTCATGCCCCCATCCTGCAAGATCTTATAGTAGTTCTTGGTCTCTACGTCACGATAATCATCGATAGAGGCAAAGCCTGGATTAGTCATGCCCAGCTCCTCCCCCTGGTACACGTAGGGGGTCCCCCGCATGAGATGCGTGCAGAGGCCGAGCATCTCACTTGAGCGGCGCCAGAGCTCACGGGTCGACACGTCACCGAAGCGCGAGTTGGGGCGAGGCTGATCGTGGTTTGACCAGAAGAGGGCGTTCCATCCTCCTTCCGCCGACATTCGCTCCTGCCACTCGGAGAAGAGATGACGCAGCTCACTGATATCGGGTTCCGCAAGTGCCCACTTGTCGCCATTCAGGTAATCGACTTTCAGATGATGGAAGCTGAACACCATGGCAAGCTCATGGCAGTCAGGCTTCGAGTAGCGGATACAGTCATCGATAGAGGTAGAGCTCATCTCACCGACCGTCATCAGATCGTCGATGCCAGCCTCACGCACAAGCTCCTGTAGATACTCATGAACGTGCGGACCATCCGTGTAGAAACGCCTGCCATCTCCCTCTTCGTCACTCTCCAGCTCGGAAGGCTTCGAGATCAGGTTCACGACATCAAAGCGAAAGGCAGAGACGCCCTTTGCCTTCCAGAAGCGGATGACATCCGCAAGCTCGTTTCGAACGCGGGGGTTATCCCAGTTGAGATCGGCCTGACTCTTGTCAAAGAGGTGCAAATACCACTTATTGAGCGAGGGTACATACTGCCACGCACTACCTCCGAACTTGGACACCCAGTTCGTGGGAGGCTCCCCGGGGTTCTCCTCGGTGGCGCCCTCTGCGGCATCGACAAACTTATAATAGTCAAGATAGGTAGGGTCACCCTTGAGGGCCTTCTGGAACCACTCGTGCTCTGTGGACGTGTGGTTGAACACCATGTCGAGCATGATGGCGATACCCCGCTCCTTCGCCTCGCTCACAAGCTCATCGAAGTCCTCCATGCTGCCGAACACGGGATCTATGTTCCGATAGTCCGCAACGTCATATCCGTTGTCATTCTGGGGAGAGACGAAGAACGGCGTTATCCAGATACAACCCACTCCGAGATCTTTAAGATAATCTAGACAGTAGGTGATGCCTCTCAGATCCCCGATACCATCATCATTAGAATCCTTAAAACTTCTAATATAGATCTGGTAGACAACCTTATCGCCAAATTGCTCAGCTCGATCCATAGTGCCTCTCTCCTCCTCAACGAAGGTGGTGCCGCACAGAGAGTGGGCTTGCGACGCCACCTGACCGACAGAGTTTTTTACACCTTATTGCTTAGTCCCATATCCAATGACTGTGGTCTTTCCAGCCTCTACCTCACCCTTGGACACAAGTTCGAGCTTACCCGCCCGACCGACACTCGTTACGATCATCATGACCGTATCCTTGTGACCAGCGGCCGCGATCTTGTCTCTGTCGAAGCTGACGAGCCTCTGACCGGAGTGGACCATATCTCCCTGATCGACGTAGGTCGTGAATCCGTCACCCTGCATCTCTACGGTATCCAAGCCGATGTGGATGAGAAGCTCGAGGTCATTGGGAAGCTTGAGGCCAACGGCATGACCTGAGTTCGCCATCATGACGCTGACCTCAGCGTCGCAGGGTGCGATGACCTCTCCGTCAAAGGGGTCGATCGCGATGCCCTCGCCCATCATACCGGAGGAGAAGACGCCGTCTTCCACGGAAGCGAGCGTACGAGCGGTACCGTTCACGACTGCCTTGATGCTGCCATCTGCGACTACGTCGCCATGAGCGGAGGGTGCGGGAGCATTGGCTGTCGAAGTCGCAGCCACAACGGTGGCAGTCTTCTCTCCCTCAGGTACGCTGTCATTGACGCCAGCACCCCTGTCAATGCCCCTGCGCTTGCCCACGACGTAGGTGAGCGCAAACGGAACCGCGATGGCAACGACCATGCAGATCGCAAAGCTCAGGAAGAACCTAGAGTTGATCGAGAGAATACCTGGCAGGCCACCTACGCCGATGGCATTAGCGGTAGTTGAGGTCGCGGTACAGATGACACCCGCGATGGAGCTGCCGATCATGGCGCACACGAAGGGGAACATGTGCTTGAGGTTGACGCCAAAGATGGCAGGCTCGGTGACACCCAGGTAGCACGAGAGACAGGCAGGGATGTTGACCTGTTGGGCGTCCTCGTCCCTCCTCTGGAGCACGACCATGGCAAGGACCGCCGAGCCTTGTGCGATGTTGGAGAGCGCGATCATAGGCCAGAGCATGGTTCCGCCCGTCTGGTTGATGAGCTGCAGATCGACGGCATTGGTCATGTGGTGCAGGCCGGTGATCACGAGCGGAGCGTATACGGCTCCAAAGATGGCGCCGAACAAGACGCGCAAGGGTCCCGAGATGCCAACCATAACGATGTTGCCGATCCATGTGCCGATGATCCAGCCAATGGGACCGACGATGAAGTGGGCTGTCATCACGCCAAGCAAAAGCGAGCAGAAGGGTACGACGATCATCTGTATGAGGGCGGGAGTTATCCTCTTGAAGAAGCGCTCATAGTAGTTGAAACAGATGGCAGCAAGGATGGCGGGCAAGACCTGTGACTGGTAGCCCACCATATGGACCTGTGCAAAACCAAAGTCCCAGGTATACTTGACCCATTCCTCTGGTGTGGCGCCCGCCACGTTGTACGCGTTCATGAGCTGGCCCGAGATGAGTGTGAGGCCAAGCACGATGCCCAGCATCGGCGTGCCACCCATCTTCTTGGTGATTGAATAGCAGATGCCTACGGGAATGCCCAGATGAAACACTGCCTCGCCGATAAGCCACAAAAAGCCGTAGACACCGGTCCAGAACTGCGAGAGGGAGGCGAGCGTCTGGTTGCCGTCAGGCCCGAAGTAGGGCATGTCTCCCAGGATGTTTCGAAAACCTAGGATGAGACCACCGGTGATGATGGCGGGAATGAGTGGCGCGAAGACCTCGGCAATGGCGCCCATAGCCTTCTGCAGAGGATTCTGGTTTCCGGCGGCTGCGGCCTTGACGTCGGCCTTGCTACCTTCGCTCACGCCCGAGACAGCCACAAAGTCATCGTAGAAGTCGGCAACGTCGTTGCCGATGATGACCTGGAACTGCCCCGCCTGCGTAAAGCTGCCCTTGACAGAGCTAAGCTTCTCGATGGCGGGCACATCGGCCTTGGCGGGGTCAGCTAGGGCGAAGCGCATGCGCGTGATGCAATGCGTCACTGCGCTGATGTTGTCCTTGCCGCCGATGAGTCGCAGCAACTCCTTGGCATCGCCCTCGTACTTTCCCATCTCTACTCCTTCGTCCTGGCGTCACCAGGCCCTCTTGCCCTCATGGCAACCTTCGCAGCTCTCTTTGCCGACGAATAGGCTGATGCCAGCATTGGATAAAATTATTGCTCGCGTATTCAAATAGGTCAAGGGAGGACGTCGGGCTGTGGCAAACGGCGATACTCTCACCGCGAACGGTAAGGAGACCTGCAAACGGGGTATGACATGAGATGTTGCGTTGTCAATGAGGCATCAGAGGCGAGGGACGAAAAGATGCAGGCGATCTACGGTTCAATATATGAGGATCTCCTAGAGCAGATCAAGATGGGTGACTACCCCTACCAATCGTTCGTGCCCTCCGAAAGCACCCTCGTCGAGCGGTACTCATGCTCGCACAACACGGTGAGAAGGGCGCTCGGATTGCTTGCGCAGCAGGGCTACGTACAGCCCGTCAACGGCAAGGGCGTGCGGGTGATATACCAGCCGCACGAACGGGCGCTCTTCAAGGCCTGCGGCATCGAGACGTTCAAGGAGGCCGCCGCCCGCAACCATCTCTCCACCGCGACCAAAATCGAGACGTTCGAGCGCATCGCCGCTGACCTTCGTCTTGCGAGACTCAGCGGTTTTAAGGCGGGTGACAAACTCCTCCACATAGACAGGGTCCGGATAGTTGAGGGACGCCCGCACATTCTGGACCGTAGCTACTTTCTTGAGGACCTCGTCCCCGGCCTCACGAGAAAACGAGCAGCCGGCTCGATCTACGAGTACCTCGAGGACAAGTTGCGCATGAAGATCGTCACAAGCAAGCGAACGATCACCGCCGAGAAGGCGACGCAGACAGACCACTGCTACCTTGACCTCGAGGGCTTTGACTTCGTCGCCGTCATGTGCAGTCGAACCTTCAACGGAGACGGGCACATGTTCGAGTACACGCAGTCACGACATCACCCCGACTGCTTCTCGTTCAGCGCCGTGGCCAGACGGGTATAGGGGCCAGGCCCCCAACTACAGCCCTACGCGGCGCGCCGGCGGTACGCGGGCACGCGAGCGTGCAGACGGATGCAAGGCAGACCCCGCACCCGCTGCTTGGACTAGCCACTACCCCAAGGTGATCTTGTGAACCCAGCCAAACTGGTCAGCTATCTCGCCAACCTGGATGCCTGTGAGGGTCTCGCGAAGCTCCCTCATCACGGGACCGACGTGCTCCATGCCATAGACGATCTGTCTGTCGTCGGCGTCTATCTCACCGACGGGGCTGATCACGGCTGCGGTGCCACACATGCCACACTCGACAAACTGGTCAACCTCCTCGAACATGACAGGGCGCTGCTCGATCGTCATGCCAAGCATCTTTTTAGCCACATCGACGAGCGAGCGACGAGTGACGGAGGGCAGGATGGAGTCAGTATGGGACTGCGGGACGACCAGCGTGCCGTCCTTCCTGACAAAGAGGATGTTGGCACCACCAGACTCCTCGACGAAGCTGCGCGTCTTCGGGTCGAGAAACAGATTGTCCGCGTATCCCTTAGCATGCGCCTCAACGGAGGGAAGCAAGCTCATGGCATAGTTGAGACCGGCCTTGATGTTGCCGGTGCCATGTGGCGCCGCGCGGTCGTACTTGGAGACCTGCAGCTTGACAGGCTTGACACCGCCAGAGTAGTACGGGCCGACGGGCGTCACGAGGATGCGGAACTGGTACTCGTCTGCGGGCCTGACGCCGATAACGTTGCCCGTGGCGACCATAAACGGTCGGATATAGAGCGTGGCGCCCGAGCCAAAGGGAGGCACCCAGGCGGCGTTGGCACGAACGACCCGCTCAACCGCCTCGATGAAACGCTCACGGGGAAAAGGCGGCATAACGAGACGCTGTGCCGAGTTGTACATGCGCTCGGCATTCTGGTCCGGCCGGAAGCAGACGATGTCACCGTTCTGGGCGGTGTAGGCCTTGAGACCCTCGAAGACCTCCTGGCAGTAGTGGAAGATACCAGCACACTCAGAGAGCCTGAGACTGTGGTCCGCCGTCAGCGCACCCTCATCCCAGGCGCCATCTTTGTAGTTGGACACATAGCTATAGTCAGTAGGCTGATAGGCAAAGCCGAGGTTACCCCAGTCGAGATCCTTCTTATCCATATGATTCCCCTCCGTGAGTCAAGAGCGCTGCCGGGCGAGCGAGAGGACGTTTGCCCGCGCACGATACATATCCGCTTGAGTAGTGTAGCGCCTTGCACGAAAACATCGACGGCTGAGACACGCTCGAAACATCGTGCGCACGCGACGTCCACGCACGGGCACACAACTGGCAACGCACAGCGGTCACGCCAGGGTTGACTCAAGTTCCCAGGCCGTGCGGCTGGCGAGAAAGCCCCTGCGACCCAGCTCGGTCTCTATCTCGTCGAGCACCCCCTCGTCTGGGGCACTCACATGATGAAAGTGGTAGCCTGAGGTAATCCCACTCAGGAGCGATGAGCGACTGCTCGCCAGTCCCTCCACAAAGCGTCGCACGTCACGGCGGCTCGACACGTTTAGAGGGGCGCAGAGTCTACCGTAGCTGTGATGGTTGACGACCGTGTCCTCGACTGTGCCTCCCAGGTCGACGATGAGGTTAAGTTCCTCGGCCACCTGGCTCGCATCGTGGCGCACCTTGATGAGCCTCCGGGGGCGAGCGTTCGAGGGCGGCGCCAGGCAGTAGCCCCGGTTGGTGGAGAGGATCTCGACTCCCTCCGCCTTGAGAAGTGCCATGTCCTGCACGATGACCTGGCGGCTCACCTCACAGCTTTGGGCGAGTCCGGCGCCAGTGAGGGTGCCTCTCGCTCCTGAGAGCAGGGAGACGATGCGACGCCTTCGCTCCTTTCCCGTCATGGCCCAGCCACACCCTCGGTGTCGTCGCGACCCTTTCCTGAAGTCTGCCCTGCGAAACGTTCAGGTGCCACGGGCCCTCCCCCTGCGGCGATGATCGAGAGGTGCTTGAGGCTCAGGTCCAGGATGGGTGCCGAGTGGGTGAGGGCCCCACACGAGACGATGTTCACCCCAAGGTCCACGAGCTGGGTGACGTTCGCCGCCGTGACGTTGCCCGAGACCTCAATCTCGGCCGTACCGTCCACGATGCGAACGGCCTCGGCCATCGTCCTGTGGTCCATGTTGTCGAGCATCACGATGTCGACCTTGGCGTCGAGCGCCTGGCGAAGCTCGTCGAGGGTCTCCACCTCGACCTCCACCTTGCACAAGAAGGGCGCATGGGCGCGGACGGCGGCAACCGCCTGGGCGATGCCGCCCGCCGCGTCGATGTGGTTGTCTTTGAGCAGCACGCCATCAGAGAGGTTAAAGCGATGGTTGGAGCCACCGCCCACACGCACAGCCTCCTTGTCGAAGACGCGCATGTTGGGCGTGGTCTTGCGCGTGTCCGCCAGACGGGTCCCGGTGCCAGCAAGGATACGAGCCATCGCGCGCGTGTAGGTGGCGATGCCGCTCATGCGCTGCAGGTAGTTGAGGGCGACCCGCTCCCCCGAGAGCAGGGCGACCACGTGTGCCCAGACGACACCCAGCTCCTGGCCCGCCACGACCTCCTCCCCGTCCTGAACCGTCGCGACCAGCCGTGCCGTGTCATCGAGCAGCTGGAACGTCCGCTCGAACACGTCGAGGCCGCAGATCACACCCCCCTGCTTGGCGACCAGACGGACCTGGCCCTGGGCACCATCGTTTATGACCGATGCCGTCGAGATGTCCTCGCTCGTGATGTCCTCACGAAGGGCCGAGCGTATGAGTGGCTCCGCCTGGAGCCTGAGGGTCACCGAGTTCATGCGTGATGCCTCCTCCTGACGATGTCCCGTGCGGCCAGCCTAGAGAACACCAGGCTCTCGAGCAGGGAGTTGCTGGCCAGGCGATTCTTGCCGTGGACGCCGCTGCAGCTTGTCTCTCCCACGGCGTAGAGGTGTTCCATGGAGCTGCGAGAGTCTTGGTCCACGCGGATGCCGCCCATGAGGTAGTGCTGGGCCGGGGCGACGGGAATGGGTCCCTCGCAGATGTCGTAGCCCTCCTCGAGGCAGCGCTCGCGAATGTTGCGAAAGTGCCTACAGGTCACGCCACGTGGGATGCGCTCGAACGAGAGGCGCACGAAGGGCAGGCCGTCCTCCCTCATCTGGCGGTAGACGGCAGCAGATACGACGTCGCGGGGCTGGAGCTCGTCCACGAAACGCTCCCCCTTGACGTTGAGGAGGATGGCACCCTCCCCCCTGCAGGACTCGCTGATGAGGAAGGCCCGGCCAGTACTGCCGGTATAGAGCGATGTGGGATGAAACTGCACGTAGTCCATATGCTCAAGGGCAATCCCATGCACCCTGCAGATACGGCAGGCGTCACCTGTCATGCACGGGAAGTTCGTCGAGCGCTCATAGAGCCCTCCCACACCGCCCGCCGCCAGGATGGTGTCGGTAGCGCGGACGGCTAGCATGTCGTCCTCCTGCGTTGTGCAGACGACGCCCTCGCAGCCCCCCTCGTCTGAGACGAGCAGGTCGACCATCGTGTGCCATTCGAGCAGACGCAGGTTGGGAAGCTCGAGCGCCCGAGCAAGGAGCGTGGTCGTTATCTCGCGCCCCGTGTCATCCGCGTGGTGAAGCACACGGGGTCGGGAATGGGCGCCCTCGCGGGTATAGGCGAGCCGTCCGTCCTCGCGCTTGTCGAACGAGACGCCCCTGCGAATGAGGTCGTTGATGATGTCGCGACTCGACCAGATCATGGTGTCAACGCTTTCGGCGCGGTTCTCGCCGTGCCCGGCGCGCATCGTGTCATCAAACCACGGTCCGTAGTCGTCGTAGTCGCGCATGACGCAGATGCCGCCCTGAGCAAGCATCGAGTCGCAGCTGGCCAGGTCCCTCTTGGAGAGCAACACGACCTTGAGCGAGCGCGGGAGGTTGAGCGCCGCGTAAAGACCGGCGACGCCACAACCCACTATAACGACGTCGCAGGTGATCCTGCGGGCGGGCTGGCCCGTCGACGGGACCCCGGTGGCTCCCGCGCCCTCAACTGGCGTCCCCGCGCCCGTCACCATCAGCGCACCGCCAAGTCGAGCATCCGCCTGAGAGGCGCGTTGGCACGCTCGGCGTCATCGGGCAGCGCGATCTCGCCATAGCCCTCCTCCAGGGAGCGGAGCAGCTTCTCGGCACTTATCATGCGCATGTCGGGACAGAGGAGGGGGGTCTTCGTGTAGAAGACTCGCTTGCCCTGACCTGCCGTAAGCCTCTCGATCTGCGCCTGGACACCTGCCTCAGTCAGCACGATGAACTCCGTGCGCGCAGACGCAACGATGCGCTCGATGATCTGCTTCGTGGAACCGATGAAGTCGGCCTCGGCGAGCGCCGCCTCGTCGCACTCGGGATGCGCAAGCAGCTCGGCAAAAGGGTGGTCGCGCCTGAGCAGATGGATCTCTCCCAAGTCAAGCCCCTGGTGAACGGGACAGAAGCCATCGTTCAGGATGAAGTGCTTCTCGGGGACCTGTCGTGCGATATAGCGTCCGAGGTTCTTGTCCGGAATGAAGAGGATGTGCCCCTGCGGCAGCTCGCGAACCACCTTGACAGCGTTTGAGGAGGTCACGCACACATCCGACCAGGCCTTGATCTCGGCCGTGGAGTTGACATAGCAGACGACGGCCAGGTCATCGCCAAAGCGCTCGCGCGCCATGTCCACGTCCTGCCTGCGCACCATATGTGCCATGGGACAGTCTGCCAGCGGCTCTGGCGCGAGCACGGTGCGCGAGGGGTTGAGGAGCTTCACGCTCTGTCCCATGAAGGAGACGCCGCAGAGCACGATGACCCTCGCCTCGAGCGTGCACGCAAGGCGTGCCAGGTAGAATGAGTCACCCACGTAATCAGCGAGCGCCTGGACTTCGGCAGGCACGTAGTAGTGGGCAAGGACGACGGCGTCGCGCTCGCGCTTGAGGGCGGAGACGCGCTCGGACAGAGACTCGAAGCCCTCAGGGAACTCATGCGGCACGGGACCACCATCCCTGTGGTAACGCTCGAGGGCCTCCTGGTAGCTGGCCTCCTCCAGAGGCGTGCGCGTGTAGGTCTCCACCAAGTCCCTCCCCTCCCTGGTCGCTCTGCCTCGTCCGGCTACGACAGCGCCACCCCATACGAGCTTGCGTCGACGTCGGACCTGCACCTAGTATGGCAGTTTCTCTGCCCACTGACAAGATAGCTGTCTTGTCAGTGGGCAGCCGCAGGACAGTAAGGACAGCGTCCCCACCAGCAGGCAAGGGTGCCACACGAGAACTGATACACCCCTAGAGCGCCGAGCGGCCCGCATCCGGCACCAGGTGGCCTACGCGCTCTTCATGATCACGGAGCGCACGACGCCAGCGGTGGCATCGCAGGCGTCGAGCGAGGCCTCCATACGATCGAAGACGCGCATCCAGCCAACAATGTGGCCACGGCGCGCCTCATCGAGCGTGTCATCGTGGAAGAGTCGGTGCATGCCTTGCTCGTAGACGTCATCCCCCTGATCCTCGATCTCGCCGACTGCGATGGCCTTCTCGCGCACGATGGGGTCCTTCTTGTAGTCGGCCAAGCGATCAAACATGAGGTTGAGCTCCACGATGGCCTGGTGAGTGAGCTCGGCCATCTCGCGCGCCTCAATGCGGGTGGAGCTCATGTTAAAGAGGTCGAGCCCCGTGCAGACACCCTCCATATAGTCTACGATGTCATCCATCTTGAGGGCAAGGTCCGAGATGTCGTCACGATCGAATGGCGTGATGAACGAGGTGTACAACTCCTTCATGATCTTGCGTACGTGCGCGTCGGCACGCGACTCGTGGAGCTTCATCCCGGGGATCATCGTTATGGTCTCCGGGTAGCCCTCGACGAACTTCACATAGTCCTTGGATGCGTCGAGAATCTCCTGGGAGAAGTCCCTAAAAAGGGCGTAAAACGGATCTTCCTTCTTTGCGCGAGCCATGTACCTCTCTTTTCTCTCTGAGTCTCTTACGGACGGGCGCGCCCCCGAGTGCGGGATGGGGCCCGAGAAATACCGCCTAGAACACGAGCAGGAAGAGCCTCGCCAAAACGTAGCCGATAAGCCCGCAGCCCGGGAAGGTGAAGACCCAGGTAAAGACCATGTCCTTGGCAATGGCCCAGTTCACGGAGCGGACGTTCTCGGCGGCGCCCGCACCCATGATGGCTGCGGTCTTGGTGTGGGTGGTAGAGACGGGCAAGCCCGTGAGCGTGGCGATGAGCAGCGACGCCGTGGCGCTGATGGACGCGGCGAAGCCCTGGTACTTGTCAAGGCGCACCATGCTCATGCCCACCGTCTTGATGATCTTCTTGCCGCCCACGGCGGTGCCTATGGCCATGATGCCGGCACAGAGCACCATGATCCACAGGGGAAACTCGACGTTTGCCATGTTGGTCGAGCCGGTGGCGAGGATGATGGCCATCATCGCCGTGGACATGAACTTCTGGCCGTCCTGAGCACCGTGCATGAGGGCGACGCCTGCGGCGCCAAGTACCTGCATGCGCCCGAAGAAGTCGTTGGCGCGTCGTCGGTCGGCATTGCGGCACAGGATTGGTATGACCTTCGCGATAGCCCAGCCCGCCGCATAGCCCAAGACAGTCGAGAGCACGAGGCCATAGATGACCTTTGCCCACTCCCCCATGTTAACGCCCTCAAGGCCCCCCGAGACGGCAAGTGCGGCGCCCGTCAGCCCCGCGATGAGCGCATGGCTTTCCGACGTGGGGATGCCAAAGATCCAGGCACCAACGCCCCAGCCCACGATGGCCACGGTCGCGGCCGCCAAGGCGATGAGCGCGGCATGGGTGTCTCCGCCAAAGTCGACCATGCCGCTCATGGTGTCCGCGACTGCCGTAGAGATGAGGGTCATGCCCACCAAGCCGATGAAGTTGCAGATGACGCTCATGACGATGGCCTCGCCCACCCCGATCGAGCGGGTGCCCACCGGCTCCGCGATGGCGTTAGCGGCGTCCGTGGAGCCATTCACGAAGATGGACCCCAAGATAAGGACCATGACGACGACAAGAAAGGGACTCTGGAAGAGGATCTCCAGAAAGTGACCGATGGTTATCATGCATCACCCTTCGCGAAGGGAGGCTGCGGCGCGCCTCTGCCCCTACCAGTACCTCCCCATCATAGACGAAACGGGTCGCCTGCAGGACCAAGACGGTGGACGGCAGACCTTCGAGCGCAGACGAAGGGCCGCGTCAGGTTCCTCGCCCTGGATCGTATTGTAGTCAGAGGGCAGAGAGGAGGAGGGCATGCACAAGACCACGGGCGAGGCGGGCGGGACGACGGCAGGCGAGGTCGAGCGCCTGGTGCGGCTGTACTCGGACTCCATACTGCGGCTGAGCTACAGCTACCTACGCTCGACGCACGACGCGGAGGACATCTGTCAGGACGTCCTGCTCAAGCTGCTGACAGCGCGACCCTCCTTCGTGAGCGACGAGCACGAGCGGGCCTGGGTCATCCGCACAACGGCGAATGCCTGCAAGGATCAGCTGCGCGCAGCGAGGCGCAAAGACACGACCTTGGAGGGCGCACGGGAGCCGGCGACAGAGGGCGACCCCACGTTCCAGGGGCTTCTCGACGAGGAGGCTGATCTGCTCAGGGTCCTGCGCGAACTGCCGGACCAGTACCGGGAGGTCATCCACCTGCACTACTTCGAGGAGCTGCCCTTACGGGAAATAGCGCGAATGACCGGCGTGAGCGAGGCTGCAGCCACGAAACGCCTGAGCAGGGCACGGAAGCTCTTGCGGACACGCTTGGCAGAACAAGGAGACTGTTGAGGACAGGGTAAGGAGGACATCATGGATGACATGACGGACAAGACGCTCGAAGTGGAAGGGAGACCCGAAGAGAGACTCAAGGCCACCTACACGTCCGCGATGGGCAAGCTGTCCTTCTCGGACGGTGCGAGGGCGAGGATGGCAGGCAAGCTCGAGAAGGAGGCGGATGGCATGACAGGCACAGGCAAGAACAAGGCACAGATCCTACACTTCGGGAGGAAGTGGCCCGCTTGGCGCATCGCCGCTGCCGTGGCGGCGGTCGTCCTCGCGGCAGCCTTGGGAGCGGGTGGCATCGCCTACGCAAGCGGTGTGCGCATAGGCGTGCTCGGCCTCGTGGATGACGTCTTCAACGGGGCGCCCGCCAACACCGAGGTCGTGAGTAAGATAGGCAGGCCCATCGGCGCGAGCGCACACGCCAATGGGGTGACCATCACCGCAGACGCCGTCATCGGCGACGCGCAGAACTACGTCATCGTCTACAGCATCTCAAGAGATGACGGGAAGCCCATAACGGAGGTCAAGGCCGACGAGTACGGAAACCTGCCCCTTATGTTCGGTGACCAGACCACGTGGATCTATGGTATCTGGGGAGTTGGCGGAGGCAGCCACTTCTATGACAGCGACCCCTCCGACAACTCAATCCAGTACGTCGAGGAGATGTCAACCCATGGCGCAAGCATCGTGGGCCAGACCGCCTACGCCAGCTTCACCGACCTCTGCGTCTTTGATAGCGAGTCAACCCAGCCCGAGCCGATCGTCTCGGGACACTGGAACCTCAAGTTCAAGATGAACTACGAGGACGCGGCTGTCGAGATCCCAAGCGGCCAGGTCTTCTCCATCAACGGGCTTAAGGCCACCATGGACAAGCTGTCCATCTCGCCTATCGCGCTCTCGCTGAGCTACACCGTGCACGAGGCGGCGAACCTCCCCGACGCACCCAGCGGGCAGATGCCCCCAGAGCTCGAGGCGCGTATGGACCAGCTCATGAACCTAGGCATGGTCACGATCACCCTGCGCGACGGCAGCACGATCACGTTCAGAGACCTTGGGGGCGGTAGCACCGGACCCGACGACCAGAACAGCACGCGGGTCGAGAAGTCCAGCTTCCTGCCCAGGATCATCGACGCAAGTGAGGTGAGTTCCGTCACCATCGGTGACACCACGTTCAGCGTACAGTAGTAACGCCACGACCAGCCCTCACGGGCGATGGCACGCGGGCGGCATCGTCAGTACAGCAGGCAGACGAAGCTGACGATGCCGTCCTTCCACATCGCCTTGATGGAGCCCCCCGCCTCCTCGCAGATGCGCTGGGCAACGGAGAGGCCGATGCCGTAGCCACCCTGGTTCGAGTGGGCCTTGTCGCCTCGGTAGAAGCGCTCAAAGAGCCGCTCGTAGTCCACGTCCTTGCCCTTGGCATAGCTGTTCGAGACCACGATGCGGACCCCCTGCCTACGAATATAGGGTATCCCTATCTGCCGCACCTGTCTGGCGCGCACCGACACCTTGCCGCCACCGTCGCAGTACTTGACCGCGTTGTCAACGAGGAGACGGACGAGCTGGCGAAGCTTCCCCTCGCTCACAGCCAGGCGAACTCCCGCGTCCACAGCTATGTCAAGGGTCACGTCCCGGCTCTGTGCCAGTGACTCGAATGGCGAGGCCGCCGACGCGACAATGGCAGAGACGTCAAGCTCCTTGGCCTCGCCCTCGCTCTCGTCCTCGACCTCGTTGGAACGGGAAAACTCTACGAGGTTCTTCACGAGACCATCGAGGTAGTCGACCTGCCGGAGCGTGGACTGGCTCCACTCGCTCTCGCCCTGGATGGTCTCGCTCAGCTCAGTATTGGCACGTATGACGGCGAGCGGGGTCTTGAGCTCGTGACTCGCGTTGGTGATGAACTCGCTCTGGCGCCGTGCCGCCTCAATCTCGGGCCTGATGGCCCGCATGGAGATAAACCACACGAGCACGAAGGCAAGGAGCAACCCCACGCCCAGAAAGACGAGGGTATAGCCCATGACCTGCCTGCCCTCTTCCAGCTCGACAGAACCGTTCATGAAGGCTATGACCTTCCTACCATCTGCGGTTGGGGAGTCTGAAACCTTATAGTAGTAGTTGTCGATCGATCCCGACGTAAAGATGGAAGAGGCAGCTTTCCTGGCCAGTTCCTGGGCGTGCTGTCGATCTATTGACTTGTCGCTGTCATTGCGAAGCTCCTCGAACGTACCGTCAGCACGCAGCGTCACGACGAAATAGCGCAAACCAAGCCCGCTGCTAGGAGCCAGGTTGTCCACGTCGATCACGGGAAGCTGGCCATTGTTCTCGATGATGGACTGCAAGGTGCTGTTCATCCGCGCCTGCGCAAGGCTGACGTACGCCCCATTGACGAGCAGCGCTATGAGGAGCATGGTCAAGAAGAACGCACCCAGCATGACCGCGATGAACTTCGTACGTAGGCGTTGTATGGACGTGGCCCCCATGACCTGCTCCCCCCGTGTGCGCGTGAGTACTTGCCCTCAGGGTCCGTCAACGCACGGCGACCTCGCGGGCAACGAGCCGAATACCACCCTCGTCGTTCACCATCACCGCAAGCGTTGATGCCACTGCCTTGAGCTTGGCCCTAAGGTAAGAAACATAGAGGGCGAGCGTCTCCCCCGTCGCCGAGCGATCATCCTCCCAGATCCGGCCCAACACGAACTCAGATGCCAGGGGATGGTCGGCATTCCGTATCAGGAGCTGCATGAGCTCCAGCTCCTTCACGGAGAGGCGCACCGTGTTCTCGCAGGCAAGCTCAAAGGTGTCAGCGCGCAAGCGAATGTCCCCAAAGCTGAGATCGACGTCAGAATAGCCCGAGCGACGCTTGCACAAGGCGCGTACGCGGGCAAGAAGCTCCTTCATCGCGAAGGGCTTGGGAAGATAGTCGTCAGCCCCGGCGTCAAGGCCAACCACGCGATCGTCCACCTCGGCCTTCGCCGTAAGCAAGAGGACGGGCGCCACGATACCACGCCCACGCATCTCGCGCAGGGCTTCGAGGCCGTCCATCTTGGGCATCATGATGTCGAGGATGATGCCGTCAAAGCTCTGCGAGAGCGCCCTGTCGAGTGCCTCCCGCCCGTCAAAGACACAGGTCACCTCATAGCCGCTCTGCTCGAGTATCACCTCAAGGGCACGGTTGAGGTCGCGTGTGTCCTCTGCGACCAAGATCTTCATTGCACGTCCTCCCTCACTGCAACAACATCGCGCGGGATGGTGCCGCGAATCATGTCACGAATCGTCTGCATCGAGATGTCCGTCGAGGCAAGCTCATCGGCACAACGCTTGAGCTCGGCGATTATGAGCGACGCATCACCTGCGATCTCGTGCTTGTACTTCATCTGGTGCTCGAGAGCCGCCCAGGTATCCTGCGAGATCGTCCTGATCTGCACCTCGATGTAGGTCCTGCCGTCCACCAAGAGCACCAGATGCAGGCTACGGTAGCCGTTGGGCTTCACATGACGGATGTAGTCCTTCTCGCACGCGACCTCGACACCCGGCAGCTCGGCGATGCTGTCACGCATCAAGTAGACGTCGTTCAGAAAGGCGCAGACCACGCGGATACCGATGATGTCGTGGACGTGCTCGAGGGCTGCCTCGCAGGTCTCGGGCAGACCCTTGCGCTGACACTTCTCATGCAGACTCGCCGCACTCTTAACCCTGCCCAGGCAATGCTCCACGGGATCCTCTCCCCGCTCGGCCTTAAGCCTCGCGCGAATGGCCGAGACCCTGCCCATGAAGTCATCAAGCATGGTCACAAACTCGTCGCGGCGCCCGCCGAAGATGGGATCATCGGCATCGATCGGGCTCTGGCCACCCGTCATGTCCGTTTTGTCCACCAAGCGACTCCTCCTCAAGACCTGCTCACCTTAGAGACCTGCATGGACGATACTAGCGTAGCAGCATCTCAGAAAGGGGGTCGCGGCTGAGGGAGAAGGGACGACACCATCAAGAACATATTTGCCAGCTGAGAGGAGCGGAGCCGCCACAGGAGCTGGCTGCGCAAACGGGACGAGCGCAGGCACTACAGCGCGTCGAGTGCGAGCTGTCTGAACTCGACGCCACCTACTAGGTCGTGCGCAAGGATGTTCACATGCGTGAAGCCGCACTCGATGGCCGTCGCGATCGCCACATCGAAGCCGCCGTCCAGCTTCTCGGCCTGGTGCGCGTCAGAGTTGATGAGAATCTCCCCGCCAAAGTCATGCAGCGCATGAAGCAGCTCATGGCGCGGATAGAGCTCGGCCTTGCGTCCCCTGTTCACGCCACCGCAGTTGATCTCGAAGGGCACGCCCTGCTCCACCAAGTGCTTCATGGCCTCAAGGGCTGGACCCGTGTAGCGTGGGTCGGTCTCGTCGAAGTCGTGCGCTCGGTCGTTGAAGCGCGTCACGAGGTCAAAGTGCCCCACGAAGCTACAGTGCGTGCGGTCATACACCTGCGCCTCGAGCTCATAGTAGGCGCGAGCGAGCGCGTACCAGTCACCGCCAAAGGACTCGAGACAGAGCTGCTGCAACACCTCATACGTCCAGTCCACGGCCATGAGGCCCTCGTCTGTGGGCAGAAAGTGCGTCGATCCGATCACGTACTCCGCCTCAGGGCAGCAGGAGGGATCGTAGACGATATCGAGCTCAACGCCCATGAGGATGTCGAGCCTCTCCCCATAGATCCCTTGCAGGCGGCTGACCTCTGCCACGTAGGTGGGCCAGTCCATGTGGACGCCCGGATCCATGTGGCCAGAGAAGCCCAGGTGTTCAAAGCCAAGGTCCAACGCGCGCTTGACCATCTCCTCAGCGGTGTTCTTGCCATCGCAGAGCACGGTATGGGTGTGATAGTTCGCCTTGAGCATAAGCCCTCCTCACAGGGAAGCCGTCGTGAGCGCCTGCCATATGCGCGTGCCTGCCCAGCGCCAGACACGCGATCCTCGCTAACCTACTGATGATAGTAGCTCAAGAAGTCCTCGATCGCATCGAGGGCGTCCTGCAGCGTGTGCATGCGCGGCAGGTAGACGATGCGAAAGTAACCGGGCGTCTCCCAGTTGAAGCCCTTGCCACCCACGATGAGCACGTGCTTGTCTTTGAGCAGGTCAAGCGCGAACTGATCATCATCCGTGATATGGAAGCGCTCGGGATCGAGCCTCGGAAAGATATAGAACCCCGCCTGCGGCTTTACGACCGTGACGCCCTCCATCCTCGAGAGGCGATCGTATGCGTACTCGCGCTGGTTGTAGACGCGCCCGCCAGGCACCAGGTAGTCCTTGACGCGCTGATGGCCCCCAAGGCAGGTCTGGACGATGGACTGGGCGGGAACGTTGGAGCAAAGACGCATGTTAGAGAGCATGTTGATGCCGTCGATGTAGTCTCTCGCGATGCGCTTGTTTCCCGAGAGGCTCATCCAGCCGATACGGTAGCCCGCTATCATGTGCGACTTCGAGAGGCCGTTGAACGTGACGCAGAAGAGGTCGGGAGCGAGGCTCGCGATCGAGACGTGCTCCTGCCCGTCCATGACCAGACGGTCGTACATCTCGTCCGAGAAGATCACGAGGTGGTGCTCACGGGCTACCTCGACGATCTCCTGCAGGACCGCACGCGGGTAGAGGGAGCCCGTGGGATTGTTGGGGTTGATGATAACAATGCCCTTGGTACGCGGCGTAACCTTGGAGCGGATGTCCTCGAGGTCGGGATACCAGTCCTGCTGTTCGTCACAGACGTAGTGAACGACCTCTCCTCCGGCAAGCGTCGCGCAGGCGGTCCACAGCGGGTAGTCCGGGGAGGGAACCAGAAGTTCATCTCCGTCGTCGAGAAACGCCGACATCGCGAGGTTGATGAGCTCTGAGGCGCCGTTTCCGGTGTAGATGTCGTCCACGTCCACGTTGGGGATGCCCTTGAGCTGGTCGTACTGCATGATAGCCTTGCGCGCCGAGAAGAGGCCGCGGCTCGACGAGTAGCCCTCGCAGTTCACGAGCTGCCTCTGCATGTCGCGCACGACCTCGTCGGGGGTGCGAAAGCCAAAGGGCGCGGGATTGCCGATGTTGAGCTTGATAACGTGCTCGCCCTCGTCCTCCATGCGGGTAGCCTCGTCGAGGACGGGACCCCGCACGTCGTAGAGGACGCTATCAAGCTTAGAGGACTTCCTGAACGTGCGTATGACCCTGCCCTTCCCCGTGCCGCTGCGCCTGATTGCCTGGGTGGGTCTCCTGTCCCTGGTGCGCGTCGCATCGTGGGCAAACACGGCACCCTCTGCGGGGACCTTCGGGATGGACGCCTCGGGCGCAGTGACGCTCAGCCTGTCTGTGGACACCCCGAGCAGTTCTGACAGGACGTTGAGCATCTCGGGCCTTGGCTCGGTCTTGCCGCTCAGGTACTGTGAGAGCTGGCTTTTCCCCAGCTTGTGGCCGCGCTCTGAGGCAAGCTGCACGAGATCCACCTGCTTGAGGCTCCGCTCTTCCATGGTTTCCTTCAGTCTTGTAGCAAATGTCGTTTGAGTTACGTGAGCCACGTGGCACCTCCTGGAAGTTCAATATCGTCCGTTCATTGTTGGTAAGTTCAACTCAGTTCATGAGGATAGCATTGATTGGCTAGAGTTCAATAGATAAGTTCAATAAAGCATGGGGTCACGGTATCCTCACGTGACGCTCAGTTGAACCATGAGTTGAACCGCATGGATCGCGCGGGGCGGAGAGGACGGGGCTCGCGGGGGGCTTAGTGCCCCAGAATCTGGCGGGCGGTTGCTCGGCAGCGTTTGCCCAGTTGAGCTCATTTCGAAGGTACCCCAGAATCTGGCGGGCGGTTGCTCGATAACGTCCGCTCCTCTGAGTTCCGCGCCTGCGGGCAACCCTACCCCTCGCTCGCATCCGCACCCTCAAGAAAGCCGCCAGTCTGGCGATCCCAGAGGCCGGCATACTCTCCGCCCGCCTCGACGAGTTCATGATGTGTGCCGTCCTCTACGACCCTGCCGTGCGAGAGGACCACAATGCGGTCGAGAGAGGCCACCGTAGACAGGCGGTGCGCGACCACGATGGCCGTGCGTCCGTGCATGAGGTTCTCGAGCGCGCCTTGCACGAGCGCCTCGGACTCGGAGTCAAGAGCCGAGGTCGCCTCGTCCAGGACCAGGATCGGGGCATCCACCAGGATGGCACGGGCGATGGCCACGCGCTGGCGCTGTCCTCCCGAGAGCTTGACGCCCCTCTCGCCCACAAGGGTGTCGAAGCCCTGGGGCAGGCGCTCTATGAACTCGAGGGCGTTGGCCCTGACGGCCGCAGAGCGAATCTCGTCCTCACTCGCAGCTGGCCTGCCATAGGCGATGTTCTCGCGAATCGTGCGGTGAAAGAGCAGCGCCTCCTGAGGCACGTAGGCGACCTGCTGGCGAAGGGACTGCTGGGTGCAGTGGCTCACGTCCTGACCGTCCACGAGCACCTGGCCCTCCTGCACGTCATCTAGACGCAGCAGCAACTTGGTGAGCGTCGTTTTGCCAGAACCCGAGCGCCCCACCAGCCCCACGCGCTGGCCCGCCGGTATGTGCAAGTTGAGGTCAGAAAAGACCCTGTCATCCTCCTGCGCGTCGGGGTAGCGAAAGCCTATGTGCTCAAAGTCGATGATGCCCTCGCGCACCACCAGCGGCTGAGCTCCCTCGTCATCCGCCACGAGCGTGGGCTCGTCGAGCACGCGCGTCATCTCGGCCGCATCTCCCAGGGCATGGTTGATGCGTGCCATCATGGAATTAAAGTAGTTGAAATTCATCGTGAGATGATAGGTGTATGTGAACATCATGACGAGCGTACCCGCACTAATGCCGAACCAGGCATTACCGCCCGAGACGAAGATCGAGACGATGAACATGATGATTGTGATGAGAAAGGAGGTGGTGAACCCCCGCCTCATAGTGGCGCGCATGTTGCGGTTCTCCGCCGCCATGGCATCGCGATCCGCCCGCGTGAAGGTCTCGCGCTCGAAGTCCTCGCGACCGTAGGTCTTCACGGCGAGGATGTTCGTGACGGCATCGGAGAGCACGCCCGAAAGCTTGTTCTGGGCGTTGGAGGCATCGGAGGCGAGCACGAGGATCCTCTTGTACATGCGATAGGCCAGAACCACATAGAGCACGAGCATGGCGCAGAGAATGGCCACGAAGCTCGGCGCGATGGGCGCAAGTATGGCGATGGTAAGAACGACTGAGGCGACTGTGGGCCAGAGCGCATAGGTGAGGACGTCCACGAGGCCCGAGTATCCCGAGACGAAGCGCGAGGTCTGGCTCACGAGGCTTCCGCCAAAACGGCTGTTATGGAAGGTCATCGACTGGTTTGAGAGTGTGTCAAAGCACAGACGCGAAAGCTGGTAGTTAGCGTTGATCTCGAGTCGGTAGACAGAGTAGTCCTGCAGCTTCGAGAGGGTCTGACCTACCACGTTCACGACGAGCAGCGCCAGGATATAGGGTCCGAACACCGAAAACACCTGGTCTGCGGCGACCGGCGACGCCTGCACGCGGTCAACGATACGACCCATCACGTAGGTGTTGGCAAAGGTGAGCAAGGCAATGTAGCCCACGGAGCTGATGATGGAGAGTGCGAAGGCGCCAGGCCTCTGCTTGGTTACCCACCAGAAGTAGTGGAGGGTGCGCCTAATGGTAGCGCGGTCATTCGTGTCCGTGGTCTTGCGAAGCGCCATGGGGAAGCTCCTTGCCATTCGTTGCGGGTATGGCCCTGGGTTGGGTCGGGACATCGCCACGCCTACCCTCGTGCGAGAGGGCACACCCCCGCATGTCGTGCCACTCACGCACGCCGTATTGTCCTTCTCTTGGTACCCGCTGCGCCTGCGTTTCAGAAGCGCTTGCGGGTCTCAGAAAAACTTCTGGGGGACGGGACACCCTTTGAGTACTCCATCTCACGGCATGCGAAGAGCTACGAGCTCAGAAGCGTAAGTATCTGGAAGGCATAGAGGATGGCGAGGACGGGAACGCTGCGGATATCGGCAGCTCACCTCACTCGGCGTTGAGAGACGACTCCATGTACGTAGACGCGCGACATCTGCCAAAAAGGGGCTGGTGAGTATCAGCCTGGCCATGGTCGGACAATCCTGGCGAGTGTCTCAACGCAACAGCACTCTTTGCCGCATCAATACCCTCAACGCAATTGCCCGCCTCAACGTCCATGCGTCTACGTAGGATTGCCTGCGAAACATGCTCCGCATAGAGCGCTCGCTCCGCAGCATCGGCCATCTCGCGCTTGAATACATCCCCTGAGCAGAACACGTGACGCCGCCGTTTTCGGTTATCCGCACGAGACCCCTGCGTGCCTCTTGCTTCACCTCACACGGATGGTCGCGTAGTGCCTTTGCCGAATAGATGGCATCTATGCCACATCCCCATGAGGCATGCCACGTTTTTCTGATGCGTCGCGAGCAAATATGTACAGAATAGTGGACGGGAACGGTGGCATGCCCACCACCGTGACACAACCATCTGATCCTGTCATCGACGTGGGCACAGGAGCATCGCCCGAGGCCGCGCCTCTGGGCCCGCTTGGTCGCCCCCGTTCCCAGCCGCCACCCGCCCGCTGGGCGAGGTCGGCAACCGGTGGTCTTTCCCGTGGGATACCAGCGAGCTTGCGTGTCTGCTTGCTGGCATCCCGGTCTGAGCGCTCCTACGAATCCGGCCCGCCGTGGTGCCCTGAAAAGTGGACTTATCGCCCTTGAGCCTACAGACGGCGTGCATCCCACCTCATCTTGGGCTTAGTTTCGCTAAATGAAACTGATCTCGAGTCTCTTGCCAAGACCGTGGGCGATGCGCCCGAGGGTCTCGACCGACGGGTTGGCGTTGCCGTTCTCCAGCCGCGAAAGATTCGACTGCCTCATGTTGCAACGCTCGGCAAGCTCCTTCTGGGATATGCCTGCGTCGATCCTCGCCTGCGCGACCTTCCGCATGATCTCGCGCTCCGTCGCTTGAGCGTCCCACTCAGCCGCAAACTTTGGGTCTTCCATGGAGTCGGCAAGATGCTTCCTGAAATCACTCATTTCTCTTCCCCCAATCCTCCCGCAGGGATTTCGCCCTGTCTATCTCGCTTCTGGGCGTCCTTTGTGTCTTCTTGACGAACCCATGGGTCAAGATGACCCTGTCGCCGACGGCGATGAAATACATGACCCGGATGATGTCGCTTCCTTGCACAATGCGCAACTCGAAGATGCCGTCCTCGAGGTACCTCGAATACGGCATCCCCAGCTGGCTGCCATGCTCCTCAAGCAGCTCGAGCCTGCCGAACAGCTTCGCCTTCATTTTGACGCCGAGCGAGTCGATGAACTTCTCGACCGGCCTGCACCCAGACGAGTCGGTGTAGTAGTCAATCTCGAACATGTATGTCCTTTCTGTCGATATATCATATATGATAATCTTTTGATATACAAGCTCGGTGCATAGACGCATGTTCGCTACATGAATCACTTAAAACGGCTCTGAACAGCCAGCCGAAGAACGTGAAGATTTCTGGGGCACTATGAGATGACCCCCAACTGGGAAAACGTCGCTACGGCGGTACCCCGCAGATTCTCGGGCACGAAAGTCATCGTCCATGGGGGAAGCGGAGTTCTGACAGACCCTCAAGTCCGCAGCCAGAGTGCACTTTTTGGTAAAATGCGCTTTTTCTGAGAGGCTTCGTGAGCCCGTATGGGTAGGTGGTGGCGTCACCGCTCCGGTGGCGTGGGCCTCAGGTCCGAGCGCCCTGGCATCACGGGGGCGTCGCCGGCGCAGAGTGCGGTTTTCTGTGAGGTGCCGGGTGCAGACTGCGCCTTTACGTGAGGCCGTCTGCGCAGAATGCGCCTTTGCGTGAGGTGGCTCCACGTTTGCGCAGGTGAGGAAAAGCGCACTCTACGGAAAGGCGCATTCTAGGCGCGGTCCCTCACGGAAAAGCGCACTCTGGGCGCGGGCTCTCACGGAAAAGCGCACTCTGCGCAACCGCCCGGGTTGCAGAATGCGCACTTTGGTGAGGCCCACACGCAAAATGCGCCTTTCCGTGAGGGCGACACCCCCAGAGTGCGTCTTTACGTGAGTCGCCGGTTGCAGAGTGGGGCATTTGTGTACACTCCTGACTGTCCCCATGTCAGTCCACAACAGCACAACAGTGTACACAAACGCCCCAAAACGGCTCCGAGGGGGTCATTTCCACCGATTTGTGTACACTCCTGCGTCCCCACGGTCGCTCGCACGATCCTTGCGAGTCGCAACAGTGTACACAAATGCCCCAAAACGGCGCCGAGGGGGCCATTTCCACCGAACTGTGTACACTCCTGTGTCGTCACCCTGGCGGTGAGGCCCACATCGCCGGGGCGATGACGCAACCACCTACCCACACGAACTTACGAAGCCTCAGCTTATGGGTGGCTTCTCTCGGAGCCCGATCGAAAACCAGCCCTATCCTCTCGGTCTGGTCCACATCACCGCATCGGCGAAATCGTCCCCTGAGTCTTAGGCCCTGAGCTTATAATCTGAACATAGGTTCAGTTCTATTCCAAGGGAGGTATCATGAGAAAGAGACCGTTACATACCGTTGCCATGCTGCTGGCGCTTCTCACCCTAGTCATGTTGCCCACGGTGGCGCAGGCGTCGACCACCCAGCGGATCTATCGCCTCTACAACCAGTGGAACGGCGACCACCTCTTCACGAGGGACTCCGGCGAGCGCACGGACCTCATGGGCAGGGGCTGGAGCGACGAGGGCGCCGCCTGGGAGGCCCCGGCCTCCGGCACCAATGTCTGGAGGCTTTACAACCCTTGGTCGGGCGAGCACCTCTACACCACGGACAAGGCCGAGTACGACAACCTCGCCAGCCGTGGCTGGAGCCGGGAGGGCGCCTCGCTCCACAGCGGCGGGAAAGTCTCCGTGTACCGCCTCTACAACAGGTGGCTCACGGCGGGGACGCACCTCTACACCACCGACAAGGCCGAGTACGACAGGCTGGTTAAGATCGGCTGGTCGGGGGAGGGCGTCAAGCTCTACGCCGCCTCCTCGCCGGGCGGCCCGAGCCCCGGCAAGCCCTCAAGGCCCGCCAACGGCCAGAGGCTCTTCGAGTCCCTGGGCGTCAACGTGGGGGCCCTCGCCAGCCAGGCCGAGGCGAAGGGCTACACCGCCGCGGCCGGCTACACGCTCGTCGACGCCGACAACCCCAAGAGCGCGTTCCACCTCGACAACATACGCAAGGCGCTCACGATAGTGGACCAGACCAACGCCGCCCGCGCGGCGCGCGGGCTCCCCGCGCTCAAGGTCACGCCGACCCTGATGGCCCAGTCCGCCATACAGACCAACGTGGGTACTAAGCTGTTGTGGCACCCCAAAGTATTTAGTGTTGGCGAGAACCTCGCGTGGGGTTGCGCACATGACAGGGCCGTTGATGTTTGGATGGGCGAGGAGGCAGTCTACAACGCATACGTGGCGGAGCACCCCGACAGGCGGCTCGCGTGGGAGAACGCCAACAGCCTCCATAACTGGTCTCTAGCGTATCCCAGCGAGTATCTTCGGATGGGCCACTACCTCAACATCATCAACCCCTACTACGTCGTCATGGGCGCGGCATACAGCAGGCTCAACACGCAGTGGGACGACTTTGAGGGCGAGGTCTTCACCCTCTCCCTGCCGTCCGGAGAGCGTACCTACACGACAGCCGAGTTCAGGGCGCTGCTCGGCTAGCCGAGATGCGCCAATGATAGTGCCCCGCAGGTTTTTGGGGCACTAGGAAATCGTCTCAACTGGGCAAACGTCACTGGGATAGTGCCCCTCAGATTCTGGGGCACTATCCCAGATGTTAAGGAAAAGTGGGCTTCTCGCCCTTGAGCGCGCAAGCGTCCCACTCGGCCGCAAACTTTGGGTCCTCCGGGGGGTTGGCAAGGCGCTTCCTGAAATCACTCATTTTTACATTGTGACCCCTTTTAGCGTTCACGTTCGCCCTACTGACCACCAGAAAGAATGTTGATGCTTACATTATCGGTCTTCGCAGATGCTGCTAGACCGGCTATCACGGGTGAGCCAATGCCAATTAGCAGGGGAAGGGATATAGACAGAAAGGAAAGGTGGCCCGCCCAGCCCAAGGCATGTTCTGCTGCTTTAGAGAGCCCGATTCCACATATAAGCCCAAAGACCGTACCAAGTAGCCCGATGGCAATGCTCTGGATAACATAGATCGTCTTGATTTGTCGCCGAGATGCGCCAACGACTTTATAGATGGCGATATCGCGGTACTTCTCCTGAATAGTGATAACAAATATGTTAACAATATTTATTGTGCAGATTATTCCGATCAACGCCGCCACTGCATAAATGAAGAGAGAGATGTAGCCAAACCACGTGCCGAGCATATCCAGGACGTTCTGCCGGGTGGCAACGAGGGGCCTCAAGCCCGTGTTCTGAAGCGCAGCAGTGAGGTCGTCGTCCTCGCCAAGCTTACCCTCTATCTCTGCGCTAATTTCGGAAAGTCTCGATGTGTCATTGGCGATAGCGGACAAGTACATGTAATCACTGCCGGCAAACAGGGGGTTACTGACATTCGTCGCAACAAGTTGGTTAACCTCCGCAGGGAAAGTGGAGAAGAGCTGCTCTTCCTGTCTATCCAGGATTCCAGAAACCCTTAGCTCGTGTTTCTCACCCTTGACAGTGGCCACCAACGCATCCCCTATCTTGAGATTGGATGCGCTAGCCATCGATGCGCCTATGAGGACCTCTTCGTCTGTATTCGGGAAACTTCCCGAATACCCTATATTGAAGTTCGTGAAAAAGTCAGCGCTGACTCCCTTGAGCGTTGAGGCGAGTATTCTCTTGCTGTCACCATATACCAAGGACTCAATGCCCACCCCCTTAACGCCCGTAACGCTTGACACGTCTCGGACTTGTCTGACGAGGCTGATGTCACGTTCGGTATAGAGACTCTGATATGTATAGTTTAGGGGATTTGTCCCACTACCAAATGCGATCGTGAGGACGTTTGCATCCGAGACCTTCATCTCATCCAACATTTTCGCATAGAATGACTCGGACAGCGCGAGTACTGACGAGACGAGAAACACCGATATCCCGACCGCGAGTATAGTCAGCCTATTGCGTCTTCCGTTGATTTGGTAGTCCCTGCGAGCGAGAAGGAGCAGGCCTGTCTTCATCTGATTTGTCACCCATCCTGACTGCATAAGCGGCTAGACAAGAAAGTCATCAAGAGAGATCTGGCGAACATCTCCCTCAATGATTGAGAAGAGCATGTCTGCACCCTCGGCTACAGCATGACTATGGGTAACAGAGATGATGGTAATGCCCATTTCACTGTTAATGCGTCTAAAGAGCTCAATGACCCTCCGCTCGTTATCGAGATCGAGGTTGCCGGTAGGCTCATCTGCCAGGAGAACAGTGGGGTTATTGATAAGGGCACGTGCTATAGCAACGCGCTGCTTCTCGCCCCCGCTGATAGTCGAGACATTTTGCTTCAATATAGGCTTCGGCAGATCAAGGACCTTCAGCAGATAATCAAGCTCCATCATGCCAGGGTCGTGCTGGCTGAAGAACCGTGGAAGTAGGATATTCTCCTCGACCGTCAACGCGTTAACGAGATTGAATGTCTGAAACACATAGCCTATGGTACTGCGCCTGAGATCCCGGATAACAGAAGGACTCGCAGACACAACATCAGTCCCATCGACTAGAATCGATCCACTGTCAACTGACTCAATACCAAAAATGAGTTTCAGGATTGTCGACTTGCCCAACCCAGATCTGCCAACAATACTTGAAATCTTTCCTTGGGGAAACATGACCGAGGCATCGCGCAGGATAACATGCTTGTAGGCGCCGTCCGAAAACGATTTTGACACATTGACGAGCTCAATCATTGCGAGAGCCTCCATTAGACGATATGACCCGAATCGAGGAAGTGGAACCTGTTCCGGGTTGGGGTCCCAAGGGGGACCTCCTGTGAGCCGGAATGGTTCCGTCGCGACAGGACGATGCCGAGGCGCCACAACCGGCAGGAGGGTTCCCATGGCTATCTATTGTACATACTTCGAAACCGACAACCATCTGAGAACCACGACGACATGCACACTGACGCCAGAGGTCGGGGAGCTGTCTTGTTCAATAGGAACTATGCAGAAGGGACTGCGATGGGAATAGTATGTACTTCCCAAGTCAGGGAGCGCAGGGCTGCGACCCTACGGAACGAACGTTACAGTCTGTATGATACTCTCATGTAGAGATACTATGCTTTACGTAGGGGCGTACGTCTACGACCTGCCGGGCACCGGCTGCCAGATATGGGTCAAGATCTACTACTGGATCACCGCAGACCCCAGCGACTCCATAGTCGCAAAGCTGTCGGACGGCTGCGTGGACGTGCCCCCGCCGAATGGAGGGTGAGGCCGTATGCCCAG
>ERZ773263.219-NODE-219-length-43003-cov-25.206412_pt1 | contig 43003 bp, 37 predicted proteins | sample MGYA00511076_ERZ773263 | MGnify/ENA primary metagenome ERZ773263 (study PRJEB29015, sample SAMEA2738155) | human oral metagenome | biome: human oral; feature: human-associated habitat; material: saliva | place: China | collected 2195 ... | reverse complement strand
CGCCAGGCCCTTGACGCCGCGGGGCGGCCGGACTGCGTCGTCGGGATCCACACCCATGACGACTCCGGCCTGGCCGTGGCCGGGGCGATGGCGGCGGTGGAGGCCGGCGCCCGCCAGGTCCAGGGCTGCGTCAACGGCATGGGGGAGCGCACCGGGAACGCCGAGCTGCTGACGATCATCGCGAACCTGGAGCTCAAGACCCGCTTCACGGCCCTTCCCGGCGGGCAGGAGGAGCGGGCGCGGCGCCTGTCGGAGCTCTCGCGCATCTCCCGCTCGGTGGGGGAGATCGCCAACCGCGCCCCCTCCACCCGCCAGGCCTATGTGGGGGCCAAGGCCTTCGCCCACAAGGCGGGACTGCACGCCTCGGCGATCCGCGTGGACCCCGACCTCTACCAGCACATCGACCCCGAGCGCGTGGGCAACACGATGAGCATGCTCGTCTCGGAGATGGCGGGGCGGGCCTCGATCGAGCTCAAGGCCCGCGAGCTCGGCATCGATCCTTCCGGCGATGGGGACGTCCTGGGACGTGTGGCGGAGGCGGTCAAGGCCCGTGAGGCCGCCGGTTACGCCTACGACGCCGCTGACGGCTCCTTCGAGCTGCTGCTGCGCCACGCGCTGGGGGATCTGCCCGAGTACTTCCGGGTGGAGTCCTGGCAGGCCTCGGTGCGGGCCGCCCCGGTGGGGGCTGATCGCTTCCTGCCAGTGGACGGCTCGACCCGCACGCAGGCGGAGGCCACGGTGCGGCTGCGCGCGGGCGGGAAGCGCTTCGCGGTGCTGGGGGAGGGCAATGGCCCGGTCAACGCCCTCGATGCCGCCCTGTGCGACGCGCTCGCGGAGGTGTACCCGGAGATCCGGGCCTTCGAGCTGTCCGATTACAAGGTGCGGATCCTCGACGCCGAGCGCGGCACGCGCGCGATCATCCGGGTGCTCATCGACCTCACCGACGGCGAGCGGACCTGGTCCACGGTGGGCGTGGGCACCGACATCGTCGAGGCGACCTGGGAGGCCCTCACCGACGGGCATGTGGTGGGGCTGATCCGAGCTGGCGTCAGCCCGCGCTGATCAGCCCTCCTCACACGTGCCGGTCGTGACCGGCGCCGAAGTAGACGTCGTCGAGGGTGGCGGTGGTGAGCGACCGCTCGCGCAGGATGTCGATGATCTGGCCGTACAGGTGGGTGACGGTGGGGAAGTTGGCATGCCCGATGACGATGTGCTCGGCGAGGAGCCATTTTCGGGCCTCGCCGAGGAGGACGTCCTCGGTGAGCAATCCGGAGTCCCCGAAGGAGCCGTACCACATCGTGGGGGCGGTGTAGCCGATCTGGGCGCAGGCGGCGTCGACCCTCTCGTCGCGGTACCCGTAGGGCGGGCGGATGAAGGGGGTGCCGGTCACGCCGTACTGGCTCCTCAGGAGGTCCTCGCACTGGGTGAGCTCGGAGATGATCGCGCCGTCGCTCAGCGAGGTGAGTCCGGGGTGCGTCCACGTGTGGTTGCCGAGCTGGATCTGCCCGGATTCCACCAGGGGCAGCATCTTGGCGCGGTTGTCCGTCCAGGAGGGGTAGGAGCCGGTGACGAAGAAGGTGAGGCGGACACCGGAGTCCTTGGCGAAGTCGAGGTAGGCGTCGACGACGGCGGAGTCGGCGCCGTCGTCGATGGTGATCGCCACGACGTTGCCGACCCCGTCGGGCAGCCCGGTGATCACGCCGTCCGGGGCAATGGGGGCGGGCAGTGATGGTGGGCCGTCCTGGAGCCAGAGAGGACTGCGGGACGGGGAGGGCGACGGTGTGGGGGAGGGTGACGAGGCCTCGGCGGCCATGGTCCCCGATGACGACGGCGTGGGGGAGGGGCTCGCGGTGGCACCGTCCTTGCCGGGAAGGAGCGAGCATCCCCCGGTGGCCGTGGCGGTCCCGAGGGCGAGGAGGAGCATGAAGTCTCTGCGCTGCATGGAACGGGGTCGGGGTAGGGGACGGGGAAGCGGTCTCGGAGGAGGAGCGAGAGCTGTCCGCGCCCGCTCGCGAGCGATCAAGTATGGGGAACCTAACCCAGTGTTGGGAGTCGGGCAAACCCGCTGGCGAAGGGTGTTGTGCGGAGGGCGGCCATGACAGGTCGCGCCAGGAGGTGGTGGCGGCAGCGGGGCTGATCCGAGCCGGCGTCAGCCCGCGCTGGCGGTCGGGCCCGCCTGGCCGCGCCGGCGCAGGAGCCCGAGGACCAGCGGGATCGTCAGGAACCAGAAGCCTGAGGCCGGCATTGTGATGATGCCGCCGATCGTCAGGGCCGCCAGTCCCGCGAGGACTCCCCTCGGCAGCGCTGGCTCATGGCGCTCGAGCGCGGCGATGGTTCCTCCCAGGAGGATGAGGGCCGCCCCGGCGACGAGGAACCAGTAGGCGGCAGCAGTCTCCGCGCTCGATGCCCAGGTCCCGACCCCGTCCTCGGCGAGGGCCGTGGTGATCCGCGACCACTGGGAGGCGAGGCCGGTGAGGGTGTGGAGCATGCCGATCGCCATGAGGCTCCAGCCCACGATCGGCCGTGGTGAAGAGGTGGTCGTCGTCTCCATGCTTCGAGGCTACCGGCGATACGTGCCGCTCGTCACCAAGGGCTGGGAGAGGCGCGGTTGTCAGGCGCTTTGGCGGATCAGTTGTTGCTCGAGGGGCGCGCGGATGTCCTCAAGGACCTGGCTGCTGAACCCCTTGAAGTATGTGGAGTGCGTTCGCTTGATCGTCTCGATGGAATCGGAGCCGATGAGGACGATGTCCATCTCCGGCTGATCCTGGTAGCGCAGCTCGGCCTCCCGGAACGCATCGACAGCCGCGTCCATGTCCGCGCCGAAGTCCCTCTGCTCCGCCAAGAAGTCCCGCTTGCGGTCGTACACCAGGAGGAACTGCCTGGTAGTGCTGGTCTCAATGGCCATCTGCGAGCCTCCTCTCATCGAACATCTTCTCAAACATAAAGGATAGCTCTTCGCTGATTCGCTGGAAGTCCACGAGATCCTGATCGGTCATGCGATAGCTCCCATCGATTTGCTGATACATCTTGGACAGGGCGCGTCCGTACTCCTGCGGGAGGCTGTGCCCCTGGTCCTGCTTGAGATTCTGGCCGACCAACATGCCAAGCGCTTCCATTGTTTGGGCCCAGGCGTGCATGCGCGCAGTGCGGAGCTGGATCTCGATGAGCCGGCCGTCCTTGAGGAGGACAAGGTGCTTGGCGCGGTAGCCAGACGCCCGAGGCTCTGAGATGTAGTCCTTCTCGCGGTTGGCCTGCATGTCCCCCGCCCACGTGAGCTTCAGCTGTTCCCCGATCCGACTGAGGTCGTGGAGGCTGTCGTCGTCCAAGACGACACGGCATCCTCCGAGGTCGACCATCCGGTCGAGGCTGAGGCCCGTCTCGCGTTGGGAGAGCTTGTCGATGATCGTGTCCATCCGCTTGAGGCGTTGGGAGATCTCAGCCTTGATGTTGAGTGAGCCGACGATACGTCGTAGCTCATCAGTCACCTCGGAGAGCGGTTTGGCGAAGGAGGCTCGGTATCGGCGGACCACGTCCAGAGCGGAAGCGAACTCCTCCGCCGGCGCCTCGCCGCGAGCGTGCCTCCGGATCGTGGAGCCAGCCTTCCTGATCTGAGACCTCGATGGGGGAGGCGGCTCCGTCATGACAAGGTTCCTCGTCATCGATTCGAACTGGCATCAGGAGGGAAAGGCTGGAGAATCATTGACCTTCGGGGTGGCTGACGGGGCTTGAACCCGCGACCTCCTGGACCACAACCAAGCGCTCTGCCAACTGAGCTACAGCCACCATGTGCATTACCTGCAACAGCAATGAACTTTAGCTGCTTTACCCACCGGTACGCCACTTACGCAGCTGTGCATTAGGTCACGCTTTGGTTCAGGAGTGCCCAGAAGCGAGCCGGGGCGCGCTCCAGGGACGCTTCCAAAGCGCCCCGGCCGCGCTGCACAGGCACTCCAAAAACGGCTTAGAAACGTTCAGCAATGCGCGCCAAAGTGGAGTCAGCGCTGATTTGGGCCGCAATGGCGCCATAGTTGCGCTCCCCTTCACCCTCAAATAGGGCCTGGCGGTAGTAGCGCAGCTCGTCGATGGAATCGGCGATGTCGCCTAGGGCGCGGTGGTTGCCGGTCTTTTCGGGGGCGTGACTGTAAGCCTGGGGGTACCAGTGCTTGGCCAGCTCCTTGATGGTGGATACGTCAATGATGCGGTAGTGCAGGTGCTCAATAACCTCAGGCATGTCGCGGGCCAGGAAGTTTTTGTCGTTACCAACGCTGTTTCCGGCCAGTAGGGCGGTGCGCTCTTGGGGCACTAGACGCTTGATGTAGGCCAAAACCTCGGCGGTGGCGGTCTCCATGTCCATGGCTTCTGGCCCGGCTAGCTGCTCCAGGAGGCCCGAGTGGGTGTGCATGTTACGCACAAAGTCATTCATCTGCTCTAGGGCTTGCGCACTGGGCTTAATCAGCAGGTCAATGCCCTTGTCTAGGGGCTGTAGCTGGTAGTCGGTGACGATTACGGCCACCTCGATTAGGGCGTCGTCAACTAGGCTCAGCCCAGTCATTTCACAGTCGACCCAAACCAGCGGATCATGCATCAGGCTCTCTTTACTCACGTATGTAAGTGTACGCAGGCGCCGGCGCGGGGGTTAGTTTTCGATACAACTGTGCCCTAGCAGCTAACGTGGCCCGGTGGCCTGGGTAGTTGCTAGGGCACGTTCGGCGCACCGCCGGCTTAGGCGCGTGGCCTAGGGCACACCTTAGACTCGCGTCCTGCCGTTTTTAGGGCCGACGGCGCCTGGCCCGTTTTACCGGGCCGTTGCGCGGCCGTCGGTTAGTTGCCTTGGGCCTTAGTAGCGCGCTCGATGGCGTCTTGCAGGCGCTTTTGGGCATCGCCGTAAGCGCTCCAGTCGCCACGCTTCATGGCGTCATTGGAGTCCTGCATGGCCTTCTTAGCGTCCGACAGGGCCTGGCTCAGCGCCGGGTTATTGCCGCCAGCTGGGTTGGTGCCGGTAGCCGGGGTGGTGGCCGTCGACGCCGTCGGGCTAGACGCCGTCGGGCTGGCAGAGGCGCTCGGAGCCGCAGAGGCCCCAGGCGAGGCAGCGGGCTGCTTATTGGTGTTATTGGCGGCGCCGTTATCACCGTTTACGATCTGTTCACCGGTCTTAGCGCCGGAGTCTCCCCCGAACACCTGGTCCAGGGCGCCGTTAAGGGTGTCAGCGAAGCCAACCTTTTCACCAAAGAGCACCAGCACTTTACGCAGCAGCGGATATTGCGTACCCGAGGAGGACTGCACATAAACCGGCTGCACGTACAGCAGGCCGCCACCCACCGGCAGCGTCAGCAAGTTACCGCGCAGCACCTGCGAGGACTGCTGGGCCAGCAAGTTCAAGGTTTGCGACACGTTAGCGTCAGAGGAGAACTTGTTTTGCACCTGGCCAGGGCCCGACACATTCGATGAACGCGGCAGTTCCAACAACCTGATCTTGCCGTAGTTGGGGTTACGCACCCCGGCTTTACCGCTGGAGGTTTCTGAATCCACCGCAATAAATCCGGTCAGCACGTTACGGTCAGTGGTACCGCCAATGATGTAGACGCTGGAGAGGGAGAAGGAAGCCTTTTCCTGTCCGGGCATCTTCAAGGTCAGGTAGTAGGGTGCCTGCGCCCCGGCGTCGCGGCGAGTGGGGTCGTCAGGAACCTTCCAGAAGTCACCACCGGAGTAGAACTCATCGGCGCTACGCACGTGGTAGCGGGCCATAACCGTGCGCTGCAGTTTGAACAGGTCTTCGGGGTAACGCATGTGGGCCATCAGGTCCGCGCTCATCTTGCTCATGGACGTAACCGAACCCGGGAACACTTTGCTCCAAGCCTTAACAATGGGGTCTTTTTGATCCCATTCGTACAGGGTTACTGAGCCGTCATAGGCGTCTACCACGGCCTTAACCGAGTTACGCACATAGTTGGCCTTGTCGGTGTCGGCCCCCACCAGCGAGGAGGAGCCAGAGCGGGCGTCAGCGGTGGCGTCCTTGAGGGACTCGTGGGCGGCGTAGGGGTAGTTGTTGGAGGTGGTGTAACCATCCAAAATCCACACTACGCGCTTGGGAGTCTTGGGGTCGCCATCGGTGTCAACTACCGCCGGGTAGGGGTGAGCATCCAGGGTGAGCCAGGGGGCTACCTTCTGCACGCGCGTGGCCGGGTCACGCACGTAAAGAATCTGGGACTTGGCACCAACTTCCTTAGAGAACAAGATGTTCATTTCCCGGAATTTGACGGCGTACATGAACTTGTTGAAGGGGTTACCCACATTTGGGCCGCCATTACCGGTGAAGGTGGTGTTTACCTGGCCGGCTTTAGTGGAGTCGTCAGGATAGTCCAGTTCACGCTTGGCATTGCCGGTGCCGCCCACAATGGAGTAGTCGGGAGACTGCTGTCCAAAGTAAATGCGCGGCTCGTAAACCCCCAGGTCACCGGTGGAGGGAATGCCGCCCTCCCAGAAGGAGGGGTAACCGCCGCTGGCTACGGTATTGCCGTAGGCACTGACGACGCCGTAGCCGTGGGTGTAGACGGTGTGGTCATTAACCCAGGTGTGCTGGTCCTGGCTAAGACCGGCCAGGTTCAATTCACGCACCGCAATAACCGTGTCACGGCTGGTGCCCGAGACCTGGTAGCGGTCAACGTTTAGCTGCGAAGAGAAGTTGTAGTACTGGCGGTTTTGCTGCAACTGGCGGAAAGTGGGGGTAACCAGGCTGGGGTCAAGCAAACGGATCGAAGCGGTAGATTCGGCGTCAGCCTTAAGCTGGCCGGCACTGGCGTCAGTCTTGGCGTTATAGGCGGTAATTTCGGTCTTATCTAGGCCGTAAGCAGCCAAGGTGGCGTCAATATTGCGTTGAATGTATGGCGCCTCGCTGCGTTGGGCGTTGGGGTCAACCACAAACTTTTGCACTACCGCCGGATACACCGAGCCGATCACCAGTGAAGAAACCACCATAACCACCACACCAGTGATCGGCAGTTTCCAGGATTTCATCCAAATTGAGGCAATAAACAGCACCGCAATTACCACGCTAATAGCTGCCAAAATAGTTTTAGCTGGAATATTGGCGTGCACATCAGTGTAGGTGGCGCCGTCGAAACGGCCACTTGCATCAAAAAGCAAACTGTAGCGTTGCAGCCAGAAATTAACGGCCTGGGTTAGGCAGTAAATAGCCGCAAAAATAGTTAGCTGCACGCGCGCAGAACGAGTAACTGTAAAGCGCGGCGCGAAAGTAATTCCGCCGTAAAGATAGTGCGTACCCAAACTGAAAATAGCGGCAGTAACCGTAATTGAAACCAGCAGCCGAATCAGCGTACGCAACAGCGGCAAAATAAAGATATAGAAGGATACATCCAGGCCCCACTGCGGGTCTTTAACCCCAAATGCTGAGGAGTTAAAAGCCAGCAAGATTTCGCGCCAATGCGGCATGGCTTGGGTAAAGCCCACAAACAGGCCCACCCCTAGGGGCACCAGCCAAGCTAGGACGCGGCGCATGGGTTCAATGGCCCGCTGGTAAACCTCCATAGCGCGCTCGTCGTGGCTGGGCACGCGTAGCGGCCGGGCGCGATAGGCAAAACGCATCGACAGCCACACTGCCAGGGCTGTTAGTAGCCCCATGGTCAGGGCCATCAGCGCAGAGGCGATCCACTGGGTCCACAGCACGCGTGCAAAACCAAGCTGGTTGAACCACAAAATGTCGGTCCACACTTGGGAAAACCCGGTAACCGCAATAGCTGCGATAAACAGGATCGAGATAGTTATAGGCAAAGCACCCGTGCGTTTGCGTGTAGGGGTTGAGGATGGCTTGCCCTTTTTGGGCCGGCTTTGACCCTCCCGGCCAGATTCACTCACCTTGTGTCTCCTTCGTGTTTGGGTTCACTAAGACTAATGGTTACATATGTGCCGCTTAAGTTGTTAGTAGCCTCGCTTTAGGCGTGCGTGGGGCTTAAAGAATGTAAGAATTTACCTATGACTAGCAACGAAAGTCCTTCAGCGGCTCATTTTGCCCTTGCCCGCGCAGTTGTGGAGCTCGAAGAGCATGTCAGCACGCGCGGCTGGGATGGGCCTACCAGCGTATTTGCGCTGGTGCGTACCGCCGACGCACTGGCTAATGACCCTTCCCTGGCCCAGCTGCTGCCCGCCCAGGTGGTGCAAGACGCCCAGCAAGACCCCCAGCTATTGATGAGCATCGAGCAAGATGGCTTACCTGAGGCCGTTGATTTGGAGGATCTGCTGGCCCAGTTGGCTTGGCCGGCTGAGGTTGATGGGGCGGCGCTAAGTGTTGAGCGCTCGGTTTTGCCCCCGCAGGCTGAGCAGGCTGCTGGCGCAATTAGCGACGACGACGAACGCCTGGCTTTCCTGGCCAACCACCCTGAGCGTGAGGATGTGCGCATGGTAGTGGGCGTGCTGCGCGGAGGCGAATCCTGGTGCGCTTTGCGTATGCGTTCGCATGATGAGCCCACCCAGGTAGTTCAGGGCAGCGACCTAGTACCGGGACTGGTTGCCGCCCTGAAAGCTACTTTGGTTTAGTTTTCAGCCCTGGGAGCCGGACTCTTCGTCCTTATCAGAGTTGGCGGCGTCGCCCTGATAGCCCAGGGTGCCGTCAAGCAAACTGGCCAGATCGGCGTCGATATCCGCTTCCATCTGGGCCTGAGCTGCGCGCATAGCCAGGAACTGCTCGGGCTTGTCTAGCTCGTCAGCGCGCGGGGTCAGGTCTGGGTGGGCCCACAGCGCGTCACGCTCGCTTACCCCCACCTCAGCGCCGATACGCTGCCACAGCTGGGATGCTTCGCGGGCGCGGCGCGGGCTGATTTCCAGCCCCATCAGCTCGTGCAGCACCTTCTGGGAGCCGCCACTAATACGACGACGGCGCATCATTTCCTGCAGGGCCACCGCATGCGGCAGCTGGGCCACACAAGCCTGGAAGGTGACGGTTTCTACCCAGCCTTCAATGACAGCCAGCAAGGTTTGCAGCTTTTCTAGGGCTGCCACCTGCGCTGGGGAGGCGGTGGTGAACATGTCTGAGGCGTTTAGTGCGCCCTGCACGGCCTGGGGGTCGGTGGGGTCGATACCGCTGACGGCCTCCTCAATACCTGCCGTGTCAACGGAGATTTCGCGGCTATAGGTTTCTACCGCACCCAGCACGGCCCCGCGTAGCCAGGGCACGCGCGCATAGAGGCGCTCAGTGGCGGCTTCACGCACCGCCAGATACATGCGCACCTCATCCTCGGGAACGTCCAAATCCTTGGCGAACTCAGCCACGCCGGCAGGCAAGATGGCGGCGTCGGCACTAGCTAGCAGCGGCAAGCCCATGTCGGCAGCGGAGATAGCACCCTTAGCTACCTGGCCCACGGCGTAACCCACCTGCATGGCGCAGGCAGCTTTAGACATGTTGCCTACCAGGGAGCTAATGGCATCAATCTGCTCGCTCATGCCCGACATTTCTTCAGGCAGGTCAGCGATCTGGGCGCGCATGGCGGCGCTTAGCGCATTGGTGATGGCCTTGGCTACCGGCTCGCATACGCGCTGCCAGCCCGGCCAGGTGGCCTCAATCCACTTGTCGCGGCTCCAGGCTTCGCGTTTACCTGCGGCGGGAGCAAAATCGGTGACACTGTCTAGCCATAGATCAGCCACAGTTAGGGCTTGGCGCACCTGTTCAGCCTGGGCGGCGGTAATAACTGCTTCACTTTCCAGCTGGCGCTTGGCTACATTCTTGCCAGATTCCCAGTTAACCTCGCCGTCGGAGGTGCCTGAGAACATCATCTGCATAAAACCAGCCATTTGGGCTTGGGCTGCAGCCATCTGTTCGGGCGAGAACTGCTGGCCAAGCTGGGAGAAGTCGATGCCGGTGACGCCACTGTCTTTCATCGACTGGGCTAGTTCACGCGCGCCCGCCTCCCCCAGCATGGGGGTAAACATGGCCACGAGCTGTTCAAACTCTTTGTCGTCCATGGTGGGCCTTTCGTACGTAGTTCGTTACATGCTCTACAATAGCGCCCCAAAAACAAAGTTGCGTTAGCTAGACTCAACTTTAGTTGATAATTGTGGCTGTAAGCGAATCTATCCATGTGGTGGCGATAACTCACAAGCACATAGTTGCAATGAGACACTAAGTAAGTGAGTCACGATTCCAACCCCACCTCCCCCACCCCGCCCACTTCTAGCTCTCAAACTGCCGTAGACCCCCAGGTGCAGGCAGGGCTTGAAAAAGAGGTACAAGCAGGCATTGATAGCCAGCTGCGCCGCGAGCGCAAGCGTCGCCTGATTGTGCTGTGTTCTGTGTTGAGTGTGCTGATTTTGGTTGGGTTGCTTGGATTTTTGCCGACCAGCGACTACGTTGTTGAGTCTCCTGGACCTGCCTTGAATGTTAATGGCAAGCTTAAGGGTAAAGATATAATTTCGGTCAAAAACACCAATATCCCAACTACTCCCCTGGCTATGACCACCGTGAGCGTGCAGGGCTGCGACGATAAGGGAATTACCTACTGGCAGCTAATTAAGTCGGAACTGACCAGCTCTGACGCCGTCGTCGAGCGCGATAACGTGTGCCCTAAGAACATTAGCGAAAAAACTGTATCCCAGATGAATGCGGCTCAGATGACCGGTTCGCAAGATAGCGCAGTGGTGGCCGCCTGGCAGCTGACCAAACCGGACGCTAAATTTACTTTGACTGTTGAGCAGGCAGTGACCGACAGCGCTAAACAGGCTTTTAACAAGGGTGACAAGCTAGTTTCTATTGTGGACGCTGATTCTAAGAGCGTGCAGATCACTAACTATAAGCAGCTGCGTGAAGTGCTTGAGAAGCTAACTCCAGGCAAGCCCATTAAGCTCACTATTGAGCGAGGCTCGACCACCCAGGAAGTAAGCGTGGTTGGCGCTAAGCCTGAGGATTCTAGCCGTAAGGGCGCCATGCTGGGCATTACTTTGAATGTCAACCCACCTACTGGCCATGAGGTCACTTATGCGGTTGAGAATATTGGTGGCCCTAGCGCTGGCATGATTTTCGCTTTGGATATTGCTCAGCGCCTGGAGGGCAAGAACTATGCGGGCACTACTCCCGTGGCCGGCACGGGCACTATTGATTTAAGTGGCAATGTGGGCGCCATTGGTGGCATTAAGCAAAAGATGCTGGGTGCTAAGGATGAAGGCTACAAGGTGTTCTTGGCTCCGGTTGGTAACTGCGCCGATGTGGTAGGCAATGAGCCTAAGGGGATGACGGTGATCCCGGTTTCTACCTTGAGCGAGGCGCGCGCGGCTATGCAGCGCGTGGCCGCCGGTCAAGCTCCGGCCACCACTTGCAAGGCGATCTTACAGAAGCAGAAGTAAGCCAGCACAGAAGCAGAAGTGAGTCAACAGAAGCACCAAATCTGCAAAAGTTATCCACAGAATAATATTAAATATTGTCAAACATCATAGCTGACTATCAAACTTAAGTTTAAGTAGATAGGAGGGCTAGGATGTCTAGCAATACTTACACGCGGCTGCTGTGGCGCGGTGACGGCTACAGCCAGCTGCCCCAGGGCCAGCGCATAGGCGTTAGCTGCTATAAGGAACACAAGTTTTTGCAGGCGCTTTTGCAGCTCTACCAAAGCCGGGGCATTGCCTTGGAGCAAGGTGAACCGCCGGATTTGGAGGCTGAAGTTAAGCAGTTGGCGCGCTCTTTGAACCTGCCGCTAGGGCGCTGCTGGAAGCTAAGCCATGAGCTGCGTTGGGCGCTGCGCACCGCCCGGTCAGCTTCCCCTGCCAGAGGCTCAGCTCCCTCTGCCAGCGGCTCAGCTTCCCCTGCCCGCAGCTTTGCCGCTGAGCCTACCTTCCATATTTTTGACTACGCCCACAGTCAGGGCGCCTTGGCCAGCCAGCTTGAGCAGGCCTTAATGCAGCACGGTTTTAGCCCCAGCCCACCTGATCGGCGCTGCCAGTTGCTAGTGCCGCTGGGCTCCCAGGTGTTACCTCCGCGTCTAAACAGCTATTTTTTGCAGCAAAACTTTAATTTTTTGCCGGTTTTGGCGCGCGACGGCGGCTGGCTGATCGGCCCGCTTACCGTGCCGGGCTTAAGTCAATGCTCCACCTGTTTGGATCTTTACCTTAGCGAGGCCGATCCGGCTTGGCCCACGCTAGCCACCCAGCTGCTGTGCCAGCCAGTTGCGGCTAGCAGCCAGAGCGTGGCCACGCACTGCATAAATATTGTGGTGCAGGTGGTTGCTAGTTTCTTTAGTGGTAGCGACCATTGGCTGGGGCGCTACCTGGAATTTAGCCAGGCCGATCTGGTTGGCTTCAGCCAAGTGCTTAGCCCCCACCCCGAGTGCGGCTGTGGCGGCCTGCAATTGCTAGAGCCCATTCGCCCTGTCGCCGCCCCCAAGACACTGGAAGCCACAGCAACGCTGGAAGCTAGCAAGACGCTGGAAGCCCCAGGCGCCGTCGCCGCTTAAAACCAAACTAGCTACTAGAGTGCTCACGCACCAGCGCCAAAACCTGGGCCCCATAGGTTTCCAGGCGGCGCTTACCCACCCCACGAATAAGCAGCAGCTGCTTTAACGTCTTAGGTTTAACCACCGCAATTGACCGCAAAGTTTCATCCGCAAACACCGTGTAGGCGGGGCGGCTGTACTCGTCAGCCAGCTGCTTACGCCAAACCTTCAAAGCCTCAAACAAGGCCACAGTTTCCGCATCCTGCTCGGCGGCAAACAGCTCACTAGTGCGCTTGCTTGCCTGCCGTTTAGAGGCGCTACGCTCAGCTTTCGCCTCCTGGGGCCAAATCCCCTCCAGGAAACGCGAATATTTACGGCTCCCCTTACCGCCCGCCGAACGTGAGCGGGCATAAGAAATATGTAGATGCTTGCGGGCACGCGTAACGCCCACATACAGCAGACGCTTTTCTTCCTCAATCTCCGCCTCAGTGGTTGACAGCGAAATCGGCATTAGCCCCTCGCTGACCCCCACCAAAAACACCGCGTCCCACTCCAAACCTTTAGCGGCGTGCAGCGACGAAAGCGTCACCCCGGCCACCGTGGGGGCGTTTTGGGTGGCCGCGCGCTCAGCCAGCTCGGCCACAAAATCAGCTAGGCTCGCCCCGCGCGCCTTATAAATCTCATCAGCTAGCTTCACCAGGGCGTTTAGCGACTCCCAGCGTTCACGCACCGCCCCACGTGAGGCGATAGGCTCACGAGTCCAGCCTTCACGGCCCAGCACTTCACGCACCGCTTCAGGCATATCCAGACGGTCACCATTAGCCTCACGCAGCGCCGCCCGCAACACAATCATGGCGCGCTTAACCTCTTCACGGGCAAAGAATTTCTCCCCACCGCGCACCAGGTAGCCAATTTGGGCGTCAGCCAAAGCTTGCTCAAAAGCTTCCGACTGAGAGTTAGTGCGGTACAAAATCGCGATCTGGCTGATACTGACGCCAGAGTCAATCAGGCGGCGGATAGCGCCAGCCACAGCGTTAGCCTCGGCGACGTCGTCGTCATAAGCCATATAGGTAACCGGCGGACCAGCGGGCTGCTGCGCCACCAACTCCACCGCCCCGGGCGGCAACTGGCCCAGGCGCCCACCCTTGCGGCCGGCCAAAACCGTGTTAGCCAAGCTCACCACCTGCGGCGTAGAGCGGTAGTCGCGCACCAAGCGCACAGTTTTAGCGCCCTCATAGCGCTGGTTGAAATGGGTCAAAAAGTAAGGGGTGGCGCCGGTGAAAGAGTAAATGGTCTGGGAAACATCGCCCACCACGCATAATTGACGACGGCGCGGCCCTAGCCACAAATCCAGCAGGCGCTGCTGCAACGGCGACACGTCCTGATACTCATCAACCACAAAATGGCGGTACTGCTGGCGGATACGCATGGCGATATCCTCACGGTCCCGCAAAATCCCCACCATCAGCAGCAACACATCTTCAAAGTCGATAGTGCGCCGGTCAGCTTTAACCTCTTCATAAGTTTGCAGCAGTTTAGAGACAGTTTCCGGCTCCAACCCAGCCACCTGCTCACGGCCCAGCTCAGCGGCCTTTTCCAGATAGTGCTCAGGGGAAGTCATGGTGACCTTGGCCCACTCCACCTCAGCTGCCAAGTCACGCACCGAATCTTTATTAACCTGCAAGCCCAGCGTCCGCGCCGCCACGCCCACCAACGGGGCCTTATGCTCCTGGATCGGCGGACACACTCCCCCAATGGCGTTAGGCCAAAAATATGTCAGCTGCCGCAGCGCGGCGGCGTGAAAAGTACGCGCCTGCACCCCCGGCACCCCCAAATTAGCCAGCCGCGAGCGCATCTCCCCTGCCGCGCGGGCAGTGAAGGTCAGCGCCAACACCTGGCTGGGTTGGTACACCCCCTGGGCCACCCCGTTAGCGATGCGGTAAGTAATGGCGCGGGTTTTCCCCGTGCCGGCGCCCGCCAACACGCATAGTGGCCCCGAAAGCTGCTCAGCTACCTGGCGTTGATCGTCATCAAGGGCTTGCAGTAGCTGCTCGCTAGTGGGAGGCGTTGAGGTCATATAGCTACTTTAATGGCTTCCCGGCCGCGCCTTAGCGTGACCGGTACGCCTGGGCGCGCCCGGCGCGCTTGGCCGTGCCCGGCAGGCCCTATCCGCTCGCTCTACGGGCGCAGCTGGGGCTCAGCGCGGCTGGGGTAGCTCGCGCCCATACCAGGCACGCACCAGGGCGTGACCGCTGGAGGCCCGCCCGGGCACAATCACCTTGCCTTCAAGTACCAGCTGAGTAAATTCCTCGCGGCTAGCCCAAAAAGCATGGCCTACCTCTTGCATGTCTGCCTTGGGTTCTTGCTTGCCGCCAGCGCGAGCGGTGAAAGCAAACATTAGTGAACGCGGAAATGGCCACGGCTGGCTGGCACAGTAGCTGGCTTGGCTGATTTTGATGCCGGTTTCTTCTAAAGCTTCACGGGCCACCGCCGCCTCTAAAGACTCCCCGGCCTCCACAAACCCGGCCACCACCGAGTAGCGTCCCGGCTGCCAGGTGGCGCCGTGAATTAGTAGCAGCCGCTCGGCGTCGTCGGTGATTGCCACGATAATTGCCGGATCGGTACGCGGATAGGTGACATGCGCGCAGGCGGTGCAACGCTTCTCCCAGCCCGCGCAGGCAATCTCTAGGCTGGCGCCGCAGCGCTCACAGAATTTAGTGTTTTTGTCCCAAGTTGCTAGGGCCACGGCTGCTGCTGCCAGTTCGCCCTGGTAGGGCTCTAGCATCCCGGCCACTGCCCGCAGCGGTGCAAAGTGGCACGGCCAGTCCTCTTCTAGCTGCTGGCTGGGGGCCTGCTCGGCAGTTCGCTCAGGGGCTTGCGCGACGGCGGCCTGCTGCCCGGCAGTTCGCTCAGGGGCTTGCGCGACGGCGGCCTGCTGCCCGTGGGTCTGCTCGGGAGCCTGCGAGCCAGGCGTCTGCTCGGCGGCTTCAACGCGCAGAGCCAAGTAGCTTTTTTCACCATATTTACCCAGGTAGTAAGGCTCTTGGGGGCTAAAGGGCAGTTGCGCCACCTGGGCGTGGCTTAACTCAAGTAACTGCTCGGCTTCCATATGGGCCAGATCGGGTGGGGTTAACCCGCCGTGAGGGGCTTGGCCATAGACATGGTCCGATTTAATGGCCACTTCGCCGCGCGCAGTAACCAGGATGTAGCTGGTGTTGGGCGAGTCTTTAAGCGAGTTCAGGTAGTTGGCGTCGTTGCGCCTGACGGCGTCTCTATCAAACTGTCCGCTAGCCATGGGTAAATCCATGCCTTCAACTATAGGCCGCTTGTATTTTCTAAACTAAAGCCATGAGCTTGGCCTATCTAGATCACGCAGCCACCAGTCCGGTCCGACCCGAAGTGGCTGAGGCTTACGCTAAAGACTTAGTTGATTTTTCTGGCCTGGGCACTAACCCTGCTTCCACCCACAGTAGTGGCCGGCGCGCCGCCGGGGCCCTGTTTGAGGCCCGCGAGCGAGTAGCTGCCCTGCTTGGGGCCAGTGCCCATGAGGTTATTTTCACCAGTGGCGGCTCTGAAGCCGATGCCCTGGCGGTTAGCGGTTTTGCTTTCGACGCCGCCCAGCGCGGCCAGGGGTGCACCCTGCTAGTTAGCGCCGTGGAGCACCCGGCGGTGCTTGACTCAGCCCAGCGCGCCCAAAATTTTGGCTCCACTACTCGCCTGTTGGCGGTTGACGCCCAGGGCCGGGTGGATTTGGAGGCTTTCGCGCAAACGCTGCAGCAGGTAAGTGTGGATGATGCCCTACTGGTAAGTGTCATGCTGGCCAATAATGAAACTGGCGTGATTGAGCCGCTAAACGAGATTGCCCAGCTGCTTGCCTCCCAGGCAGCCCACCGGGCTGAGGTTATTGAGCAGCGCGCCGCGAATGGGGGCCGAGCCAAGCGCGTGGGTAGCGCGGCAGTGGCGGCGCTTAGCCCCCAAAACCGGCCCTGGCTGCACACTGACGCCACCGCCGCCGTCGGCAAAATGCGGGTAGATATGGGCCAGCTGCAAGTTGACGCCCTGAGCCTGTCTGGCCACAAACTGGGCGCCCCGGTGGGGGTTGGGGCGCTGGTAGCCAACCGCTCTATGCCGCTGAAAAGCCCTTATGGGGGCGGCGGCCAGGAGCGGGGGCTGCGTTCAGGCACGCAGGATGTGGCCGGGGCGCGGGCTTTGGCTTTAGCCATGGAATTAGCTGAGGATGAGCGTGAAGCTAAAACTGCCCAGTGGCGGCTTTGGCAGCAGCAGCTACGCGATTGCGCGCGGGCAGCGGGAGGCACGGTTTCTGCTAACTCAGCTCCCACAATTAGTTCCACCGCACATGCCTGGTTTAGTGGGGTTGATAGTGAAGCGGTGCTGATGGCTTTGGATATGGCGCAGGTGGCGGCCTCTGCTGGTTCGGCCTGCCATGCGGGCGTGGCCGGGGCCTCTCACGTTTTGGAAGCTATGGGCGTTGACGACGACGCCGCTAGCTGTGGCCTGCGTTTCTCCTTTGGCTGGTCTACTACCCAGGCGCAAATTGACGCCACGCAGGCGGCTTTGGGGGGCGCTATTGAGGTTGCCAGGCGAGCTTGGGCCACAAAAAACAGGTCGAAACTAAATTACCTTTAGGCTTTTGACACCATTGTCTGTAACACTTGTTACATGAGCGCCTATGATCCCAGACAGCGCCGCGAGCCAGCCGCGCCTGAGAATTCCCAGCAAAACGGCTATTTTTCTGCCCCGACTGCTTCCGGGTCTGCTATCCCGGCTACCCCCGGGCAGCAGCCTACTGCAGCCTTCCAGGCTCCCTACGACGGCGCCCGCGAGCAGCCCACCACGGCTTTTAGCGCTTCTGGTCAGGCTCCTTATAACTCTGTAGAACCAGATCCGGTCGTTTACCAGCCCACCCAGGCGATGAACCCGGTTGACGTGCCACTGGCTGAGGATGCTTATAACACCCCGGCGCCAACTCAGGCGATGAACCCGGTTGACGCTTATTGGCCGGATGCTTCCACGTCCCCAGCATCAACCCAAGCCATGAACCCGGTTGACGCGTTTACGCCGGCAGCTACCCAGGCCATGCCTGCGGCAACTCAAGCGATGCCGGCAGCTACCCAGGCTATGCCCCCGATTGATGCCCAGGAGCCCGCAGAGCCCTTACCGCCTTCAGTTTCTCCGCGTCGCGGCGGCGCACCCAGGGCCGGCGCCATGGCTGCGGGTGGCAGAACAGCGGGCGGTAGGGCTGGTGCCGCGCAGCGTCCACCGAGTTTGCCACCAACTAGCATTCCACCGGGCAGTATTCCCCCGGGCGGGCCGCTTGCTGATGATGAATCTGTTGAGGATGAAGAACCCAAGGGCCGCAGCAAATTTATGATGTGGTTCATCTTGGCTCTGGTCACTTTCTTGGCGGTCTGTTTCGCGATCGCTTGGGCCGCTACTGGCAACTCGATCCCTGACACCTCACCTAGCACTCCGGCCGTGATTACGCCTTCATTGGACAGCACCCCAACCCCGGTGCCTACTTCAACCACTAAGCCGTTAGGTAAGTCTTCGCCGTCGCCGAAGCAGGAAAATAACAATAGCGACAACAATAACAGCGATAACAACAATAACAACCAGCCTCAGCAGCCTAGCCAGCCTGAATATACTCAGCCACCGCAGCAGACTTACCCCTCTGCGCCGTCGCAGCCCAGTTACTCCTCACCCTCGCCTTACCCCAATGACCCGGGTAATGGTGATGACGACGACGATGATGACGATGACGACGGCAATAATTACATTGTGCCCGGACCAGGTGATCCTAATAACTCAAACAGCTAACAGATATTACTGTTTGACCTCATAGACGCCCGTTTCCAGGTTATTCCCAGACTACTTCCAGTCAAATTTGTTATTAATTTATTGGCTGGATTAATCCAGTCGCGCTCCCCAGCTCACAATTCGGCGGTAGCGCACATGCATGAACGGGAGGTGTAGAAATTGAATATACGATTCGTCCCATTTAGTCAGTGGGATAGAGACGCTAAAACCAAGTTCTACACTTTAGTAATTGCTGCAGTTATGGTTGTGGCTTTGCTGACCGGTTTAAGCATGTGCGCGCCCGCCGCAAAATCTAAAGGTGGCAGCACCCCTAAAGTTGCGGCAACCACTCACACTCCCACCCCAACAGCTAAACCCTTGGCGGCTGGGTTGGTTAAGCCAAAACCAAAAGATTCTCCCTTACCGGCAGCTACCCCAACGCCAACTGAAGAACCCACCCCCACCCCAGAGCCCACTGCTGAGCCAGAACCTACTCCCACCCCGGAACCTACCGCTAGCGCCCCAGCACAAGCACCTGCCCCGCAGCAGCCAAATATAACTATCCCCACCACTGCTCCCACCACCACCACAGAGCAGCACCCTGTCACCCAGCCCACTACTGCCCAGTCCCCTGAGACTAAGGTGCGCCCGCGTCGTCCGCGCACCCTTGACCGCTCTAGTGAGGCCTATTACCGCACCTGCCGCGACGCTTATTACGCTGGCGCCACCCCTATCTATTGGGGGCAGCCTGGCTACCGTCGTGGCTTAGACCCCAACAATAACGGCATTGCCTGCGAAAGCTGGGGGCGTCGCTAAAAGGCACTAAGGGGCACTAAGAGCGGCTGGCACAGCACCCGGCAGCCACTTGATAGTCGGCTAACATTACTCAGCCAGAGCGAACGCCAGCCGCAGCCTCACCGGCAGTCAGCGGCAGTAGGCAGTTTTGATAGAGCGCTCACCACGCGCTGATTTCAATTGACGCTTAAACCTTTACTCCCCTAGAGTCTGGCTTTGCTGGTTTTGTGCCTAAAGGGTGCAAACACCCCAATCTTTAGGAGGCAAATATGCGTGTTTTGGCGGCACTTAGTGGTGGAGTGGATTCTGCGGTGGCCGCCGCACGCTGCGTGGAGGCTGGCTACGACGTCGTCGGCGTACATATGGCCCTTTCACGCAACCGCGCCCAATCACGCTCAGGTTCACGCGGCTGCTGCTCGATTGAAGACGCCTCCGACGCGCGCCGAGCCGCAGATGTGTTAGGCATCCCCTTCTATGTGTGGGACCTGTCGGAAGAATTTGAGGCGCTGGTAATCGAAGATTTCCTAGCTGAATACCGCGCCGGACGCACCCCCAACCCCTGCATTCGTTGCAATGAGCGGGTTAAGTTTGATGTTTTATTAGAGCGCGCCATGACGCTGGGCTTTGACGCGGTAGCTACCGGACACTACGCCCGCATTAGTGGCGGCGCTGCCAGCGGCAAGCCTGGAGACACCAGCCAGTTGGAGCTGCGCCGAGCGGTAGACACCGTCAAGGACCAGTCTTATGTGCTGGCTGTTTCGGGCTGCCAAGCCCTTTCACGGGCGATTTTCCCACTGGGAGATGTGGAAAATAAGGCTGCGGTGCGCGCCGAGGCTGCCCAGAGGGGCCTGCCGGTAGCTAGTAAGCCTGACTCTTACGATATTTGTTTTGTGGCCGACGGCGACACGCGTGGTTTCCTCCAGCGCAACCTGGGTGTACAAGAAGGCCAGATGGTTGACCCTGAAGGAAACGTGCTAGGCACCCACCAGGGCTACTACGGTTTCACTATTGGCCAGCGTAAAGGCTTGGGACTAGACCATCCGGCTGCCGATGGGCGCCCGCGCTACGTTTTAGAAACTCGCCCCGCCACTAACCAGGTGGTGGTAGGCCCAGCCCAGCTGCTTAGCCGCACCACGGTCAGCGCCACTGACTTGATCACTTTGGTTGATGACGCCGACTGGGAGCACGTGAGCTTGCAGCTGCGCGCCCATGGGCGGGCCGTGCCCGCGCAGGTAAAGCTCGACACCCAGGCCGCCACCTTGGAAGCCCAGCTGCAAGAGCCGGTGCGCGGCATTGCGGCAGGCCAGTCGCTAGTGGTTTACGACGGCGAGCGTGTACTAGCCCAAGCCACCGTGGCCTAGAACAAGCCAGCGCGCCTAGAAAGCGCCCCACCAACTGTGCCAGCCATGCCGAGCTGGCCATGCCGAGCTGGCCAGAACCAAAGTAGCTAGCACCTGGCCCCCTAGGGCTACCCAGCACCTGTGCAGGCGCCAGTGCTCACAAAGCCCACAAAGCTCACAAACAAAGCGATGGCCCCGGTTAGTAACTAACCGGGGCCAAGGTTTTTAGCTAACAGGCCAGTTAGCGGGTCTTGGCCAGCTCCTCAATCAGCTGAGGTACCACCGTGGACACGTCGCCAACCACGCCAAAGTCTGCCATCTCAAAGATGGGTGCTTCAGAATCGTCACAGATGGCCACAATAGTGCCGGCCCCCTGAATACCACTGGTGTGGTGCACAGCTCCAGAAACACCCAGGCCAATGTATAGGCGCGGGGCAATAGTTTCACCGGTCTGGCCTACCTGCGCTGAGCGCTCAATCCAGCCCTCATCGCAGGCCACGCGAGTGGCGCCCACAGCCCCGTTAAGCAGCTGCGCAAGCGAACGGACCAGGTCAAAGTCGCCGTCGACACCGCGACCACCAACCACCACAGTGCGGGCCTGAGCCAGCTGCGGGCCGGCAGCAGCCTCATCTTCGGTGTGGCTAACTACCTCAACGCGCTTAGCGGCCTGGCTTACGCTCACCGCTAGGGTCTCAACCTGGGCCGCAGCTCCACCACAGGGCTCAGCCTCTACCGCGCCGGCGCGCAGGCACACCAGCGGCGGGTTGGCGCCAGAGTCAGCGCGCAGGTCAAAAGTGGTGTTCCAAGAACCCGAAAGTACCAGCTTGGAGGCGCGCACATGCTGGTCAACAACCTCTAAGCTGGCGGCGTCAGCGATGCAGGCGCTGGCTAGCTTCACGGCGGCGCGACCAGCGATTTCCTTGGCGCGGTGATCGCTACCCAGCAAAATCAGGGCGGGCTTAACCTCGTGGGCGGCAGCAATTACTGCGTCAGCCCCAGCGGCAGAAACCAGCTCGTCAGCCCCGGCGTAATCAGCCACCAGCACGCGGCTGGCACCATAGTTACCCCAAGCTGCGGCGTCGACCTTACCCGAAACCACGGCCACCACAGCGGCGCTGGTCAGCGAGCGGGCGGCAGTTAGTAGTTCAACGGCAGCAGCACTGGGGGCGCCGTCACTTAGCCCACCAGCCACCAAAATCGTAGCGTCTAACATATTGCCTTCTCCCCTCACACCAGCTTGTTTTCCACTAGCCAGCTAGCTAGCTGCTTACCGGCTTCACCGGCGTCGGTAACGATTACGCCACCGCTGCGGGCCGGGCGGGCCTGAGCGTCAACCATTTCAATGACGCCGGGTGCCGGCTCGATACCTAGATCGCTAAGCTCCCAAGTTTCTAGCGGCTTCTTCTTAGCCGCGCGCATGGCTGCAAAGTTGGGGTAACGCGGATCGTTAGCCTGGTCAGTTACAGACACCAGGGCCGGCAGCTGGGCACGTAAAACTTCGTGCACGGTACCCAAGTTGCGCTGCACGTTTACCACATCGCCCTCAATCTCAAGGCTGTGGGCCATGGTCAGGGCCGGCAGGTCCAAAACGCTAGCCAAGGCCCCCGGTAGCATGGCACTCATCGAGTCCAGCGAGGCCATACCGGTAATAACCAGGTCAACCTCACCGATTTTTTCAATTGCCGCAGCCAATACGCGGGCGGTAGCGACCACGTCGGAACCAGCCAACGCCTCATCGCTAACTAAAACGGCACTATCTGCCCCCATTTGCAGGGCGCGACGCAAACCTTCTTCAGCGTCTTGCGGGCCCATAGAAAGCGCCACAACCTCGCCGTCGTGCTCTTCTACTAAGGACACTGCTGCCTCAACAGCATTTTCATCTAGTTCGTTTAGAACATCGTCCTCGCCACGCACTAGGCGCTCGTCTTCAAGGCGACGTTCGGATTGCACATCCGGTACGTGCTTCACGCAGACCACAATTTTCATAGCAAATAGACTGCCACAGGCCCGCCAGCAACACCATGTTAGGCCAGCCTCACGCTTAGCGTTTCACAATTGGCTTGATTAGCCCAGGGCACAAATACATGTGAGCTGTACCTGTAATCAGTACGTAATATTTATCTTGTCCCAAGCTGGTTCAAAATGAGAGACAATAACCCTGTGTGTCATATGCAAACCGATGAGGAAGTTCTACTGCCCGCCCCACTAAGCGAACAGGCAGCATTAAACCCCTACGTTTTGGGCGCTACGCCTAACGACGACGGGGTCGATTTCGTAGTGAACGCCCCTGGTGCAAGTGCAGTTGATCTGTGCTTGATCGACGGCGAGGGTGCTGACCTGCACGAACGCCGTATCGGTATGCATGACCACCTTACTGGCTCCTGGTCAGCCCACATTAGCGGCCTAGGTCCCGGCCAGCGCTACGGCTACCGCGTTTACGGGCCCTGGAACCCCAACGAGGGCTTGCGTTACAACCCCCGCAAGTTCCTACTAGACCCCTATGCCAAGGCGCTAGCTACTAAAGCAGTCCTAGATGACTCCCTTTACGCCCACAAGGTAGGCGTCCATGGCCTACCCACCAGCGCCGACTGGGAGATTTCTGAGCTAGATTCCCTACCCTACGCCGCCATTGGTGTAGTGACTGACCCTAACTACCAGCCGGTTGCTCCTTCACCGCGCATCAGTGCCGATCAGCGTGTGATTTACGAAACCCACGTGGTGGGTCTAACCAAGCAGCTAGAAGCTATTCCTGAAGATCTGCGCGGCACCTACGCCGGTGTAGCCCACCCGGTGATGATTGAGTACCTAAAGAACCTGGGTGTAACCACCATTGAGCTATTGCCTATCCACGCCAAGTTCGACGAACCCTGGCTAACCCGTCGTGGCCTTAGCAACTACTGGGGTTACGCCACCTTGTCTTACTTTGCCCCTGAGCCCACCTACGCCACCAAGGCCGCCCAGGAAAGCGGCCCCCAGGCAGTGCTTAATGAAGTACGTGCCATGGTTTCTGCCCTGCACGAGGCCGGGCTGGAAGTAGTTTTGGATGTGGTCTACAACCACACCGCTGAAGGTGGCTTTGATGGCCCCACCCTATCTCTTCGCGGCTTTGACGATCTGGGCTACTACCTGCACGATCCGGTAAACAAGCGCCAGTACGTGGATGTTACCGGCACCGGTAACACGGTGGACTTCCGCAACCGCCAAGCTATCCGCCTAACCCTAGACTCGCTGCGTTACTGGGTTAGCGAGATGGGCGTGGATGGTTTCCGTTTCGACCTAGCCGTAACCCTGGGCCGCCACGCCGGTGAGTGGCGCCGTGACCACCCGCTACTGGTGGCCATGACTACCGACCCGGTTCTGTGTTCCAAGCTGCTGATTGCTGAACCTTGGGATGTGGGCCCGGGCGGCTGGCGCACCGGCGAGTTCCCCACCCCATTCCTCGACTGGAACGACCGCTACCGTGGGGCTCTACGTGAATTCTGGCTCAGTGACCCTAAGGAAATGAGCCACGGCAACAGTGGCCATGACGCCCGCGAGCTAGCTACCCGCATTGCTGGTAGCGCAGACCTGTTCGCCTGGGGTGACACCGTGCACGGCCGCACCCCGCTAGCCAGTGTGAACTTCGTTACCGCCCATGATGGTTTCACCCTGCATGATCTAACCACTTACAACCACAAGAACAATGTTGCCAACGGCGAGGACAACCGCGACGGCACCTGGGATAACCGCTCTTGGAACCACCATGATTTTGATGGTGAAGCAGACCAGGTTCCTGGCGCTGAAACCGTCAACATGATGCGTTTGCGTAGCGCGCGTAACCTACTGGGCACCTTGTTCATCTCCTCTGGCACTCCCATGCTGCTAGGTGGTGACGAGTTTGGCCGCACCCAGGGTGGTAACAACAACGCCTACTGCCAAGATACCGAGATTTCCTGGTACGACTGGAACTTAAAGACTTGGCAAAAAGAACTAATTGCCACCACCAGCTACCTAATTAAGCTGCGTCAGCAGCACCCGGCGCTGCATCGCTGCCAGTTCGCTACCGGTCAGGTTGCCCCTGGGGACGAGATTCCCGACCTGTCCTGGTACGACATCACCGGTAACCTCATGCGCCCTGAGCAGTGGCATGACAACTACACCCGTGTACTTTCCATGCTGCGCTCGGGTAAGCCTTTTGGCGACGTCGACGCCCTGATCCTGATTAACGGCACACTCAACCCGCATGAAATTAAGCTTCCTGCCGGGCGCGGCGACGACTACGAACTGGCTTGGTACTCGGTTTGGGACACCCCCCACGCTGATTACGCCCTGCTTGATGATGATGACGACGACGACACGGACTCTGTGACCACCTCGCTGGCTCAGCCTGGCTCCATGATTGCTTTGTCGCCCCTGAGCATGCGTATCTACCTGACTAAGCCTAAGCGTCAGGCCCGTTACAATGGGGCTCATGACGCAGTCGACACAGCCAACTAAGGCAGAACAGGCGCTAGCCAATTCCACTGACGAGGCTTCTTTGCGGCGCACCCAGGCGCGCAGTGAAGAAATTGCCGCCCAGATCGGTGAGCATCCCGAATATTTCCGGATGCTCACCGGTGCTCGTCCTACCGGGCACCTACACCTAGGCCATTACTTTGGCACTATGCAGTCTTGGAAACAGCTCCAAGACGCCAATGTAGACACGTGGATTTTGGTTGCCGATTACCAGGTAATTACCGACCGCGACGGCGTAGGCCCGCTGCGTGAGCGGGTTTTGTCGCTGGTTGCTGACGCTTTGGCGGTGGGTGTGGACCCTGAACGTTCCACTATCTTCACCCACTCGGCCGTGCCGGCCCTAAACCAGCTAATGCTGCCCTTCCTATCACTAGTTACCGAGTCTGAACTACATCGCAACCCCACCGTTAAGGCTGAGCTTGAGGCCACCGACGGGCGCGCCATGAGCGGGCTTATGCTCACCTACCCGGTGCACCAGGCCGCAGACATTTTGTTCTGCCAGGCCAATTTGGTGCCGGTAGGTAAAGACCAGCTGCCGCACCTGGAGCAGGCCCGCCTAATTGCTCAGCGTTTTGACAAGCGCTACGGGCGCGCCGACAAGAAGCACCCGGTGTTCCGCCGTCCTGAAGCTCTACTAAGCGAGGCTCCCCTACTGCTGGGGCTGGACGGAGCCAAGATGAGCAAGTCTCGCGGCAACACCATTGAGATCCGTATGAGCGCTGATCAGACCGCCAAGCTGATTAAGAAAGCCAAGACTGACTCGCAGCGCACCATTACTTACGATCCCTCCGAGCGCCCCGAGGTTTCTAACCTGCTGATGCTGGCTTCACTATGCAACGGCCGCGACCCGCGCCAGTTGGCTGAGGAAATTGGCGACGGCGGCGCAGGCAAGCTCAAGGCCCTGGTTACTGAGGCCATTAATGACTACTTCGCCCCTATTCGTCAGCGCCGCCAGGAGCTGGCCGCCAATGAGGATTACCTACTGCAGGTGCTTCACGCCGGTAACGATAAGGCCAACCAGGTAGCCAGTGAGACATTAGACAATGTCCGCAAGGCCATGAAGATGGATTACTAAAGGTTAGTAAAAACCATCTACCGTCCCAATTTGGGGACTCTTCCCCGTGCTGAAAAGCTAAATCAGCACGGGGATTTTCTGTGGTTAGTGCGATTAGTGAACTAGGATGGCACCTAGGTTGCTTGGCAACTAAATGTAAACCCAATTTTAGGAATGCTATGCGTATTACTACGATACGGCGTCGCCTAACCGCTTTGACAGCGCTGCCTCTTGCTGCTGCGCTGCTGGCCCCCGTGGCCGCTGCGGCAGATGCTTCGTCAGCAAGTGACGCTGAGTTGGCTGCGGCTCTGCCTGCCTCCGCCGCCCAGTTCAAGACTGGTGAGAACACCTACCGTATTGGTGCCCCCAAGGCTGGGGGTAGCTCTACTGGAACTGTGCCCGCAGGTCTAGAGTCCTTCTACAGCCAGAAGATCGAATTCTCCAAGGCTAACTGTGAGGCCATGGGCAAGGAAGCTAGCCGCGCTGTGTGCGGTTACGCGATTGTGCCCGTGGACTACTCCAAGCCCAACGGAGCCACCATCGCCGTGGCCGTGGTGAAGGTACCCGCCAAGGGCACCAACGCCTCCCCGGTTTTCTTTAACCCCGGCGGCCCCGGCGGCTCGGGTGTGGACCTGGTGCTGGCCTACCAGAACGATGCTGGCGCTATCGGCAAGCTCAACGAAACCCACGACCTGATTGGTTTCGACCCGCGTGGTGTGGGTGTTTCCCTGCCTTTCGCCCAGTGTGAGACTAACGCTGAGCGCGACAAGGCCCGCGAGCTGCTCTACACCGGTACCCCTGAAGAGATCGCTAAGAAGCTGCGTGCCGGCACTGAGAACTCTGTAAACGGCTGCTTCAACAACACCGGCCGCGTCTTCGGTTTTGACGCTGAAGGCCGTAAGGACCTGCTCTACCACCTGGGCACCTCCACCGCCGTGCGTGACATCGACACCCTGCGCTCTATCATGGGCGCCACCAAGCTGGACTACGTGGGTTACTCCTACGGTACCCGCCTGGGCTACGTCTACCTGCAGACCTTCCCGGCTAACGCTGGGCGCATCGTGCTTGACGGTGTAGTTGACCCGCTTTCTAACACCGCCCCTAAGAGTGGTCAGCGTGTCGACTCCTCCAAGATCACCGATGCACAGCTTGAGGCCGCTAACTCGGCTCTGCTGGGTCAGGCTAAGGGCTTCCAGGACAACTTCAACCAGTTCTCCAACTGGTGTATGAAGCTGGATGCCTCCGGTAAGACCTGGGGTGACCTGATGCCGCGTCTGGTTAAGAACTCTCGCTTTGAGACTGAGAAGGCCACCTGTGCGCTGGGTAAGGCTAAGTACCAGCCTCACGACGGCGACCTGGCCGACGACGACGCCAGCATCCCGGTAGCCACTCGCGCCTTCCAGAACATGATGCGTCCGCTGACCACCAAGGCCATTCCGGCTGGTAGCGACGGGCGTACCCTGAACTTCGACCTGGCCCTGACCGGTATGCGTCAGGCCCTGTACGCCGAGTCCTACTGGCCCTACGCTGCTTTGGCCATGGAGCTGGTCTCTGACTACAACAACGGTTCGCTGTTCATGTCTCTGGCTGACTCTTATGACGGCCGTAACGCTGACGGCACCTACGACCCCTCGCAGGCTGCCTTCACCGTTATTCGCTGTGCTGACTCGGCTAACCCCAACGGTTACGACCAGAGCCTGTCTGACCGCCTGACCCAGATTTACCTCAAGTACTCCCCCTTCCAGGACCCGGGCGCTCCGGGCAACAAGGTCGGCTCCCCCGACTCCTGTGACCTGTGGAAGTTCTCCGGTAACCTGCAGGCTGGTGGCGAGCTCAAGGGCCTGCCTAACACTCTGATCATCTCCACCACTCACGACCCGGCCACCCCGTACGAGAACGGCCCGGTCATGGCTGAGCTGGTGCACGGTACTTTGCTGAGCGTTGAGGGTGACTCCCACACCGCTTTCGGTAACAACGCCGCCAAGTATGCTTGTGTAAACGAGATCACCCTCAAGTACCTCAACGAGGGCGTAGTACCGGAAGATGGCAATTACCCGCAGATCTGCTCGATCAAGTCCTACAAGCAGACGGTCAACCCGGACAACCCGGTCAACCCGGTTCCGACTCCGAACCCGACTCCGAACCCGACCGCTGCTCCTACCAGTGGCCCCACCAGCGCCCCCACTGCTGTACCGCTGCCGACCATGGCCCCCAGCGCTCTGCCTACCGCAGCTCCCACCACCGGCAAGACCGTTGTGGCTGCTCCGGGTAACGGCGGTAAGAAGCCGCTAGCTCACACTGGTGTTTCCAGCGTGGCGATTGTGGCCTTCCTGCTGGCCAGCCTCGGTGGCGTAGCTGTGCTGCGTAGCCGCCGCAAGGAAGCCTGATCGGTAATCGATTAGCGTTACAAACGCTAACACCGCAACCGGCTGATCACTAGATAACTAGTTGATCATTAGATAACTGGTTGATCATTGGTTTGGGCCTCAGCGCAAAAGCGCTGAGGCCCAAACTTATCTATGCCGTTGCTTGCGCATATAGCTTGAACAGATGCGCAACTATCTTTTCCTCGTCCCCGTCAAATTTAACGCCATAGGCAGCTTCTACTGCGGCATCAAGCGCCCTGTGTGCTGCCAGTAGATCGGCTGGCATTTTATCTGGGTCGTAGAGGTTAGCTAGTGACTTATCAGGATAGTTGTCACGGGTATCAAGGATAGCTTGAGCACAAGCCTCGATAGTCACTCTTGAGCCTGCCAGCAACGGTACGCATCCAGGCATTGTGGAACTGCGAGTGAAGAACTCCGAACTGATAGACAGATGCATCAGCAATCAGGAATACAAGATCGGAGCAGAATATCTCAGGCCCAATAAAGCCAAGTGGAATATAGCGACGTCGTTCAGACGATACCTTTGGTACTAATACGGAGGTGCTACTAGTGATGATCTCTGTACCATAACGCTGAGGTGTAGCAGCAGCTTTTTTCGTCTGTGCTCTGCTCGATTTCTCTCTAAAAATCCGCATGTTCTCTACGCGCTCACGACAAAGCGGCAAATCTACAAGTTCCTGTGGTGTTGTTTCACCAAGCCAAAGTGTGTAACGAGGACGGCCATTCAAGAACTCATTAGAGCCAAACCATGCGTGGAAAAACTTAGATGCTCCCGGTTCCTTGGCAATAAAATCGAGCATTTTTCTTGCTCATTGAACAGATAGTTTCGCAGACCGTATCAAAGTGGATACAGGGGCTTGTGGGGCGCGGATGACGCAGATGGGGCGAAACCCGCTCGCCACTAGGCAAAACGCGCTGTGGTATTGACCGTCGAGCCGCATATTCGGGTAGTACGGTTTCGGCATCTGGTGCGATCGGGAGGTGGAGCCGAGCGACGTGAACCACAACGGGCGTGGCTGACAGTGGAGCGCCAAAAGGTGCGGCAAGCGCCAAAAGGTAGTGCCGGTTACGATTTGCTATTAGCCCTGATCAGAGCGTGTATGTACGTGACGCAAAGACAGGAGCCACCACCATGCACTACCCCGAACTCGCAACAGTACAAGCTCGCCTGACCTACCGGCTGACCAGCTTCCTCCTTGAAAACCTCGCCGCCGGGCACACCGTCGAGTGGATGGACGCATTCCGCGCCCAACGGCACCCAGCCAGCGTCCTCAAGATCACCGAGAGGGAGTTGCCTTGGCTCGCCACTCGCGTCGACCCGAGCGGCCACAAGTCTTTCGATCGGCGCATGTCTGGCAAGATCATCTGCGGCGACTGCGGACGGGCGTTCGGCCACAAGACCTGGCACTCCGGTACCCCGAACCGGGTCGACGTGTGGAAGTGTCCGACCAACTACGTCAAGCGCGGCACCTGCGCCACCAGCCATCTCTACCAGGAGGTGCTGCTGGACAAGATGGGTGAAGCACTGCAGGTGCTCGCTGGGCGTAACCGCGCGGCGGTCGACCTTACCCTGGACAGCCTGCGCGCCATGGGTGCGCGGCGACGTCCATCGACGCTCCATGCCGCGATCGACAAGCTCCTGACCGAATCGCCGACGCAGCTTGCGTTCCACATCCCGGACTTCCTTGCGGTGTTGGAGGACGGGTGCAGGCTCACCGATGGCAGGCTCGGATTCGTGTTCATTACCGGCGAGGCCGTCACCCTCGACCTCCCACAACGCTGGAGCCCCGTGATGCGCCCAGGTGAACTCGCAGCTACAGGGCGTTGCTGACCGGGCTGGCGAAGGCTTTCAGGTCTTCCCACGAGTCGGCACGGGCGGTGTCTTGCTCGTAGGCGATCAGATAGCCCCAGTGCTGACCGGCGTAGGCATCCTCAGCCACCAACCGGCGCACCAACGCCTCGGCAGCCTTACGCTTGGCCTGCACCCTGGCGTCATCGCGGCCGCGCTCGTCCTTGCCCTCGATGATCCAATGCACCCCGTTGGTATCCAAGGCCACGAAGTCGGGGAAGTAGCGGTCTTTCGCGTTGTAGTACACGAACGCCTGGTCTTGCGGATGCAACCGATGCCACCACACGATCCCCGGCGACGTGTTGAGCAGGCGAGCAAGTTGGTATTCGCCGGTGAAGGAGTCGAAGGATTCCTCGGCGAATAGCGACTTGAACCAGCCGCCGTAGACCCGGCCTCGCACGAACTGGTCACGGCTCTCGATCTGGTCATGCACCTTCTCACCCAACGGGAGCGTGTAGCCGGTGCCTGGCATCTGCTTGGGGTGAATGATCGGTACCTCGCGGGTGGCTCGCAGTGTCTCGGTTGTGTAGTTCTTGATCAGCGCTAGGAGTTCGCTGCGGGCGGAGTCGAGGGATTTGACGGTCCAGCCGGTGAACGCCACGGCGCGCATGAACTTCGGCACCAGGAACGCGGCGACGTAGCGGGCAGTCTGTTCGGTTTTGGGCACCAGCGACATGTTGATCACCAGTTTAACCAGCGCCTCCTCGGCGTCGGCATCGTCGACGTGGACGGAGTCAACTTCGGCGCTTTCTCGATCCTCCGCCCGCAGTTTCTTGCCTAGGGCGGCGATGATCTCTTTGCGCAGCAGCACGTCCCCAGCAGAGGTGACCCGACGCGCCGCTTGCTCGATCACGGCGTCACTGATTTCGGACAGGTCAATGGGCGGCTGCTGCACAGTCATCGTCGTCACCGGGAATCGGTAGGACACGTCAGCAAAGCTCGGGTTCCGTCCGATCGAAACCAACTCCCAGGTGGGCTCATCCTCCTGCTCGGTGATGGTACGAACCCCGACACCGGGCAAACCCGCACCCGGGGAATCACTGCCGCCGACGGGAACGGTGCCCGGATGCGGTTCCACGCCACCGGTGCTAGCACCACTGGTACCAGCACCAGGCCACGGAATAGTCGTAGTCGATGCTTGACCGCCGGTCGAGTCTGTGCCTGTATCCGAGTTGGATTGTTCGGCGGCTTTGCGGATCGCCTCCTCAACCTTGGCTTTGTCGGGTTCGGGGACGGCATCGTCCAATCCGAACTGCTGCAGCACGTTCTCCGCGTTCAACAATTCGGTGAAGGATTGGTGAGCAATGATGTCGAGTTGGTCGATCTGCCACACGCCGGTGTATCTGCCGAACGGCAGTCTGAGGCCCCTTCCCATGGTCTGCTGGGTAAGCACTTCGGAGGCCATCGCCCGTAGTGTCACGACGACCGCGATGTTTTTGACATCCCAGCCTTCCTTGAGTTTGTTGACACTGACCACTGCCAGCACCGGCGATTCGGGTCGGTCCAATTCGTCGAGGCGACGCTGGGTCAACTCATCCTCGTGCTTGGAGTCCACCTGCAGCACCGCCGATTCCCGGCCGAGGTACTCCGGGGTGCGCAGCAGCTCGGCGACCTGAGTGGCGTGCTCAACATCGGAGCAGACCACGAAAGCGACCGCGTTCACATGCTCGCGGTTCTGGGAAGCCGTGTACGAGTCGTAGTAGGCCTGCTTGATCGCACGTAGCTGCAGAGCGTCCCGCAACTGTTGCTCTTCGGAGGCTTCATCGGTGCCATATCCAGTCTTGCGGAACGCCAACACCGGGGCCTTGACGTACTTGTCCTGGATGGCGCGGTAGAGCGGGTACTCGTAAATGACGTGATCGGTGGCCTTGTCCACCGACGCGGTCAAACCGATCGCCGCTGCTGGGTCGAGTTCCTTCAACGCTGCATTGAACGCGACCGCACTGGCCCCGTACAGGTGGGATTCGTCGGCGATCACAACCAGATCATCGAGACCCTTGAGGTAGTCGAAGAGCACGCCGGCGTTTTCATCGAACCGGCGGGGCTTACGGCGCATCGCATCCTGCGTAGCGCTGTGGGTGTCACCCTCGGCCTCTTTCGGCGCGATGAGCTGCTGAATGTTGAAGATAAACGCCAGCATTGGCACTTCACGGCCGAACGCGAGTCGAGCCGGGCCGTTTTGACGAGCCACCCAAGCAGAGTAGTCCTGTGGGGTCACCACTTCAGGTGGCACAGCCGATCCCGTGATGTAGCGGGGCGTGCCGGGCGTGAAATTCTGCACGGTCTTGGCCTGCACCGTCTTGCCCGGGGTGACGATGACGACGTTGCCGACCCCTTGGCGACGCAGATACTCCACGAAGGCGGCCATCAGATACGTCTTGCCCACACCGGTGGCTAGGTTGAGCACCTGCATCACGTCCGGGTCATAGTCGCCGTCCAGAGTGAAGACCAGCTGGCGCAGTGCTTCCTTGTTCGGAGCACGCAGGTCGAACTCGGCACTGATCGACTCCAGCATGTCCGAATCAAAACTGATGTTGAGCCTCATCACTGGTCACCACCCTCGCTGTAACGGAACACATCATCCGGCAAGGCAACCACCCGCGACCCCTTCACAAGCTTACGCAGGTGCTGACGCACGCCGTCCATGACGGTGGTGGCGGCCAGCACGATCGTCTCCCCGGGCTGGATTTGGGAAGCTAGCCAGTCGACGATTTCGGTCGTGGCGACACCCTCCACCACCTTGAGCAGGGCGTTTCCTCGGCGGGCGTCGAACACGTAGTCATCGTCCGGGTGTAGCAGAGTGAAGCCGAGATTCGCAGCCACCGACTCGATCAAGGTCTCGCCGGTCGCAGCCGCTGTCAGCATCACCCGGTCCAGTTCAGGGGTGTAGTCGAAACACGCAGGCGACAGATGCGCCACCTGGAAGCCGCCGCCACCACGCCAGTTGACCACTTCCTTCGCGCGTCTGGTCTTCGAGGCAGCCTTCAGTGTCTTCACCTCGGCGCTCTTCTTTAGTTCCGGGTCGTCCTTGATCAGCTTGTTGAGTACGCTCGTGAATTTCGCGGCGTCCTCCGGCGAGACTCCATCAGGAAGTCCATTTTCCGTCGCGTCGACCCGTTCGCCCTTCGTCCGCGTAATTCCGCCTGGGTCTTCGTCGTTGACGACCTTCTCCAGACGGGGACGCGTAAACGTTGTGAACGTCGACTCCAGCAACTCGCACGTCACCCAACGCCGACCCATCTTCTGCGCCACGGCCGCCGTGGTGCCCGAGCCAGCGAACACGTCCAACACAATGTCGCCAGGATTCGAGCCGATGTGAATGATGCGTTTGAGCAGCCGCTCGGGTTTGGGGGTGGAAAAGGCGACCGTGCCCGGAAAGAGAGCTTGAATTTCCTTCTTCGCTGAGTCGTTGTGGCCGACCTCCTCATGGGGAAAGAAGTTCTTCGGCACCGCCCCCTCAACGTCTGCGAGATAGATTTTTCTTTGAAAACCTCCGAAGCCTTCAGCAGCTGGGTAGTAAATCGGCCAGTTGCCTTGGCGGTACCGTTCCAGAGAGTTCTCAGCCACCTCGCTTGACCAGTTGTGGATCACTAACGGCTTGACGTCCTTCCGGAGTTCAACGGTCGGCCCTTCAATTGTTGATCGGGCTGATAGTTCGTCAGCGTCAACATCTCCGAGCTGATAATCCGCCCATTCCCTCATGATACGAAGCATTTCGGGCTGTTCGAACCTCCAATTCGATGCCGTAGCCGGATAGATCATCTCCCCAGTCACTGGATGCTGGATACCGTAAACACCGGGGTGCTGTCTCTTGCCGATTGTGTGGCGAGCACTCTTATTATCTGCTTTCCATCGGCCTCGTTCGGAATTGTCAGGATTTGAGTAACGCGCGTCCATTGCGCTGCTTCTAGGTAACTTGTTGCGTTGGAATTCTGTCGACTTCTGGTAGACCAAGATCGTGTCTGTCACCATGGGGATCCCCGAGGCATTGTTGCTCGGCGCGTAGGCTTTCTCCCAACAGATTTCAGCCACGTAGTTACCAGCCCCAAATACCTCATCCATCAGCACGCGCATCCGATGCACTTCCACGTCATCAAGGTGTACCCAGATTGAGCCGTCGTCGGCAAGCAGCTTCTTCATGTGGATGAGTCGGTCGCGCATCATGGTCAGCCAGATGGAGTGCTCTAGGTTGTCCTCGTAACTGGCGAATGTTTGAGCGGTGTTAAACGGCGGGTCGATATAGATCAGCTTCACCTGACCCACGTATTTCTTGGCCAGCTCGGGAACGCGGGTAAGCGCTTCGAGGACGTCGCCGGATTCGCCGAGGATGAGCAGGTTGTCGTTCTGGGGCTCCAGGTCTGCGCGCTCGGAGTATTCGAACTCGTCCGACTTCGGTGTCTGCGCACCTTGCACATAGTCGTCTAGCACGAGGGTGTGGGTTTCGCAGTAGCGCGGATCCGATGGGTCAACCCACGTGTAGCCGTACTTGCCGGTCTCAGTGGGGATGAGAGCCTTGTCCTTGTTGTACCAGGTGAGTTGGAGACGCTGAGCTGCCATCTAGTCGGTCTCTCCCTTCATATCGTTTGGGACGACCTTGCAGATGTCGGCAATGTCGCGGTCGATGAGGAGTTTCCAGAGGGGCTTGTAGCTGAAGGCGCGGTTAGTTGTCATCTGTTTCCTCCAGATCGATTAGGTCTTCGTCCTGGGTATCGAGTAGGAAGCCGTAGCGTCCTTCTCCTTCGCGTTTCGTGAATACGATGAGTTTACATCGGCCCTTTAGTGGTTCTATGTCGGGCATGAACTTGGTGTTGTCAGCGATGATCATCTGACCGCCGTCTTGTTCGAGGGCGAGGTAGTCGTAGAGGGCAGCGGGGATGGTTTCACGGGCTTCTTGAAGCTTGGGGTCGAGCTGTGGATCGTCGAGCCCCAGTAGCGGGGTGTCGATGATGAGCAGGCCGGGGTTGTGTGTGGCGTCCTCGGAGGCGAGGTATTCCCGGAGAGCGAGCATGACAGCGGTGTTGACGAACGACCGGTAGCCCTGCCCTTCCTTCGCTTTGGTTTTGCCGTTGATGACAGCATCGAACAGTTCACGCGAGAATCGGGCATCTTTGAGTCTGGGGAACGCGCAGGCTCCAAGGATGTCGAGCAGGTTGGTGCCCATCTGCAGCCAGAACGTTTTCGGGTATTCGTCGAGCGGATTGAAGTTGCCCTTGGGGAATGTGCGATTCTTGCGTTCTTTGAGTTCGTTTTCGATGGCTTGTTTGCGTTCGAGGTGCTGTTCTCTTTCTGCCTGCATGGCGATGATCGCGTTGTGGCTGGCAAGCGAAGTCGAGAGGGCTTGCAGTTGTGGCTCTAACTCGCCGCTGATACGCCGGGTAATGCGCTCGGCTTCTGCGGCGAGATCCTGCTCTTGTTCTTGCAGGGGTGCCTGTTCAAGATCCATCTGATGGATCGTTTGACGAAGATCGTTGAGTCGGGCAGCTAGGTCGTGACGTTCACGCGGATCGGGCTCTGGAACTGCGGATCGCGCTTCCGGTGGTAGTGCCTGCGTGCATACGGGGCAGGTTGTTGCCGGTTCCCTGTGTGCGGTGAGGGCGTGGCCTTCCTCGACGAAATCGAACCGCTCGATGCGGGCACGGTAGGAGGCGGCAAGTTCCTCGTATCGGTTCCGCAGACTGCGGGATTCCGCCAGCGAGTCACGCACCTGTTGGAGGCGTGCGACGACGTCTTGCCCCTGCACTGTGGCGTGTGTGATGCATTGCTGGACACGTTCCAGTTCTGCGGTCAGCTCATCGATGCGCTGCTGGATCTCTGCTGGGTCGCTGCTACCGAGTGCTTTCTCGATCAACTCGATTCGTTCTTCAAGCTGTTTGGGTAGCGGCTCGAGGTAGTCGATGATCGCGTTGTTACGCAGTTTCCTCGTTTCGACAGACTCATCACGAGCGTAGGCGGCATAGTCCTTGCCGGTGATCAGTGACGCGAGGGTGCATTTGAACGCGGGCTGTGCGGTGGTCTGAAGAGGGAGAAGGATTGGTTTCTTGGTGCTGATCCGGTCTTCGTCCGCGTACAGCGCATGCCAGAAGGTGCGCCACGTCAACGCCTGGGTTTCAAGGTTTTGATTCTTGATGATTTTCAGGGGCCTCGTAGCCGATGAGTTTGAGCCACACCGAGCTGAGTAGCGGGGAACGGCCAGACGATTGACGTTTGTAGGTTCCAGACTCAATTCGTGGGTCTGTGCTGGAGACCTCGATGTTATTGGCTCCCTCACCGATGGGGCGCGATAACGTGAGTGAGCCCTGCGCGGTGCGCACCCCCATACGCACCTCGGTGTAGCCGGAGTTTTCGTCGAGGACGAACTCGCCAGCTTTCAGCCCGAACACGTAGTCGATGCACTGAAGCATCCAGGACTTGCCGGAGTTAGACGGTCCGTAGATGACGTTGAGTCCAGATTCGAAACCGACGCTGGAGTCCCGCCGAGTGGGGTGCCCGGCCACGGTGATGCTGCTGATCCAGAAGCCAGGTGTCATCGCGTTTCTCCTTCCGGGGTCGCTGACCTGATGATCTGAGCCAGCTCGCTCGTGCTCAGGTCGCCAACCCGCTCGATCGTCTCCAACGCGGTGTCGAACAACTGACCGGCGTATCGGGAGCGGAAATGGTTGACGACTGATTCACCCTCAGCGGTAATCGTGAAGGCCGCCGGAGAACGATCTGGCTGTAGTGTCACGAATCCTTGGATCGCCAAATGCTGGAGAGCTTGGGTCATCAGGACTGTGCGCGTGTGGAGTTCCGCGCTGGCCAGTCGGTGGGTGCCGTTGAGGCTCTCTGCCCCGACCCCGAAGGTGTGGGCGTTGACGGTGATGGTGTCTAGGGCACCCAGGTAGTCGGCATCCGCTGCATCTCCGAGCAGGAACAGCAAGATAAGCCCGCGCAGTTCAGCTTCGAAACTTGTGTCTAGGGACGTGGCGCGCATCAATCTACCCATCCCAGCCGCTTCCGGGCGACCAGTTCGTGGCAGGAACCTTTCCGGCTCCACACGTCGATCAGGTCAATGATCTGGTCGAGCCGGACACCGTCGAGTTGGACTGCGGCTGCTTGAGCCAGTGTCGCGAAGAGGCGTTCGAGTCCGTTGGGGTACTGACGCAAGTTGGTGTCGGAGACTCCCGCGTGCATCGTTTCCAGGAAATCGTCAAACAATGGCCGCCCATCGTGGATGCAGTTCCACGATGTTTCTCGTACCCATTCGGCACGGTAGAACGCTTTGCGCTGTTCTTGGAAGTGTTGAACCAGACGCGACGGGATGTCGTCCAGCTGCACCTCAACGCCGGTACGGGCTTTGTCTTCGCAATACGCGGCCAGGAGCGCCGAAACATACCCCAGCTCAGCAGACTGAACTGTGTCCGGTGTGGGATGCTTCTGTGGTAACGCGACCGAGCGGTCGCCAAGCCTGAGGCGATTCGTCTTCTCGTCAATGTACGGGACACCAGATCGGTCGGCCTTGTCTGCCAAAGTCAAGGGCTCCGTTACGGCAGCGGTCTCACCGGCAGCTTCGGTGAACACCTTGTAGAACAGCTGGCCTAGACCTTCGGTGACATTGCCCTTGTTGATCGACTCGTCAAGGTCGTGGAGCCGGTCGGCTAAGTCATTGAGTGCCGACTCCTCGTATGCCTGGGAGACGTTGCTGGCGAACCGAAACTGATCCCATCGCCCAGCCAGCTCGCTCGCTAACACAGTAGGCAGCTGGTCAGACCCGTTGGCGTACCCCTTCCACGTCGCTGACTTGCGCATCTCAAGCGCGGTCTTCTCGCCGTCGACGGTTCCGCGAGGCACGAGTCCCATGTCGATGAGACCTGCGGTGAACTCGCCGAGGTTACGGGTGCCTTTCATCAGCGGGCGCACCGTCGCCAAGACGGCGTGGAAGCTCGACTTGTAATCCACCGCACCACCTCTCCATCGCGACCCATCGCTGCCCATCGCTTCCCAGCCGATCAGAAAACCGTCATCGGGGAACCTAGAACCACAAGGGCGAACAGCGAACCTGTGTTCCTTCGATCTTACAAGGCCGCTTCACTCTTGTCGCGTTCATCTTCACGAACGCGTAACCGTGTCGGAGCGAACTGAGGCAGGAGGTGAACAAGGACATGGGTACACGAAACACGAAGCAGACGTCTCGACCGGTCGCCAAGAAGGCGTCCGCACTGCTGCGCGACGGTCGCACCTCGGCCAAGACGAAGTCGGTCGCAGCCTCGGCGCTGGCTCAGGCCAAGCCGCGTAAGGGCAAGTAGCCCTCACGGCTGTCCTGCTGGCCAGACGTCAGTCGGCAGGACAGCCCAACCGCTGTGGCGGTCAAAGCCGTACCGGTCATCGGCCGGCCGCCTTCCTCCTACACCCGCATGCGTTTTTCAACCGTATTCGGGAGATCTCCGTTGAGCGGTTGACGGGCACCACCTGTATCCGGGTTCACACCAGGGGCGGGTTGGTGCCCGTCACTGTTTCCGCTCAACACCACGGTCTCTCGTCGGTTGCCCTCAACGGGGTCTCCCTTCGCAAGAAGGGAAGCCCTCACGTGGCATTCAACAACCAATTCACCGTCCCGTACCTGACCCCCCAGGGGCAACACCATCGACCTCGCTGGTGGAGAGCAGTTGCCCGACGAGGTGCTGGTGGCGCTGACCGACTCGGCGGTGACGAAGTGGGCGCATAACGCCGCCTTCGAGCGCGTCTGCCTGTCTACATGGCTGTGCCGTCACCATCCCGAGCTGTTGGCAGGCGGGTTTCTTGACCCGGCGCAGTGGCGCTGCACGATGGTGTGGTCTGCCTACCTCGGTCTGCCGATGAGCCTCGACGCCGTCGGTGCCGCACTTGACCTCGATGTCAAGAAAGACACGTCGGGTAAGCGGCTGATCAAACAGTTCTGCACCCCGGCCACACCCAGCGTGCTCAACGGTGGCGGCACCAGGAACCTGCCTGGCAGTGACCCCGATGGTTGGCAGGCGTTTGTGGAGTACAACCGGCGCGATGTCGAGGTTGAGCTCGCGATCCACGACCGGCTCTCCCTGTTTCCGATGCCCGAGGCCGAGTGGGACGCCTACGCGCTCGATCAGCGCATCGATGACACGGGCATCCTGCTCGACCGCACCCTTGCAGACGCCGCCGTCGCCCTGGACGACCAACACCTCACGGCGACTTTGGTGAGGGCGCGGGGGTTGACCGGGTTGGAGAACCCGAACTCACCGATCCAGTTGAAGGAATGACTCACCACCCACGGTTGCGAGTTGTCGTCCTTGGCGAAGACCGAGGTTGAGGACGCCCTCAACTCCGCCACGGGCAAGGTCAAAGAAGTCCTGGAGTTGCGCGGCGACCTGGCGAAATCTTCGGTGAAAAAGTACCAGGCCATGCACAACGTCGCAGGCACGGACGGGCGGGCGCGTGGCCTCATCCAGTTCTACGGGGCTGGCCGCACCGGACGGTTCGCCGGACGCCTCGTCCAAGTGCAGAACCTGCCCCGAAACTACCTGCCCGACCTCGACCAAGCTCGCACCCTCACCCGGCAACGCAACCTCGACGCTCTCGAACTGCTCTACGACTCGGTGCCCGACACGCTGTCCCAGTTGATCCGGACAGCGTTCATCCCCAGTGCTGGGTGCCGATTCATCGTCGCCGACTACTCCGCGATCGAAGCCTGCGTGATTGCCTGGCTCGCCGGAGAAGCATCCACCCTGGCAGCGTTCGAACAAGGCAAGGATCTGTACTGCGAGACCGCGTCCCGGATGTTCGGCGTGCCCGTCGAAAAACACGGCGTCAACGCCGAACTACGGCAGAAAGGGAAGATCGCAACGCTGGCCTGCGGTTACAATGGCTCTGTCGGCGCGCTAAAAGCGATAGGTGCGCTGCGGATAGGGCTCCCGAACACGAACTCAAACCCATCGTCGACGCGTGGCGGGCAGCGAACCCTAACATCGTGCAGCTCTGGGCTGACGTCGAACAGGCAGCGCTCGACGCGATCACCACCCGCCGAGCCGTCCGGCTACGCAACCTCAGCTTCACCGTCGAGTCCGGCATCCTCTTCGTAGAGTTGCCGTCGGGTAGACGGCTGGCGTATGTGCAGCCGAGGCTGGGTGAGAACCGGTGGGGCGGCACCTCCATCACCTACAGCGGCGTCACCACCGGCAGGAAGTGGGGGCGTCTGGAAACCTACGGCGGGAAACTCGTCGAGAACATCATCCAAGCGGTCGCCCGCGACCTGCTCGTCCACGCCATGCGGCTCGTCGCCCAGGCCGGGCACCGGATCGTCATGCACGTCCATGACGAAATCGTCATCGACGAACCCTTGGGCTCCGGGTTCACCGTCGCCGACGCCTGCGCTCTCATGGCCACCTCTCCCGACTGGGCAGACGGACTCTCGCTGGACACCGACGGATATGAATGCTCGTATTACAGCAAGAACTGACCGGACGGTGTAGAGCTAGTGGTCGGCGGTGAGCAGCTGCTTCGGCATTTCGCCGTAGCGGGCTGGGGTTGCGATGCCTGCGGCGAGAAGGGCATTCGTGGCAAGGATCGGCTCGACGCGGTTAGCGAGCCAATCCTGCTGGAGACCGGTCTTGGTGGCGACTTGGTCAAGCGCTACGAAGATCTTGTAGATCGAATGATCGCTGAACTGACGGTGGTCTCGTTTGGCTCGTCGGGCGATGTTGGAGAGGAGTCCTGGACGGTCGAGAACAGCGTGGTTCCATAGCTTCGCACAGTGGGCGTTGCGGTTGCGTAGGTAGACGAATGATCGGACTTGGCTTGGCAGTGTAGTTGGAGAAACGTTCATCGACGCTGCCATGTCGTGCAGCACTCCGGACTTGCTTGAAGCCTCAATAAGCCTGGACAGGCTGCCAAACGAGAATGCCTCCACCGCTACCCAGACGGGCATGCGTGCGTAGGCTTTGATGCTGTAAGCGTTGCCCGTATTGATCTCATCACGGTAGTGAGACACAAAGGTCTCCTTGCTGCGATCCAGATTCGACAGCGCATGTTCTTCGACACGTTCGTCATTAGGATCAGGCGATTGCGTGAACCCGTCACCACGGGCGAACGTCCCGATCGCTCCGACATGCTGTGCGTAGTAGTAGGCGAACCGAGTTCGGAGTAGAACCTCGATCGGGTGGAGAACTTCGTCACAGACTGCAACCAGGTCTTGTTCGGCTTTGTAGAGCCGCTGAATCACTTCAAAGGATGAACCGTCGAGGAAGCGATTGTTGCCCGCCATTGGGTCAACTTGCCAGTATCGAAAATATCCCGAGAGCCGGTAGTAGTTCACGCGAGATAGGAACTCAGCTGCTGATGCGGCGTCAGTGACGGTCAAACCGCGTTCTTGAAGCAGTTTGACTTGTTCGTCGTAACTGAGCCAGCGCTTGACCATGAGCTCCCTAGAAAGTGAAAGGCCCCGGTCATTTGTGCATTGTCCCTTGCGGGACTAGAGGCCTAACCGGGGATCTATCACCTCCTACGGTACGTCACCGTGGCCGTCTGGTCAATGTCACGTGCCGAAGTCGGCGTCTCCACACGAGAGATCCAGCCCACTCCCGACAGGGGTCGAGTCGAGGTCGAGCTGAACGGTTACCCACAACCTAGCCGGGTTCATACCGGCACTCCAGCGACGCGGGTTGTTGTCAAGGCTGCCGCAGCGATTCTCCGGTGACCCGTCCGGATTTGCCAGTGCTCGGGGGCGTATGGGCGAGAGCCTTCCTCACACCGTGTCCGGTTTTGGGTCCTGCCGTGCCTGACAGGTGAGAGCCTGGCGCATCCCGCGCCCGCGATTGTCTACCCGGCTCTCAGAAAAGGAGCTGGTCATGGCTACAGCGCTACAAGCGTTCACCAACCACGAGTTCGGCACGATCCGAACCATCACCTCCGGCGGGCAGATCCTGTTCTGCGGTCGGGATGTCGCCGCCACCTACACCAACTACCGGCGTTCCTCGGCGAGCTTCATCTCCTCGGACTGTGTGGTGATGGACATCGACAACGACCACACCGAGGAACCATCCAACTGGATCACTCCGGAGACTCTAGGCGAGTTGATGGCGGATATGGCGTTCCTGACCGCCACATCCCGCAATCACCAGAAGCCGAAGGGCGTGGTCTCGGCGCGTCTCAGGGTTCAAAGTGCTCTCAAAGATACCGCCGAAGATGATCGGTGAAATCTGTGACCAGTCCACCGGGGCCGAGACCTCTTCAAACAGGAAGCGCTTCATCTCGGCGTCGAAGTTAGGAACCTCGCTCTGTTCTCTAAACAGTCCACCGTTAACGTAAGGAAAAGGCTTGAGTGTCGTGTCATAGGGGTCACGCTGTGAATACGGAGTATCAAGTGCTTTGAATAGTCGTTTAAGACTTATACGGATATTCTCAGGCGAAACGTCCTTTAGATAATGCAAGAACGCATCTTTGGGGAACAAATCCGCATCTTCACAGAAAAGGCAAAACACCAAGCGTACACAAAGTACATTGTTCGCAGGATCTGTGATGAAAGACAGATACTCGGGGTGGTCTACTAGTTCGGCCAGCGTAAACTCGAAAGGATGGTTGATAAGCTGGCTTTTAGCCCAAGCATCACGGTCATATACGCGGAACGTCTCAAAGTTGCAGGTAACCACAAAGCGTGGCTGTTCTAGGCGTGGAAGTTCCTCAACATAATCGAGAGCTTGCACAAGTGGCATATCTTCCTGTTGTCTGCCATAGTCAAAGGACCTCCCCGTTGGTGTACTCCTAAGTATCCCCCCAGGGCTACGAATACATAAAAACCGGGTTAAGGGTCAAAAAGTGTGTCCGGAATCGCGGATTTTCACGGATTGACCTGT
>ERZ773263.210-NODE-210-length-43864-cov-7.912187_pt1 | contig 43864 bp, 58 predicted proteins | sample MGYA00511076_ERZ773263 | MGnify/ENA primary metagenome ERZ773263 (study PRJEB29015, sample SAMEA2738155) | human oral metagenome | biome: human oral; feature: human-associated habitat; material: saliva | place: China | collected 2195 ... | reverse complement strand
AAAATGCTCTACCAACTGAGAAAATCCTCATGCGAGTCCTCAAAGTCAATAAAAAAATTGGTTTTGGGAAGGTTGAAGAATACCTTGTTCAGTCACCTTATCGTAACCAAAATTTAGATTTGGCTTACCTGCGTTCAGGTATCGCTGACTTGGGGCATCTTGCCTATCCAGAGCAGCTCAAGTTCAAAACCAAGCAAGTCAAAGACAGTCTCTACAAGATTGCTGGCATTAGAGATGTAGAGGTTGCTGAAACACTAGGTATGGAAAATCCAGTCAAGTATCGAAATAAGGCTCAAGTCCCTGTCCGTCGAGTCAATGGTGTCTTGGAAACTGGCTTTTTCCGTAAGAATTCGCACGATCTCATGCCCCTTGAAGATTTTTTTATTCAGGATCCTGTCATTGACCAAGTCGTAGTAGCTCTTCGAGACCTGCTACGTCGTTATGATTTGAAACCTTATGATGAAAAGGAACAGTCTGGCTTGATTCGAAACCTCGTTGTGCGACGAGGCCACTATTCAGGACAAATTATGGTTATATTAGTGACTACACGTCCTAAAGTTTTCCGAGTAGAGCAGTTGATTGAACAAGTTATCAAGCAGTTCCCAGAGATTGTGTCTGTCATGCAGAATATCAATGACCAGAATACCAATGCGATTTTTGGTAAGGAATGGAAGACTCTTTATGGTCAAGACTATATTACGGATCAGATGTTGGGCAATGATTTCCAAATCGCTGGCCCAGCCTTTTACCAAGTCAATACTGAAATGGCGGAGAAACTCTATCAAACAGCCATTGACTTTGCGGAGTTAAAAGAAGATGACGTGGTGATCGATGCCTATTCAGGGATTGGAACCATTGGTTTATCAGTTGCCAAGCATGTCAAAGAAGTCTACGGTGTTGAAGTGATTCCAGAAGCAGTGGAGAATAGCCAAAAGAATGCTTCTTTGAACAAGATTACAAATGCACACTATGTCTGTGACACAGCTGAAAATGCCATGAAGAAGTGGCTCAAGGAAGGTATTCACCCAACCGTTATATTGGTTGATCCACCACGCAAGGGCTTAACCGAAAGCTTCATCGAAGCAAGTAGCCAAACAGGAGCAGAACGTATTGCTTATATCTCCTGCAATGTTGCTACCATGGCGCGTGATATCAAACTCTACCAAGAACTGGGCTATGAATTGAAGAGAGTACAGCCGGTGGATCTTTTTCCGCAGACGCACCATGTGGAGTGCGTTGTATTGATGTCAAAAGTGGGCATAGCAAGGGCATAAAAACCTTTATTTCAAAGGCTTATTTAGGTTCTATCGTTAAATGCTCAGATTAGGTCCGAATATGACATTAATTTTTATCTTTGAATTTGACTTTGTGGGAACTGGTCTATTTGATAGGGTTGACACTAAGGTTTTGATGTCAGATAAAAGTGAACCCTACTGCAAGGGTGGGTTCACTTTTAATGCTAAGAATTACAAAGAACTACGATGTTCTAGTAATACGGTTAAGGGGATATACTAAAATATAAGATAAGCTTAGTTGCTGAAAGAAAGTTATTATTCTTTATAGTTTAGAGCTTGTGCTTTTATACTACATAGTACAAAGGCTTTTTTAGATATTAGAGGAGGAAAAAGATGAATTTTAAAGCAGACTGGAGTTTTCTGGAAAAAATAAGTATGGGGGCTGTTTCGTCTAAAGAGGTTGTACGCCAGCTCAATAGCTGTGGACATAATGTTATTGAGCTTGAGAGATACAGTACATCTAATAAGATTTGGTCAACAAAAATTAAAAGATTAAGATTACCAGATCTTATCTGTCTAAAATGCGGTTGTCGTATTGAATCAAGAGCAAAATCGAAACTGGATGTGAGAATGTCTGATAACGAAAATAATCCTGACAGAAGATGGGATGCGGGCTTGGGTGACCACGATGTTGTTGCATTTATACAGTGTTCTCATGAAGGTGATAATTGGTTCCCTGGAAGCGAAACAAATTATTTCGAAGCAAGAAACATGAGAGCAAGTGTAGGATTTAGTAAATTAGGACCAGCAAAATCTGCCGGAGAAGGTGCCGAAAGGGATCGAATTTGGCCAACTTGCATACCTAAAAAGAATGGTACTGTTAAGGACATTATTGAATCAGATGAAAAATATCAAATTAAGTTAGAGTATGAAGATGGATCAAAATATACATATTCATTGAAAAAAGAAAAGGGCTATCACGTTTATTGTAGTGTAGGGGATATCTTTAAGGCAAACGAGTACATGATAGCTGGTGCTCCAGATGAAAAAAAGGATATGCACACTTGTAGCATTACTTATAATTTTTTGAATGATTTAAGTAGTGATTCGAAAGAAGTTCGTTATGCAGGCGTTAAAGCATTGGGTTATCTTGAAAAGAAGCAAGAATATGTTGATGCATTGTATGATTTAAAAAACCATGAGCAAGATGACAGAATTAAACTGGAAATTTATTCTTCTTTAATTCGATTGGGTGAAGATTTATGGGATGAATTCTATAATTATGCAATGAATTTGGAAGAGCAGATGTATCGATTTGAATATGTCTTAATTTTAGGTGAATTATCCGATGCAGATGTTGCTTCAGATATGTTATGCCGATTGGCATTAGATTCAAGTCTGGATACAGAATTAAGATCTGCTGCTGCATGGGGGATAGCAGTAAAAAACGATTATGTAAAAAAGATAATTGAAATCTCGTCTTGTGACGATGACAATGTGGCGGCTCATGCAATGGCCCATATAATTGAAAATTATGATAACGATCTGATGGAATATTTAGTAGAGAGTATCACTGATGATATTTCTGGTGGTATTGTCTTAAAGATATTAACAGAATCTGAGATGGTAGCTCCGGATAAACTCGTAAATCTATATTCTAATTGTACATCAGAAGATCAAAAAAAATGGTGTTCGATGATTATAGGCTTGCGAGGAAAAGATATGTTTGCCAGTCTGGAGAATGCAATAGAATTGGTTTCAACTGAACGATTTTTGATGATAAAAGACTTGTGGAATTATAGTGAATCATCAGTGGATCAATATAGGAGTGGAGCTATAGATTTTTTGAGAAAACAAAGCTTATAAAGTTGACTTTAGACTAATGTTAGACTATAATTAGTCTGGGAGGTGAAGCTATGCAGAATAGAATATACTTAGATAGTTATGTCCTACAGCAAGATATGAGAGTAAGAATGCCTAAGGCAATACTTGAAAATGTAAAAGCTGAGAAAGGAAAAACTATTTTTGATGTTTTTTATGATTCTGAAGCGGATGAAATTATATTAAAAAAGAAAAAGGAAGGTAATCAGTGATGAGTGGATATTCTACGAATCTTGGTCAGTGCATATGCGGAGATTCATTAGATGAACTCGCAAAGTTTGAAGATGAAAGTATTAACTTAGTAGTAACAAGTCCGCCGTTTGCACTACAAAGAAAAAAAGCATACGGTAATGAGGAACAAGAGAAATATGTTGATTGGCTATGCCAGTTTGCAAGTTTGGCATATAAAAAGCTACGAGAAGACGGAAGTTTTGTTATTGACATAGGTGGTGCGTATGAAAAAGGGGAGCCATCATATAGCTTGTATCAATTCAGAACTCTCATCAAAATGGTTGATGAAATTGGATTCAAATTGGCTCAACCGTTTTATTGGCATAATCCATCGGCTTTACCAGCACCGATTGAATGGGTAAATAAAAGAAAACTTAGAGCAAAGACATCTGTTAATACAGTGTGGTGGCTTTGTAAGAATCCTAGAGAATGTAAGGCGGATGTAAGAAAGGTTTTAACCCCTTATTCAAGCAGGATGCAAAACCTCATAGATCATCCAGAAAATTATATAAAGGGTTCAAGTGTTGAACGTCCATCAGGGCATGTTTTAACTATTGATTCTTGGGCTAAGGATAATGGTGGAGCTATTCCGCCTAATATGCTGCAGTTTCCTAATAGTGAGAGTAATAGCCAATATCTTAGATATTGTAAAAAGTGTGGTGTAAAAGGACACCCAGCAAGATTTCCTATGGCATTACCTGAATTTTTTATAAAATTTTTAACTGACGAGGGTGACTTAGTTGTAGATATATTTGGGGGAAGCAATACAACAGGAATGACAGCTCAGGGATTAGGAAGACGCTGGATGAGTTTTGAATTATCACAAGAATATGTTGCTGCATCGGTGTTTAGATTTGCTCAGAATGAAGATGAAGCAAAGAGAATGTATGATGAAATTTTAAATGGAAATGATGTAACCATATAAAAAAACTCGGTTCAAGATATTTATTGTGAACCGAGGCTTTTTTTATGAGTTAATTGAATCAGGATCAAAGGGATTATTTTCGTTGATTGGAAACACCTTTATTCCGTTTTCGCGCACGTATTTTACAGGGATTTTTGGATTATTTAGGTGTGCCATTGTTTGTAGCTTTTCTTCCCAATGCTGATATAATGGTTCAAGCATAGATGGAGTCATGACATACATTTCAGTAAGTGTTATGCCATGATAGATCGCAAAAGTCCAAGGAACTTGTCTATATTTAGCAATAATGTCGTGTGTGGTATGATGGTTTGTACTAAAGCCGGAGGCTGAAGTCTCTAAATTTATAGATTTCATTTCCCATTCTGTACCGCTTGCTGAAATACAGTCATTACCTTCTCTACCTGGAAGTATAGACATGTTTAGATAAATTAATTGTTGCAGAACTTTTGCTCCATTATCCTGAAATATGTCAGGAATACCATAGGTTTTTGCAAGCTTATTTAGCTCTGTTAAATTCGCCCATAATCTGTTGATTTTGGCTATTTCGTTTTTGTGATTATCATCGTAAAATGACATAATCGTCCTCCTTATATCTTTATATTAGTTTTGATACAGTATTATTTTTCATCTATCGTTTCAAGAATATCTTCTATATGACAATCTAGGGTTTTACAAATTTTCAGAAGAATATCTGTGGTAATATTGCTGCCTTTTCCAAGTTTGGCAATAGAAGCTGAGTTGATTCCGGCAAATTCCTGTAAATCTTTGCGATACATATTCTTGTCAATTAATAACTTCCATAGCTTGTTATAGCTAATTTTTTTATAGTTTATTTAAATTATCTATGTTTAAATTATCTATTCATCATCATATCAAAGTGTTGTCCTTGCCCTATATGACGGAAAATGTTTTCAAAGATTCTGCGACAGCTATCAGTGTCTACGCTGGCGTGAATGAAATTCAATCCGTCTGAGATGCGGTCATTACTAGTGCAAAGATACTGCAGTAATGATGCTGCCAGATGTAAATCAGAGCAATCTTCAGTACCGTCAGGTAACTTCTTAATGAAATCATCTCTATATTGTTTTAATATGATATCTTTGATATCCATTCCGCTATAACCACATAATTGTAAGAAGTAGTAATCTAAAATTTGTCTGATTACATTTACCAGAGTATTTGGATAAGAAACTTCTTTATACGTGTCCCATAGAGCTGCATAAGAATTCTGTATAGGATTTCTATTTTCCATTAGTGAAGGAGTTTCTCTATTCTTTTGCGTGCAAAGAATGACATCGGAATTATTGTCATACTTTACAATTTCAAAGAATGACACAAATCTATAATGCTGAGCTTGGTTATAGGTTACTTCTTGGTGGAAGAAAGCATTATGGGTTAGTATAAATATCTGCTTTATATGATCCTTTGAATGCTCTTTGGTAGTGTAGTCTGGATTACAAATGGCAATCATATCACGTACAAGTGCTCCAACGACAAATAGAGTAGAGCTATCCATACTGGATACTGGATCGTCAATGACAACAATTTTATCCTTAACAACAGCATCTGCTTCAGGACTACCAAGAACTAATTGATGGAAGTAGAGAAAGGCTATAAAATTTCTCTCTCCTTCGCTTAAATTCTCTGCTACAAGTCCAGTACTAGTCCTGATTACTTCGTAGACATTAGGGGTGTTCTCTTTTTCTCGCAAATAAAATCCTTGAAAGCCAGTATCTGCAAGGATGGTGTTTATACCTTCAACAGCGGCAGAAGTATTAACAACATTTTTTCTAAGAGATGAAATGGTCTTCCTCAAATCTGTAACTTTATTTTGTGCGGCTGTCTTTTCGTTAGTAAGAGTATCAATCTCTTTTTGGAGATTACTACGGCTGTCACGAAATTTAGTCAATTCATCAGATAAAATAAATGTGAGATAACTTATAACTGCAGCCTTACATTGAGGCTGTTTTTTTGCTCGGTCACTTACAATATCATTATTCTCTTTGATTTTTGAATTCATTGAGTCAATTGCATCGTTTAATTCAATAATGAGTGGTGTTAAATCTTCTAACTCTACAACTATATTTGGATGAGCAATTTTATCATTAAATCGCTGAGAATTTATTTCTGCTTTTGCCCTAAAAGTATCTAGTAATTTAGCATATGAGTCTAGCTCGTTCTTTATTTTAGGGTAGGCATTGCTAAGATTATTACTGAAACTCTTCCAAATATCATTAATAGCAGCTCCGTAATTTGCTTTAAATGATCTAAGTATACTTAAATCAGCTTCATATTCTTTATCGAAGCAGCGTATAATTTCTTCTTCAAAATTACTAGGAAGCTTTTGCTGACAATAAGGACACTTATCTTCTGAATGAAATTGCTCGTGACCTTGGCGAACCCAGTTAGTAGCATTAATTGATTTCATAAATGATGCAAATTCACTGCTACTACTACTCATAATAGGTTTACTAAGGATTGAAGAAGTAGGTATGCTTGATATATCAGCCTTATACAATTCTGGATATGTAGTGGCATCATTGCTAAATGCAGCCTCACACATTGCTATTAGAGAATCAGAATTAAATTCTGTTGGATTCGTCTCAGATAAAAGAGCCTTTGTCAAGCCATCTTTAGTCTTTTTTCCTGCCAAAGCAACGTCAACTGATCTTCTGAAGTCTTTTGTTTTTTCCCAACAGATTGTTTGGAATGTGTCCTGTTGTTTGTTTAATAGGATTTCCTGTTTACTAAGACTTTCGCTTGCATTTTTTAATGTGGTTTGTGCGATACCTAATTCCGATGTAGCATCTTCTATATCTTTTTGTATTTGAGCGTTTTGCTCACTGATTGTGAATACACCTGGCATTCCAGAATAACTGGCGATATTTTTATTTATGAAATCTTCGTTGTATACGAGCATTAAATAATCATTACTTGAATGACCAGTATCCCAAACCATATCTGTTTTATCTTTAAGTACTTTCGCTACCGTAGATTTGCCACATCCATTTTTACCAAACAAAAAGTTAATATAAGATGGAGTAAATGACTTATTAAGAAAAGTAGCTTGATTGAGTAAAACTTTTGTTATAGCTGATGTGATTTTTTCATTCATTGCATACCTCCATTAATTTATTCTGTAATTCTTCCTTTACGAACCCATTCATCTACTTCAGAAATTTTAAACTTATACATTTTCCCGGCTTTATAAAAAGGGAGTTTACCATCTTTTATCCAGATTCTTATAGTATCTTTGCTGACGCTTAAATGGTCAGCAATATCTTCAAGGTTTACCCATTTTTCTGTTTCTTGATTTAATTCTGCCATGTTAACCTCCGTTTACTATATGGATGGAATTAATAGGCTAACACCTTTTAATTTCAGTTCTTCAACAATATTTACATTTTTGATAGACCAGTGTGTTCGATCAAGTTCGTTTACTTTTTCATTTCCCTGTAAATCTAATTCAGAAACCATTGTGTTTAGTAAATCTTGTGGAATAGGGCACAAAGTTAATGATTGGAAATATATTTTCAAATCTCCATTAAGCAATTGTTGTATTTTGGTGATAAAGCCATACTGGGCCATTTGAGGTCCACTAGGTGGTGTTTCTGGTGGGCTATATCTGTAGTTCTCATTAGCAAATATACAAGGGTATGACATAATTTCGGCTTTCGCTTCTTCAGAAAAGGAAGCCAGTTTATCATGAATGGATTTTGCCGTACCCTCCGTAATTGTTAATGCTCTTTTTATATCTACAATAAAGTAGGACTTATCATATTGTTCACCTAAAATGACAAATAAATTGAAATACTCCATATTGATTGTTTTCTGAATAAAGGTAGGGGTAGCGATTGTACCATTGCTTACCGGAAGCATAATATTTACACTTGTATTATGAACATTTTGTGCTAACCCTATATTAGTTCCTTGTCCAGATTGTTCGAAGTTATATGTGTTTGTTTTCTCTGATGGAAGATTGGATTCGGTTTTAGCAATATCTAAATCGTTGTTCATTCAGCATCGACCACCTTTCCATTTTTTATAATTACGTTAGTAGCTTGCCCTATGTTTACGCCACTGCCAGATTGATTGAAAATAAACTGATTATTAATTGTAGGTTGTTTATTTTCTTGGTGTTGTGATGTTTCATTTGTATCAACAGAATCCAAAATTTCTATTTCAGGTTCTTCGAAAAAATCTTTATTAACTTCATCACTGATTTCACGCTCAGCACTCTCATTTTGTTCAATGAGAGTGCTTATTTTTATATCTAGATGATAGGTACTGCCAATTGAACTAGTAAAAATATGAGCCTCACCTTTTTCAAGAGGTTCTTCATGCCAAGACTTAATCGTTGAAGCTCCAATTTTATTATCCTTGCGACTTGTTAAAATGAAATGCCAAACGCCAAGAATAAGTGAATAAAGATTTATGTCTAGCGTAGATATTAGATCTTTTTTAGTTATTCCTGTTCCGTTAGGTAGAGCATAAAAGACATCGTCTTGATTAATAGAGTGATCGTTTATTATAAGATTAAGAATCCCATAAACGAGCTCATCTATTTTAGGCGCCTTATTGATGATAAGAAAGTAATCAAGTAGCTCCTTCATTCTAACTAAAAGAGTGTAATAGTCTTCTTTAATTTGTCTATCAAATGCAGTAATTAGTGCATTGTCACCAAATGGCAAACAATCAGCTTTGGAAATTTCACATTTTTTGTAACGTGATGTGTTGGTTTCCAAGGAAGAGCCAGATGGTTCGTAGTAACTGGAATCAAATATCGTAATTAAACTCTTCAGAAATTCAGGGTTTGTAATACCGTTAGCACTGGATTTTTGTATATCTTTTTTAGCTTTAGTTCTTTTGGCACGAAGCAGAAGAACTAAAAATGTTCCACCACATAAGCGAGGATAGGTATTATTCATAGTAATTTGCCTCCTGCAAACTCATTAATTAAAGTATCAACCTCATAAACCAAATAAACCCCATAAACCATGTACCGTAAACTTCACAAACTTCAAGTTATTCCTAGAGAGATAAATCTCTAGGAATTTTTTATGGCTAGTCAGGAATTTAATACAATTCATATCAAATCATACTTATTAGTATTATATCAAAATATGTAAGTGCATACAAGACCGTAACACCATATGAGTAATTCTTAGTGATAGATCTCTCTGCAAATAAAGAAAGGCAGGGATTTCTAATGAGAATTCACAAAACTAATCAAAAAGACCGCAGTGTCTACAATTACAAAACGACAGTAAGAACAGAAAAAGGGGAGTATGTTGAAAAGACAATGACGCTCAAACCAGGAGAAAATGGAGTAACGGAGCTGGATATTAAAATGTTACATTCGATGGATGATAGCGAGGTTTATTACAACCTTAAGAATGTCAGACCAGAAAGAACAAAGGAAGAAAAAGCTGAGATAGAAAAGTGGAAACAAAAATTTGTCAGCGACTTTAAAGAAAGATACGGATATGAGCCTAATAAGTACATCATAGAAGATGAAGTTAAAGATGCTTTTCCAAGAGACTATAACTTATCTCTAGATTTTGACGCTGATGGAGACATTGACCCAGATAAAAGATTGATTGCATCTATCTCAGATAAAGAATCGGATGAAATGTTTGATTGGTCTGAGCGTATGGAAGATGTGCTTTCCTTATTAACTGACAAGCAAAGATTAGTGATTAATCTTATGTTTGTAGAGGGATATAAGCAGTCAGAGATTGCAGATTTAATGAGTATATCATCATCTGCAGTCAAGAAGCATTTAGACAAAGCAAAAGAGATAATCAAAAATAATTTCTAAAAAAATTTGGACGGGGTTAAAAACTCGTCCTTTTTCTTTGCCTATGATGTGTAAGGGAGAAAGCCTTACAGAAAGGAGCAAGCCTATGAAGCATAAAGTAGTTATCAATGTAACAGATGACAAGGGCGATAAGACGAAAGTTTTATGTGGAGCACAGATGTGGCTACCAAGAAGGCTAATCAAATGGCTGTTTGGTGAGTACACACAAGTCTATTTGTTAGAGCCAGGTAAAACCGTTGAATCAGTCGATGTCAAAGAAATTATGAAAGGAGAATCCCTATGAAAAATGAAGTAGTGAAACTGGTAGTTAAGGATTTGGAGATGCTGACATCTCATCTTAAAGAGTTATTGGAAAGTGCAGAAGATGGAAAAGTTGAAAAGCCAAGGGCTGATCCTAGTAAAAAGATTGGCCTAGAAGATGTAACAGTGCTTGCAAAACTTAGTCAACATGGCAAAACAGATGAAGTAAAAGACCTCATTACTAAATATGGTGCAACGAAGCTATCTGATGTTGATGAAGATAAGTATAAAGACTTATTAAAGGATGCGGAGGGAATCGAAATTGACTAGACAGAAGGTGAATTGCACCATCGGTGCAAGAGAGACTGGCCTGGGCCATGCAGTTTTATCTCCATCGAGTTCTCATAGGTGGCTAAACTGTACACCAAGTGCAGTGCTTGAACTTGAGTTTGAAAATACCAGTTCATCGGCAGCAGAAGAAGGTACAGCAGCTCATGTATTTTGCGAACATAAGCTAAAAAAGGCACTTCATATGAGAAGTAAAAGACCAGTATCGGATTATGATTCTGATGAAATGCAAGAATGCACGGATGCCTATGTGGACTATGTGATGGAGCAATTAGAAATCGCAAAACAAGTGTGTAAGGATCCTATGATTCTTATCGAGCAGAAAGTGGATTTTTCAGAGTATGTTCCAGATGGTTTTGGAACAGCAGATTGTCTTATCGTGTCAGATGAAATGCTTCATATCATAGATTTCAAATATGGATTAGGTGTTTTAGTTGATGCTTATGAAAACCCACAGATGAAGTGTTATGCCCTTGGAGCATTGGCAATATATGAAAGCCTCTATGACATCAAAGAAATCAGCATGACAATTTTTCAACCTCGTAGGGAGAATGTATCTACTTATATGATATCTACGAGTGAACTGAAAAAATGGGCTGAAGAAGTCTTAAAGCCAAAAGCAGAAATGGCCATTAAAGGTGAAGGAGAATACTGCTCTGGTGAGTGGTGTAAGTTCTGTAGAGCATCTGTTAGATGTAGGGCAAGAGCAGAAGATAAGCTGAAACTTGCTAAGGAAGAATTTAAACTGCCACCACTACTTACGGATGAGGAAATCGAAGAGATTTTATCGATTATTCCTGACTTAACCAAGTGGGCAAATGAAATTATGAACTATGCAACGGAATCTGCAGTAAATCATGGTAAAAAGTGGACTGGCTTTAAGATTGTCGAGGGTAGATCTGTTCGTAAGTATAAAGATGAAAATGCTGTAATCAAAAAGGCAAAGGAACATGGATATACCGATATTTTTAAGTCTAGTCTCATTACTCTAACGGAAATGCAAAAGTTAATGGGCAAGACAAAATTTGAGGAAGTGCTAGGAGACCTCATTATAAAACCATCTGGCAAACCAACGCTCGTACCAGAATCGGATAAGCGTAAAGCAATGAATATTTCAAATATTAATGATGAATTTATGGAGGAAAAATAAGATGACAAATAACAAGACTAAGGTGATTACAGGTAAGGACTCAAGACTATCATATTTCAATGGCTGGGAGCCTAAATCTATTAACGGAGGACCGGAGAAATATAGCGTATCAGTTTTAATTCCAAAGGATGATGTTAAGACAATCAAGGCAATTGAAGAAGCAATTGATGCAGCAATAGAAGAAGGAGTAGGTAAGTTTGGTGGGAAGAAACCAAACAAGGCAGCTATTAAACTACCTCTTCGTGATGGCGATATTGAGCGTGATGATGAGGCGTATAAAGGTCATTACTTTATCAATGCCAATAGTACCTCAGCCCCACAAATCGTAGATAAGAGAGTAGTGCCAATTTTAGACCGTAGTGAAGTCTATTCCGGTCGCTATGCTAGAGTATCACTTAACTTTTATGCTTTTAACTCTAATGGAAATAAGGGTGTAGCTTGTGGACTTGGAAATATCCAAAAGATTCGTGATGGTGAACCACTAGGTGGAAAAGTAAATGCAGCAGATGAGTTCACAAGTCTTGAAGATGATGATTTCTTAGCATAGGGGGTAAGTTATGACACAGATGCAAAATTTTATGTTATCGATTTGTTTTGGAGCGACACTTGGACTAATAATAGGATCATGGGGATTCATGATTAAATGCTGGTTAGATGATAGAAAAAAGAAGAAAACGGAGGAAAAGAACAATGAGTCTAATTGATGTGTTTTTAGCTATCTTTATTGGTACACTGCTATTTGATTTTGTGGCTAAAACGGTAGTGAGCCTATATATGGACATCAAAGCGCAACTGCGAAAGAAGTAAGACAAAGGGTGGTGGATTCGTCTACCACCTATATTTTTTAATGGGGGTGAATTAAGATGAAAAACATCAGTGTCGATATTGAAAGCTATAGCAGTGTGAACTTGCAAAAAGCAGGTGTATATAAGTATGCAGAATCCAATGATTTTGAGATTCTTTTGTTTGGTTACAGTATAGATGGTGGAGAGGTGCAAGTAGTTGATATTGCAAAAGGAGAAGAAATACCAAGGGATATCCTTGATGCCTTAATGGATGAGGAAGTGACCAAGTGGTCATTCAATGCTCAGTTTGAGAGAGGATGCCTATCAAGATATCTAGTTGATAAAGGAATAAGTCTTAATCCGTTTTTATACCATCATCCATCAAGCACAACAAAAGCTAGATTTTTAAGTCCTACTTCATGGAAGTGTACCATGATTTGGTCTGCGACACTTGGTCTTCCTATGTCACTTGAAGGAGTGGGTTCTGTTTTAGGACTAGATAAGCAAAAGCTAAGTGAGGGAAAGGGACTCATTAAATACTTCTGCCTTCCATGTAATCCGACAAAGGTAAACGCTGGAAGAACAAGGAATCAGTATTTTCATGACGAAGTCAAATGGAATCAGTTTAAGGAATATAACAAAAGAGATGTTGAAGTTGAAATGACTATACAGGAAAGGCTTAGTAAATTTAAGGTTTCTGAGGATATATGGGATGAGTTTTATTTAGACCAGGAGATTAATGATAGAGGAATTGCCGTAGATCCAGTGCTAGTGGAATCTGCCATAAGACTAGACTCCGATGTAAAGGAAAATCTGATGAAAAAGCTGTCTGGTATTACAGGCTTAGAAAATCCAAATTCAGTCTTACAGATGAGACAGTGGTTATCTGAAAATGGCTTAGAGATGGAGTCATTAGGTAAAAAAGAAGTGGCAAGAGAGTTAAAGACTGCATCAAAGGAGCTTGCAGAAGTCCTGCTTTTAAGGCAACAACTATCGAAGTCCTCGGTTAAGAAGTATACTGCCATGAAAAATGCTGCGTGCATAGATAACAGGGAGCGAGGAATGTTTCGATTCTACGGGGCAAATCGTACTGGAAGATTCGCAGGAAGGCTTGTACAACTTCAAAACTTGCCACAAAACCATTTGCCAGATTTAGCTGAAGCAAGAGAACTTGTAATCGGGAGAAATAAAGATGCTCTTGAACTTTTATACGAAGATATTCCAGATACCTTATCCCAGCTTATTAGAACTGCTTTTGTACCAAAGAATAATAACAAATTTATCGTAGCTGACTTCTCAGCCATTGAAGCTAGAGTCCTTGCTTGGCTGGCAGGTGAAAAATGGAGAATGAAAGTATTTGAGGAAGGTAAGGATATCTACTGCTCATCAGCAAGTCAGATGTTTGGTGTCCCAGTTGAAAAACATGGTGTAAATAGCCATCTTAGACAAAAAGGAAAAATTGCAGAACTTGCACTTGGCTATGGTGGATCTGTTGGAGCACTCAAGGCAATGGGAGCACTTGAAATGGGACTAGAAGAAGATGAACTTCAGCCACTGGTTGATGCATGGAGAAATTCAAATCCTATGGTGACTAGTCTTTGGTGGGATGTTGATAGAGCAGTTAAAACCTGCGTAAAAGAACGAATCAACACAGAAACACATGGTATTAATTTTAGTTATAAAAGTGGGTTTTTATTTATTGAACTACCATCAGGAAGAAAGCTTGCCTATGTCAAACCTAGGATGGGTGAGAATAAATTTGGAGGAGAGTCTGTAACCTATGAGGGAGTAGGTATTACAAATAAATGGGAGCGTTTAGAAAGCTATGGACCTAAGTTTGTAGAAAATATTATTCAAGGCATTGCGAGAGATATTTTGGTTTATGCCATGAAAACACTAAGAAACTGTGAGATTGTAGCTCATATTCATGATGAAATCATCATTGAAGCAGATAAAAGGATGAGTCTAGAAGTTGTTTGTGAGCAGATGGGAAGAACACCACCTTGGGCAAGTGGGCTAATACTTCGAGCAGATGGTTATGAATGCGAATTTTATAAAAAAGATTAGAAATTTTTTAGGGCGAGGTTAAAAACTCGTCCTTTTTCTTTGCCTGTGATGTGAGGGCAATGATGCTCTTAAAAACTTACAGGAGGTCAAACAGATGACTATTGAAGAAAGAATAGCCTACTTGGAAACAATGGATAAGGTTAAAGATCAGCAGATTAAAGAACTCCAAGTAGCAGTAGAAGGACTTGTTAAATCTTTAGAAGGAGGTGTTAGTCATGAAGGCAATGATTCCAATGAATGATTATGGCATTTTAGCTGATAAGTACAACACCGCTAGAGTGGACAGTAGGTTTATCGCACAGTTTTTTGAAAAAAGACATTCTCATGTAATACGTGATATTCAATCAATCACTGAGCCCAAATCTGGGCTGAGTAAAGAATTCACTAAACTCAATTTTGAGTTGAGTAGTTATAAGGATTCTACAGGAAGAAAACTTCCTTGCTACCTGCTTACTAGAGATGGTTTTACCATTTTGGCAATGGGATATACCGGACAAAAGGCCATGAAGTTTAAAGAGATTTATATTAAGAAGTTCAACGAAATGGAGGACTTCATAACAACGATTATCTCTGCTAGAGAAATGTTCCCAATTCTAACAGAAAATATTGCCTTAATTCATGATAATCCAAAGGCTTATCACTATAGCAATGAATGTGACATGATTAATCGCCTAGTTCTTGGAATGTCAGCAAAACAGGTAAGAGAACTTTATGGGATTGAAAAGGGTCAAAGTATCCGTCCGTACCTAACATCTGGACAAATGTATCTGATTGATAGATTACAGAAAATTGATGCAGGTCTTTTGATTTCTACTCCAGATTATCAAGCCAGAAAAAGACAGCTTGAGTGGTATCTGACTAAAATTTCACAGGAGGCAGATTATGAGTAAGACATATAAAAAACATCTTGAAAATCCCAATTTTAGACCGCTTGCATATATCTGCGCTCCATATAGCGGTGATAAGGATAGAAATATAAAAAAAGCCATTTATTATGCAGAACTTGCCTATAAGAATGGAGCAATTCCAGTTACACCGCATCTTTTATTTCCATTTATGGATGATGAGGATATTAACCAAAGAGAGGATGCACTTTTTATGGACATCATACTTCTTGGTAAATGCCAAGAGGTGTGGGTCTTTGGTGGTGAAATCACTGAAGGGATGAAGAAGGAGCTTGAGATTGCTGAGAAAAGAAAGCAAGTAATTAAGTATTTTGATAGTACAAGTATGGAGGTGGAGATAAATGCTTAAATGCCGTTTAAGTGTGGCTACTTGCATAGGAAACAGTAGCAATTGTATGTATCCAAATTCTGTAATGGTGTCAGATAGGGATAGCTTTATTCAGGCTATCTTTTTTGACCATGTTGCAGGAACTTTTAAAGGAAATTATCGAAGCAAGGATAACTTCATCTCATCAGACTGTATTCCAATGGACTGTGATAATGACCATTCGGATGTTGAAAAAGACTGGGTAACACCCTTTGATGTAGCGATGGCTTTTCCTGATGTCTGCTTTTATACCTCATGCAGTAGAAACCATATGAAAAACAAGGGAAGTAAGTCGGCTAGACCAAGATTTCATGTCTATTTTCCAATCGAAGAAATAACAGATGCTGATGAATATGCTGAGTACAAAGAAAAGATACAAGCAGTGTTTCCATATTTTGATGATAATGCTTTAGATGCAGCGAGGTTTCTTTATGGAACATCAACTCCAGAAGTAGAACTATATGAGGGTAGTAGTACTATTTTAGACTTTCTTTTGGATGATAGCTTTGCAAATCTAGGCGAGAGTATTGAGTCTGGAAATCGAAATAATACTATGAGCCATATTGCAGGAAAACTTATCAAGCGTTTTGGTGATGGGAATGAAGCCTATGAGAAATTTATGAAGCAAGCAGATAGGTGTGATCCACCACTTTCTGAAGAAGAGCTAAGTACAATTTGGAACAGTGCGAGAAAATTTGGCAATAAGGTATCTAATCAAGTTGGCTACATTTCACCAGAACAGTATAATCTTGAACTAAATTTAAAACCGGATGACTTATCAGATGTCGGACAAGCAGTGGTGCTTGCTAGGGAATATGAAGATAAACTTCGCTACTCGCCAGCTACTGATTTTCTTGTCTATAACGGTAGCTTTTGGGAAGAGTCCCAGCCTAATGCTCAAGGAATAGCACAGGAACTTACAGCAAGACAATTAGAAGAAGCAGAAGTTGAAATCCAAAAGGCAATCACAGCAATGAATAGTAATGGCGCATGGGCCTTAATTGCAGCAATGGGACCAAAGAAAGCAAGTGCTCAGTTTAATAAAGAGCAGGCTAGGTCTTTTGAAAAGTATGAACAGGCAGAAGTTTATCGTAAGTATAGTATGCCATCAAAAGACGTAATACAAAATATATATCTGCAGCGCTTAAGGGAGTTAGACCGATGGTACAGGTAGAGCAGTCTATGCTTGACGCTGATGAATTTCTGTTAAACACACCATATGAAACCATAAATCTTGTAACAGGAGAGTGTTTGGATCATAAGGCAGAAGACTATATTACAAAACAGACTACCGTATCTCCAAGTGAAGAAGGTAAGGATATATGGCTCGATGCTCTTAATACATTTTTTGTTGATGATATTGAGCTTATTTCCTATGTGCAAAAGATAGTGGGACTTGCATCAATAGGAAAGGTTTATGTGGAGGCACTTATTATCGCATATGGTGAGGGTAGAAATGGTAAGTCTACTTTTTGGAATGTAGTATCAAAGGTTCTTGGAACATATAGCGGGAATATGTCTGCAGATATGCTGACTGTTGGTTGCAGACGAAATGTTAAACCGGAGCTAGCTGAGGCAAAGGGTAAAAGACTACTTATTGCTGCAGAACTTGAAGAAGGGATGCGTATGAATACATCAAATGTAAAACAACTGTGTTCCACAGACGAGATATTTGCTGAGAAGAAGTTTAAGTCACCTTTTAGCTATGTGCCAAGTCACACTCTCGTCCTATATACCAATCACCTGCCAAGGGTAGGAGCTGTGGATAAAGGAACGTGGCGTAGACTTATTGTTATTCCATTTGATGCAAAGATTGAAGGGCAAAATGATATCAAGAACTACACGGAGTATTTATTTGAAAATGCAGGTGGAGCCATTCTTTCTTGGATAATCGAAGGGGCAAAACAGGTAATCAAGGATGAGTACCATATCGATGCTCCTAAGAGAGTTCAAGATGCCATTGCAGCCTATAAGGAAAATAATGACTGGATGAAACATTTTCTAGATGAGTGCTGTGAGATTGATCCTACCTTTACAGAAAAGAGTGGAGAGCTATATACGGCATATCGCGCATACTGCCTTCGTACGGGAGAATTTACCAGAAGTGCCGGTGATTTTTATTCTGTTTTAGAAATCGAAAACTTTCAAAAGAAAAAGACAAAAAAAGGCATTATAGTCTATGGATTGCGTTTGAAATCAGAGTTTGAGGACTAAGGGTGCAGGGATATGCAGGGTATTTACTTATATTAATATATATACTTATTTTTTTAGTCCTATAGATAATAATAGTAAATAGCCTTCACCTACCTGCACCTCTTATGAATGGAGGTTAAAAATATGCTAGAAAAAGAGATTGAAAAGTCTTTAGTTAAAAGGGTTAAAGGACTTGGTGGTATTTGCCTTAAGCTAGTAAGTCCAAGTATGGATGGACTTCCGGATAGAATGGTATTTTTATCAGATGGGAAGTTTGCTTTTGTAGAACTAAAGGCAAAAGGAAAAAAGCCAAGGCCTCTACAGATGAAAAGAATTGATGATTTTAGGAAGTTAGGTTTTAAGTGCTTTGTTATTGATGGTAAGAATCAGATCGGTGGTGTGATTGATGAAATACTTTCCTCATGATTATCAAAGGTATGCAACGGACTTTATCATAAATAATCCAATATCAGCAGTTCTATTGGAAATGGGTCTTGGAAAAAGTGTCATAAGCCTTAGTGCAATAAATGAACTTATGCTTGATTACTTTGATGTATCAAGAACACTTGTTATTGCACCTCTTAGGGTTGCTAACTCTACTTGGCCAGATGAAATAAAAAAGTGGGATCATTTAAAGCACTTAAACTATTCTGTTGTTATCGGAAGTGAAAAAGAAAGGCTTGATGCTTTGAAGAAACCAGCACATATCTATTTGATAAATAGAGAAAATGTAGACTGGCTTATTACAAAAAGTGGAATTCCTTGGAAGTTTGATATGGTGGTCATTGATGAGCTTTCATCTTTTAAGTCCTATCAAGCTAAAAGGTTCAAGTCACTTCTTAAAGTAAGACCTAAATTAAAAAGAATTGTAGGGCTCACAGGAACACCCTCAAGTAACGGTCTGATGGATTTATGGGCAGAGTTTAGACTGCTTGATATGGGAGAAAGACTTGGAAGATATATCACTTACTATAGGCAGAACTTCTTTATACCGGATAAAAGAAATCAGCAGATGATATTTTCCTACAAGCCTAAAGATGGAGCAGAAAAAAAGATATATAGTCTAATATCTGATATTACAATATCCATGAAGTCAAAAGATTTTCTAAAGATGCCAGAGTGTGTCATGAACGAAGTGATAGTTACTTTATCGGATAAAGAACAAAAGTTATATGATTCTTTGAAACAAGATATGGTGTTATCCCTTGAAGAAAACGAGATTGATGCTATCAATGCAGCAGCACTTTCAAACAAACTTCTTCAGATGTCAAATGGTGCTGTCTATAACGATGACAAGGAGGGTCTCCATATACACGATAGAAAGCTTGATGCTTTAGAGGATTTAATCGAAGGTGCAAATGGCAAACCAGTTCTTGTGGCTTATTGGTTTAAACATGATTTGGAAAAAATAAAAGATAGATTTGATGTCAGAGAAATTAAATCAGCTAAGGATATATCGGATTGGAATGAAGGTAAAATTCCTGTGGCTTTAATTCATCCTGCAAGTGCAGGTCATGGACTCAATCTTCAAGCTGGGGGATCAACTCTAATATGGTTTGGACTGACCTGGTCACTGGAGTTATATCAGCAGACCAATGCCAGACTATACCGTCAAGGGCAAGATAGTACGGTTGTTATTCATCACATCCTAACTAAAGGAACGATTGATGAAGATGTTATGAAAGCCCTTAAGGCAAAAGAAAAAATACAAGATGCACTGATAGATTCAGTGAAAGCAAGATTAAAGTAACGAGGAAGAGAGGTTCTATGGAGAACTTACCTCAGATGGAGGTAAGAATGGATAAAAAAGAATATTTAAAGCAACACAGATTACTAAATCGTATTATTGAACTTGATTTAGAGGAACTAAAAAGAATTAGAGAGTTATCAGTCAGTGTTTCAAGTATTGCTTTTGATAGAGATTATATACAAACTACTAGAAATACAAGAGCACCATTTGAGAAATGGCTTGATAAAATAAACATTCTTGAGATAAAGATAGCTAATGAAGTGAATCTTTTTATGGACTTAAAACTTCAGATACTTGAAACAATAGAACAATTAGAAAGTATTGATGAAAAGCTGGTTTTGAATTACAGATACATTAAAGATCTAGAATGGGATGAGATATGTTCCCTGCTATTTGCAAGTGAAAGGACGATATTTAGGTGGCATGGAAATGCTCTAGCAAAGCTGAAACTGCCTGAAAATCCAATTAATATTAAAAGTTGTCAGCTAATGGCAGTTGATGGCAGTGATTGTCAGTAGATGTCATAGCATCAAATATGGTATGATATACTTGTCAGAAGTATAAATAAAACAGGGCCTTGAGGGATAAATCCTTCAGGGCTTTTCTTATGTATGAGAGGAGGTGGAAGGATTGCCAAGAAAACCAAAGCGTCCATGTTCATATCCTGGATGCCCGAACTTAACTGATGAAAGGTTTTGTGAAAAGCATCAAAAAGAGGAGAACAAACGCTACGAGAAGTACGACAGGAATCCTGCTGTACGCCGAAGGTATGGACGAGTATGGAAAAGAGTAAGAGATGCTTATGTTAAGGAGCATCCATTTTGTGAGGAGTGTTTTAAGAAGAAAATTTTAGTACCCTTAGAAGAAGTGCATCACATCAAACCTTTATCAGAAGGTGGAAATCATAACAAAAGTAATTTGATTTCTTTATGCAAATCGTGTCATGCGAGAATACATGCAAGTCGTGGTGATAGATGGAATAAAAATAAGGGGTAGGGGGAGTAAAATCTCTACAAACCTATCCACTGGGGAACGGGCGTGGGGTCTCACGCACAAAAAGAGAGGTTCAAACAGGGTATTAAAGAAAGTAAAAATTTAAGGAGTGATAATTTGGCTAAAGACGGAACATATAGAGGAGGAAGAAGGGTCAGAGCAGGAGATAAGCCAAAACCAGTAGCTGAAAAAATACAAGCTGGGGAAATTGTAAAAATACTAGCAAATGATATACCAGATGAATACTATGCAGAACTGGAATCTGTAGATTTACCGGAAGGGGTAGAACTTGAAGGCATGGATATGCCTAAGCCAAGTGAGTATCTATCTGCTAAGCAAAAGAGTGGGATCCCGCTTGGAGCAGACCACATATATAAAGAAACATGGCAGTGGCTAAAGGAAAGAAAATGTGAAAAGCTGGTAAACAAAAGACTTATTGAGTCTTATTCACAAGCATTTGCAAGGTATATTCAGTGTGAAGAAGCAATCAGTAGGTACGGAATGCTTGGAAAACATCCAACCACCGGAGGTGTGATTGCCTCTCCGTTTATACAGATGTCTAGTCAGTTTCAAAAGACAGCGAACCTAATTTGGTATGAGATTTATGACATTGTAAAGCAAAATTGTACAGAAATTTTTGAAGAAGAAAGTAATGATCCTATGGAAAGACTACTGAGAGGAGGAAGGTAGAAAATGATAGAAAAAGTAAATCCAATGCATCCTGATAAAATAGCAGATAGAATTGCTGGAGCTATTGTAGATTTAGCATATAAGGAAAATAAAAATCCTAAGATTGCAGTTGAAGTGTTAATTGGACACAGTGTGTGCCATGTTATCATAGAAACAACAGAAAAACTCTATCAGGAGCCAATTGAAAAAATCATTCATCGTATTGCAGGCGATGTGAAGGCAGATATTTTGATTGTTCCTCAAGATGTATATTTGACAAACAATCAAAAGAACAAGGTGCGTTGTGGTGATAATGGTATCTTTAAGGGAATGCCTTTAACAGACGAACAGAAGGAACCATCAAAAATATCAAGAAAAATTTATAATAAATATACGTTTGATGGTAAGTATATCTTAGATGAAACAAGGCTGATTATTTGTCAGAGTAATGCTAAAACATCAGAGCTTAGAGAAACCTATCCCTATGCAGAAGTAAATCCACTGGGAGATTGGACTGGGGGAACTGACGTAGATACAGGAGCCACCAATAGAAAACTTGGGTCAGATATGGCAGACTCCGTAACTGGTGGAGGGCTTCATGGGAAAGACTTGTCAAAGGCAGATGTATCTATAAACATCTATGCTTTTCTAAAAGCACAGGAGATGGGCGAAGAAGTTAAACTTTGCTGTGCAATCGGGGATAGAGAAGTAGACGGTAAGTCTTATGATGAGATAGTAAGACTAGCGAAAGAATATATAGACTCCGTGGGTGGATTTGAAAAATTTGCCGAGTGGGGTCTTTTTTAATGGGAGGAGTTTATGGAAAAAGAAATGCAGTATTATCTAGCAGATATTAATGATCTCATTCCATATATTAGAAATGCTCGTACCCATTCAGAGAGTCAAATAGCTCAGATTGCTGCAAGCATAAAGGAGTTTGGTTTTTTATCTCCGATACTCATAGCGGAAGATAATACAATTTTAGCCGGACATGGCAGACTTGCAGCAGCTAGGAAACTTGGGCTAAAGCAAGTCCCCTGTGTAAAGGAAAGCCACTTAACTGAAACTCAAAGACGAGCATATATTATTGCAGATAATAAACTATCACTTAACGCTGGCTGGGATGAAGATATGCTTGCGATTGAACTTTCTGAATTACAAGGAGCAGATTTCGATTTAGACCTTTTAGGTTTTGATGAAAGTGAACTTGTCAGTATTTTTGAAGATGATAAAGAAGTAGAAGATGACGATTTTGATGTTGAAGAAGAACTAAATAAACCATGCTTTTCTAAGGCAGGTGATATTTGGACACTTGGAAGACATAGACTTATCTGTGGTGACTCGACAAAAGAAGAAACATATAAAAGCTTAATGAAAGATAAGAAAGCAAATCTTGTAGTAACCGATCCACCTTACAACGTAAACTATGAGGGTAGTGCAGGCAAGATAAAAAATGACAATATGGATAACGATAAATTCTATAACTTCCTTCTTGATGCCTTTTCTAATATGGAAAAGGTGATGGCAGATGATGCCTCTATTTATGTTTTTCATGCAGACACGGAAGGCTTGAATTTTAGAAAAGCATTTAACGATGCAGGATTTTATCTATCAGGCTGTTGCATATGGAAGAAACCATCACTTGTTCTTGGCAGAAGTCCATATCAATGGCAGCATGAACCATGTCTATATGGTTGGAAGAAGAAAGGAAACCATCAGTGGTATTCAGGAAGAAAAGAAACCACCATATGGGAATTTGAAAAGCCTAAGAAAAATGCAGACCATCCTACCATGAAACCTATTGCGCTACTCGCATATCCTATTTCTAACTCAAGTATGAGTAACACCCTTATACTTGATCCATTTGGTGGTAGTGGCAGCACATTAATTGCTTGTGAGCAAACAGACCGTTCTTGTTATACTATTGAACTTGATGAAAAGTTCTGTGATGTAATCGTCAAAAGATATATTGAGCAGGTTGGAACTGATAAAGATGTATCAGTGTTAAGAGATGGAAAAGAATATCAATATAGCGAGGTGACTGCTGATGAGTAAGGAATTAACTCTTGGCAGTCTCTTTGATGGAAGTGGAGGCTTTTTGCTTGGAGCAAAGCTATTGGGAATTAAAACTATATGGGCATCAGAAATTGAGCCATTTCCCATCAGGGTTACAACAAAAAGAATGCCGGAAGTAAAGCACCTAGGGGATGTATCAGATATTAAAGGCTATGAAATAGAGCCGGTGGATATTATAACTTTTGGTAGTCCATGTCAGGATATGTCCATAGCAGGGAAAAGAGCGGGACTTAACGGTTCTCGCTCTAATTTATTTTATGAGGCAATAAGAATTATTAAAGAAATGAGGGAGAGGACGAATGGAACAAAACCAAGATACATCATTTGGGAAAATGTCCCAGGGGCATTCTCCTCAAACAAGGGAGAAGACTTTAAAAAAGTACTTAAAGAAATCTGTGAAATCAAAGGATATCAAATTGATGCGCCTAGACCTAACAGGTGGCAAAATGCAGGACTTATCCTGGCAGATGATTTCAGCCTCGCATGGAGGGTATTTGATGCTCAGCACTGGGGAGTCCCCCAGAGAAGAAGACGAATCTATCTTGTCTGCGATTTTAATGGAGAAAGTGCCGGAAAAATATTATTTGAGTCCGAGGGCATGTCTTGGCATCTTGAAAAGAGCAAATGCCCGTAGAAAAGAACTACCGGAGATTCTAAGACTTGCACTAGAAACGGGGTCGAAAACCTGTGCTTAAATGACCAGGGTGGTCAGAGGATGGATGTTCATGAAAATAAAAGTGGAACAATTACAGCAAGCGTAGGTAATCATCCACCATTAGTATTTGAAAATCATGGACAGGACTCTAGATTCAAAGGTCCGATTGATATTAGTAATACACTAGGAGCAAGTCTTGGAACTGGTGGAAATAATCAACCTTTTGTAGTCGAAGATAAAGTGGATATATTTGATGTCAGAATCACATCAGAAAACACAAAGAATCATAGAGCAAATATCTATGAAACGGATGTTGCGAGGACCATAAACACTGGTTTAAATTCACCGGATGCTAATCAAGGCGGTCTTGCTATTGTTTATTCAACAAGTAAAAATTCGCATCATACTGAGGCAGTAGAAAATTTAGCGAATACTTTAGTAGCAAGTGATTATAAAGATCCTCCAGTTGTTAATGATATGGAGGGTAAAAAATATATCGTACGAAGGCTTACACCAAAGGAATGTGGAAGACTTCAAGGTTTTCCAGATGGTTGGTGCGATGGACTTGAAACAGAAAATCCTAGTAGTGAAGAATTGAAATTTTGGTCTGAAGTCTTTGAAACATATAGAAGAGTTGTAACAAAAGCTACTAAACTAAAAAGTGAAAAACAGATAAGAAAGTGGCTTAAAAACCCTCATACTGATCCAGCCGAATATAAGATGTGGGGTAATGGTGTAGCACTTCCTAATGTCTGTTTTGTACTAGCAGGAATTGTGCATTTTTTTAATAAAGAACAGAAATGACTTGCTATTTACAGCCTTTAGAGTGATATATGTACATACCAAATTAGAGGAGGTAAAAAGCATGGAATTAAAGTATGAAATGAAAGGTGCTGAAAGAAAAAAGTTAGTTCAGGCAATTGAAGATTTAACCGGCTACAAAGCCAAATACCTAGGAATGCCAAGTGCAGCATATGAGATTGGCGCATTTACTGTGAGTAAAGAAGGAACGGTTACATCAACTGCTAATGAAAACCTAGAAGATCTTGAAAAAATTTTAGCAGGTGATTATGGGATAGACCTTCCACAAAGGGAGACTGTGGCCACACAGGGGCTTACAGTTGCGATTCCAAGGGACAAGGTGGATTTATCCAAGTTAGAGAAAATCTTTGAAAATAAGGGAGATTTAATTAAAAAGGCACTGGAAGTTAGAAGCCTTGAAATAGAGGAATATGAGGAAAAAGTAAGTTTTCCTTGGTTTGAAAATATCGATAACGAACATCTAATGACATATACAAAATTCATTGCAGCACTTTGTAAGATGAGTATGGATGCCAAACGCATCAACGAATCTTCTAAAGAAGTTATAAATGAAAAGTATGCCTTTAGATGTTTTCTTTTAAGACTTGGTTTTATAGGCAATGAATTTAAGAAGGATAGAAAGATACTTCTTGAAAAGTTATCTGGTTCTTCTGCATTCAAAAATGGAGGTAATGAAGATGAGATTTCCAAGTAGAGATGTTGTAGAGTGGATAAGAAAAAGATATCCAATAGGAACAAGAGTGGAACTTGTCTTTATGGATGATATTCAGGCACCACCAGCAGGTACAAAAGGAACGGTAAGAGGCGTTGATGATATTGGTTCTATTATGGTTTCTTGGGATAACGGAAGTAGCCTAAGTGTAGCTTATGGTGAAGATTTCTGCAGGAGGATTTTAGATGAACGATAAAATAAAGGAACAAATTCTTGTAATCAGAAATACAGGAATCACAAATATGTTTGATGTAATAACTGTTCAAAGAATCGCCTTTGAAATGGACTTTTATGAACTTGTAGATTTTCTTGAAACCGATAGAAAGGCTTATGTTGATTTCATTATTTATGGGAAATAAACTACATTTATCTCCAAATTTGACTTGCTATTATGTGCTTTTAGAGTGATATATAGTACTACCAAAAGCAAAGGAGATAAAGAAAATGAACAAGATGACAGAGCTAGCTAAAGAGTACAGAATACCAACACAGGCAACACCAGAAGATTTAGAAACTAGATGGGGTAAGGTTATAACCTTTGGAGATAGGGTGATTCTTGTAGGACACTATTATCACCCAGATGGAAATTGCTATTTTGCAGCAGTTTATGAATTCCTAGATGATGACCATACATGCGAAGGTTTTATTGGACTTAGGGAAGTCAGTGACAAAAGATTTGAAGATGATGGCCATGCCATAGAGTGGGCATTGAATCAAAACTAAAAACAAGAGAGTCTCAGAGCTAAGGCTCTGTTTCTCGTAGTAGCAGCCGAGAGGCTGTGTTTTTTTATGACCTGACAGAAATCTTTGATTTCGTTGTAGGTCAGATATCGCATCGTTTCAAATCCGTGATTTGTCAAAATGCGATTATTCTTAGAAGGAGGGATAGTATTGGCAAAGTATAAGACAACTAAATTTAAAGAGAAGGACTCCGTTTATAATAAAGAACATGCAGATTATGCGGTAAACTTTATCGAATGTCTATCCCATACAAAAGGTACATGGGCAGGTAAGCCATTTAAATTACTCCCTTGGCAAGAACAGATTATAAGAGATTTATTTGGAGTGATTAAACCAAACGGATATAGGCAGTTTAATACAGCATATATTGAAATCCCAAAGAAGATGGGAAAATCAGAGCTTGCAGCTGCTATGGCCTTACTTCTTTGTTGTGGTGATGATGAGGAAAGAGCCGAAGTATATGGCTGTGCTGCTGATAGACAGCAGGCAACCATTGTATTTGATGTTGCTGCAGATATGGTAAGGATGTGTCCTGCCTTAAATAAAAGAGTGAAGATACTAGCCTCGCAAAAAAGAATTGTATTTCAGCCAACAAATAGCTTTTATCAAGTGCTATCAGCTGAAGCATACTCCAAGCATGGTTTTAATATCCATGGGGTAGTATTTGATGAACTTCATACACAACCAAATAGGAAACTTTTTGATGTTATGACAAAGGGGTCAGGAGATGCGAGAACCCAGCCCTTATATTTCCTTATAACTACAGCAGGAACAGATACGCACTCAATCTGCTATGAAACACATCAAAAGGCCAAGGATATTTTAGAAGGTAGGAAAATAGATCCTACCTTTTATCCTGTGATTTATGGAGCAGATGAAGGAGATGATTGGACAGATCCTAAGGTTTGGAAGAAAGCAAATCCATCTTTAGGGGTGACGGTTGGAATTGATAAAGTAAAGGCTGCCTGTGAATCTGCAAAGCAAAATCCTGGTGAGGAGAATTCCTTTAGACAGTTACGACTTAACCAGTGGGTAAAACAAGCAATTAGGTGGATGCCAATGGAAAAATGGGATTCATGTTCCTTTGCAGTTAATGAAGATGAACTTGAAGGAAGAGTATGTTATGGAGGTCTTGACCTATCATCTACAACAGACATTACAGCTTTTGTTTTAGTCTTTCCACCGATAGATGAAGAAGATAAATTTGTGATACTTCCATATTTTTGGTTACCGGAAGAAACACTGGCGTTAAGGGTTAAGCGAGACCATGTGCCATATTATATATGGGAAAGGCAAGGGAATATTCAGACAACAGAAGGAAATGTAGTTCACTATGGATATATAGAAAGCTTTATAGAAAAGCTGGGAGAAAGATTTAATATCAAAGAGATTGCTTTTGATAGATGGGGGGCTGTTCAAATGGTTCAAAACTTAGAAAATATGGGATTTACCGTAATTCCTTTTGGACAAGGATTTAAAGATATGTCCCCACCTACGAAAGAACTTATGAAATTAACACTAGAACAAAAAATTGCTCATGGTGGGCATCCTATTCTTAGATGGAATATGGATAATATATTTATTAGGACAGACCCTGCAGGAAACATCAAAGCAGATAAGGAAAAGTCCACGGAAAAGATTGATGGTGCGATTGCTACCATCACGGCACTTGATAGAGCAATTAGGTGTGGTAATTCTAATACTGAAAGTGTATATGACAGTAGGGGCATTTTATTTATGTAGGAGGAATGTTAATGGGAATGTTAAGTGGATTATTCAAAAGTCGTGATAAGCCAATGAATAGAACAAATGGAAGTGCATATAGCTTTTTAATGGGTGGTTCTTCATCTGGTAGAAGAGTAAATGAACGCTCGGCTATGCAGATGACTGCAGTATATAGTTGTGTTCGTATTTTATCCGAAGCAGTTGCAAGTTTGCCACTTCATGTGTACCTTAGGACTGACACAGGAACTGAAAAAGCAATAGAGCACCCGTTATATAAGGTGCTGCACGATGAACCAAATCCTGAAATGACAAGTTTCGTTTTTAGAGAAACTATGATGACACATTTACTCCTTTGGGGTAATGCCTATGCCCAGATTATCAGAAATGGTAAGGGTGAAGTTTTAGGACTTTATCCGCTTATGCCGGATAGGATGAAAGTGGATAGAGATGATAAGGGCCAAATTTGCTATGAATATTTTGTAAGTGATTCAGATGTAGGAACAGAAAAACAAGGGATTGTTAAGTTAAACGGGTCAGATGTTCTTCATATTCCAGGACTTGGTTTTGATGGACTTGTTGGATATTCACCTATTGCAATGGCTAAAAATGCCATAGGCATGGCAATTGCAACAGAAGAATATGGCGCTAAGTTTTTTGCTAATGGGGCAACACCAAGTGGAATTTTAGAATATCCTGGAACAGTAAAAGATCCTGAGGCCATGAGAGAAAGCTGGTCAAAAGGATTCTCTGGAGGGAATAGCCATAAGATAGCGATTTTGGAAGAAGGAATGAAGTACACGCCGATTTCCATTTCTCCAAATGAAGCACAGTTTTTAGAAACAAGAAAATTTCAAATCAATGAGATAGCTAGGATTTTCAGAGTACCACCTCATATGGTAGGTGACCTTGAGAAGTCTAGCTTTTCTAATATTGAGCAGCAATCTCTAGAGTTTGTGAAGTACACTCTTGATCCTTGGGTAGCAAGATGGGAGCAATCCATTGTTCGTAGGCTTTTTACTGAGGAGGAAAAGAAAAAGTACTATGTCAAATTCAATGTTGATGGACTCCTTCGTGGAGATTACCAATCAAGAATGAATGGATATGCTATCGGCAGACAAAACGGATGGATGTCTGCCAATGATATTAGAGAACTAGAAAACCTTGACCGTATTCCTAGTGAAGAAGGCGGGGATTTGTATCTCATAAATGGAAATATGCTCCCACTAAACCGTGCCGGAGCATTTGCAGGTAATGAAGGGGAGGAGGAAGAACCTAATGAAGAAGTTTTGGAAGTGGAAGAACAGGGTGAAAAACCAAAACGAAGAGGAAGTGATAGAACGCATTTTGTTCCTTAATGGAACGATAGCTGAAGAATCTTGGTTTGATGATGATGTAACACCACAGCTTTTCAAAGATGAGTTAAATAAGGGGAATGGAAACATTACTGTTTGGATTAACTCTCCAGGAGGCGACTGTGTAGAAGCAGCTCAAATCTACAATATGCTAATCGACTATAAGGGTGATGTCACAGTCAAGATTGATGGCATAGCAGCAAGTGCTGCATCTGTTATTGCAATGGCAGGTACAAAGGTTTTAATGAGCCCGGTATCCATGCTAATGATCCATAATCCTATGACCATTGCTTTTGGAAATAAGGGTGAGATGGAAAAAGCTATCGACATGCTTGATGAGGTAAAAGAGTCAATCATCAATGCTTATGAAATTAAGACCGGACTGTCTAGAGCAAAATTATCTCATCTAATGGATTCAGAAACATGGATGGATGCTAATAAAGCTGTAGAGCTTGGTTTTGCAGATGACATCTTAAAAAGAAGTGAAGCTAATGACATGGAAATTCCACAGGTTTCTATGATGTATCAGGAGGCACAGGTTGTAAATTCACTGATGGATAAGTTAGCTACTAAATGCAAGATAGAAAATAAGGAAACAAACAAAGGCATAAAGGCGGACGAATTAATGGACCGTCTTTTTTTAATGAGAAATTGGAGGTAGAAAAATGAGTAAGATTTTAGAGATGATTGAAAAACGTAATAAGGCTTGGGAAGGTGCTAAGGCATTCCTTGATAGTAAGAGAGATAAGGACGGCCTTATTTCTGAAGAAGATGCTTTGGTCTATGACGAAATGGAAAAGAAGGTCCATAATTTTAGCCTAGAGATTGAGCGTCTACAAAAGATGGAAGAACTAGATAAAGAACTATCCAAACCTACATCAAATGCTATTGTAACAAAAACTATGAAAGTAGATGAAAAAGAGGAGAAGGAAGGCAGAGCAAGAGATGAGTATAAAAATGCGATGCTAAATGCTCTGCGTACGAACTTTAAGAGAGTAGAAAATGTTCTTCAAGAAGGTGTTGATGCAGATGGTGGGTATTTGGTTCCGGATGAGTACGATGACAGATTGATTGAGACACTTGAAGAGGAAAATATCATGCGTTCTCTTGGAACAACTATCACAACAAGTGGTCAGCATAAAATCAATATTGCTATGTTAGATCCTGCAGCAGCTTGGATTGAAGAAGGTGGAGCACTTAACTTTGGCGATTCTAAGTTTGCACAGGTACTTCTTGATGCACATAAACTTCATGTCGCAATCAAAGTAACAGAGGAGCTATTATACGATAATGCATTTAAACTAGAGGACCATATCTTGACAGCTTTTGGTAAAGCACTGGCAAACGCAGAGGAAGATGCTTTCCTAAACGGTGATGGTACTGGCAAACCAACTGGTATTTTTAATAAAACTAACGGAGGAACTTATCTAAAGGACGTCACAGCGGTAAAATCTGATGATTTGATTGACCTTATCCATGCATTAAAACGTCCATATAGAAAGAATGCTACTTTTATAATGAACGATAAGACAATCGCACAGGTGAGAAAACTTAAAGATAACAATGGTGCATATATTTGGCAGCCATCTTATCAGGAAGGTGAGCCTGATAGAATTCTTGGTTATCCAGTTAAGACTTCAGCTTTTGCGCCAGAAAATGCCATCGCATTTGGTGACTTTAGCTATTACAATATTGGCGATAGAGGAGCTCGTTCTTTCAAAGAACTTACTGAACTATTCGCCGGTAATGGAATGATTGGTTTTGTGGCTAAAGAAAGAGTTGACGGAAAGCTTGTATTAAAAGAGGCTGTTCAGATTCTTCCGATTAAAACTACAGCGTAATTGATGAGAGGGGGTGCTAGTTATGATTGTAAGTCTAGAAGAAATGAAAAACTATCTTAGGGTGGATACCAGTGAAGATGATAATCTTATTAGCACCCTTATCCAGTCTGCAGAGAAGATGTGCCTTGCTATTGCAAGAAAAGATGAAGAAGAAATCATCAGAGAAAACTTTGAAGAATATAAGGTGGCAGTTTTATATTCGACTGCCTATCTTTATGAACATAGAGAAGAAGCGAATCATCATGAGCTAACGATTACACTTAGATCTATGCTATTTGGAGTAAGAAAGGCGGGATTTTAATGAAAGTTTCACTATTAAATGAACGCATTACTATAGAAAAAAGCAAAATTGAAGTGGATAAAATAAGAAACCATAAAAATGTGTGGAGTAAATACTATTCTTGCTATGCAACCATTAGCAGTGAAAGCCCACAGGAGGAAACGAGTAGCGGTGCTATATGGGATGAAAGCAAGATTGATTTTACTATTCGCTACAGTAGAGAGGTAGCTGATATTTCATCAATAGGTTTTAGGGTAATCTTTCATAGTTCTATTTATGAAATAAAGGGCATTGACCATATGAATTACAAGAAGAAAAGTATGAAACTGCACTGCAGGAGAGTGGAAAGATGAGTAATGTAAAAATAGATAGCCTCTCATCTGAAGTGATGAAGGAACTTGAAAAATATGCTGATGTTACAACTGAAAAAGTAAAAAAGGCAGTTCAAAATACAGGAAAGACTGTGCGGGATGAAATAAGTAGCAGTGCTCCAAGTGATACAGGTAGGTATGGTAAAAGCTGGACGGTAAAAACTGTGAGAGAAACATCAAACAGTCTGGAACTTGTCGTTCATTCTAAAAATAGATATCAGCTCACTCATCTTCTTGAGTTTGGTCATGCAAAGCGTGGTGTAGGTAGAGTATCCGCTAGACCTCACATTGCAAACGCTGAGGAAAAAGCTATAAAGGTATTTGAAGAAGAGATAAAGGAGGCGATTTCAAATGGATAAGCTAATAGAAATTATAGAAAAAATTGGATTTCCAAGTGCTTATCACCATTTTGCAGAAGGTGAATCACCTAATCCACCTTTTCTTATTTACATCTTACCAGCAAGTGATAACTTTTCAGCGGATGGAAGGGTGTATTTTAAAGCAAATGAAGTTCATATTGAAGTTTATACAGATTACAAAAATCTAGATATAGAAAAGAAGGTAGAAGTCGTACTAGATGAGTACGGCATTTTTTATAACAAATCAGAGGTTTATTTTATATAGAGTCTGAAAAACTCTATGAAGTCTTATATATTTTTGAAATGGAGGTAAAGACAAATGGGAAATAAGGTAAAGTATAACCTTAAAAACGTTCATGCTGCAAAGCTGAAAAAAGATACAAGTGGTGCATTTACTTACGAAAATCCAAAGGCAATACCGGGTGCTGTCAGTATCAGTCTTGATGCTGAAGGGGAGTCTAGCCCTTTTTATGCTGATGGTATTGTGTATTTTAGATCAACTGCCAATAACGGATATAGCGGTGACCTTGAGATTGCACTTATCCCAGAGTGGTTTAGAACAGAAATTCTAAAAGAAGAACTTGATAGAAATGGTGTGCTTGTAGAAAAGGCAAACATATCTGAAACAGAAAAGTTTGCACTGTTATTTGAATTTGATGGTGATATAAATGCAATTAGACACGTTCTATATAACTGCTCAGCATCAAGACCATCTATTGAATCAGAAACTAAAGAAGATACGATTGAACCTGGAACAGAAACCCTATCACTTACAGCAGATCCAAGAGAGGACGGTCTTGTAAAATCAAGAACTGGAGATACTACATCAGCAGATACTTATGCTAATTGGTATAAGAATGTGTATGTTACACAGGCTAAAGGTGAAGCACCTAAACCTACAGGACATTAAGGAGGATTTTTATGCTAGAAAAAACAGTAAGAGTAGGAGAAGTTGATGTAAAGTTTCGTTCATCTGCTACTATTCCAAGGCTATACAGAATTAAATTTAAGAGAGATATTTTCAAGGACCTGTCGAAATTAGAAAAGACATTTAAGGCAAGTGAGGGTTCATTTGAAATAGATGACCTTGAGATATTTGAGAATGTAGCCTATATCATGGCTTACCATGCAGATAGAAGCATTGCCGGAAATATTGATGATTGGCTTGATCAGTTTGAGATGTTTTCCATTTATGAGATTCTACCTGAAATACTTGAACTTTGGGGAGCAAACCTTGAGACGGAAGTTCAGTCTAAAAAAAACTTCCAAAAAGTAGTAGGAAAATGACAACAGCCTTATTTCTACTTAGATGCGTGGAAATAGGGATAAGTATTTCTGAACTGGATTTACTTACAATTGGAATGGTACTAGATATTTGGACTGAGAAATCAAATGACACTGCGAAATACAGCAAGGTAGCAGGACAAGTAGAGTTCGATAAGTTCTAATTTAAAGCTTTGAGTAGACATGGTATAATAAGGGTAATATATAGAAGATAAATTTGATTTTCTATAGGAGGAAGGTTCATGGATAAAATTGTTTCAAAAATTGTTGCTTTGGGAGTTCCTGGATTGGTGCTATTGTTAGCTATAGGAGCAACTGGATATGCGGGAGCGGCAGCAATCACAACAACCCTGTGTGCAATTGGCCCTTTTGGTATGATAGGAGGAATAGCAACACTAGGATTAATTGGACTAATATCTCAAGCAATTTCTGAATACGGATTTGAAAAAATATTTGTTCAGGTAGTAAAAGAATTAGTGAAAAAAGGTGAGACTAAGGAATCTATATTGACAAAAATAAATTCATATAAAATTTCTAAATCTTTAAAACTGAAATTAAAAGAGGAATTTGAGGAAAATTGGAATGATGAATTAAATTTTCGTGAGGGAGGCACTTTGTAATGGATAAGAAAGAAAAAAAGTCAAGAAAAGAGAAGTTAAGCGAATATGTTAATTTAGGTAATGGCAGGTTTAAGGATCATGAAATTGAAGATTTAGAGTATCTGGTTGAAAACAGAGAAAAGCTTGATGGAACGACTAAGACATATAGATCATCTTATAAATCTTTTGATTCAGAAGACACATATCGTGTGAATGAAGAAGATACATATACTTTTCACTCTGATGAGAACGGTATTCGTATTGATAGAGATTTCCAAAGACATTGGGATGATGGTCAAAATGATACTGAGAAAAATAGTTTTGAAACAGCAAGAGACATACTTACTTTTGCATCAAAATTATTCAGAAAATAAAATAGTTTAAATAAAATTCAAAAAGCACTTACTAAAAAGTAGGTGCTTTTTTCATACTTATTTTTAGGAAAGGAGGGGTGTAAGTGGCTAATAGAATAAAAGGTATTACTGTTGAAATTGGTGGAGATACAACTGGTCTTGATAAAGCCTTAAAGGGTGTAAACTCAACCATTAAAAATACGCAGTCACAGCTTCGTGATGTAAATAGGCTATTAAAACTTGATCCTTCCAATGCAAAACTGCTTGCTCAAAAACAGCAGTTACTACAAAAGGAAATCTCTGAAACTAGCGAAAAGTTAAATGCCTTAAAAGAGGCAGATAAGCAGGCAAAAATTCAGCTGGAAAATGGAGAACTTGGACAAGATAAGTATGATGCCCTTCAAAGAGAAATTATTGAAACAGAAAACAACCTAAAGGCTCTTGAGGAAGAGGCTAAAAAAGTACCATCAGCACTATCTGTTTCCATGAAAGAGGCAGGAGATAAAATTAAAGAAGTTGGAGATAAGACCACTGAAGTTGGTAAAGGTCTATCAACTCATGTAACAGCACCTATCGTAGCAATAGGTGCTGCATCTTTATCTGCTTTTAATGAGGTGGATAAAGGAATGGATATTATTGTCCAGAAAACAGAAGCATCAGGTAAAGCTTTAAAAGAAATGCAAGATAGCATGAAAAACCTTGCTACTTCAATTCCAACAGACTTTGAAACAGCAGGTGCAGCTATAGGAGAGGTAAACACTAGATTTGGACTTACAGGACAAAAGTTAGAGGAGCTATCTGGAAAGTTTATTAAGTTTGCACAGCTAAATAATATAGATGTATCTACTGCTATTGATAATACACAGAAAGTAATATCTGCCTTTGGACTTAAAGCAGAAGATGCAGGAGCCTTACTTGATACTATGAATGCTGTTGGACAAAGAACAGGTATCAGTATGGATACACTTGCAAAGAGCATGGTAACTAATTCTGCAGCACTTCAGCAACTTGGTTTTTCAGCATCTGATGCGGCAAACTTTCTAGGCAATGTTGAAATGTCAGGAGCAGACACATCGCAGGTAATGACAGGTTTATCTAAGGCACTTTCCAATACAACGGCAAACGGAAAGCCTATGAAAGAGGCTTTAAAAGATATACAAGATAGCATGGTTATAGCATGGTTAATGCAAAATCAGACACGGAAGGACTTGATGCAGCAATTGACCTATTTGGTAAAAAGGCAGGTCCTGCAATCTATCAGGCTTGTAAAAATGGTTCTCTTTCCTTTGAAGAACTTGGAACATCTCTAAAAGATAATCTTGGGAATGTGGATTCTACCTTTAATGAAACCTTAGACCCTATAGATAAGTTTAAGACCTCTATGAACAGTCTAAAGATTGTAGGTGCTGATGTAGGAAATTCTCTAATGACAGTCCTTCAGCCAATGCTAGAAAAATTTGCTGAAATAATGAAGTCTTTAAATGAAAAGTGGAATAGTCTATCTCCTGATATGCAACAGGCTATTGTAAAGATAGCACTTATTGCGGCAACGGTAGGACCGGTACTTGTCGTTATAGGAAAAGTTATTACTGCGGTTGGAACAATTACCTCCGCTCTTGGAGGTCTTATTGGACTACTTGGAGGAACAGCAACAGCAACCACAGCGGTAGGTGTAGCAGGAGGAACAAGTGCAGTAGGAACAGCAGCCGCAGGTACTGCAGCAGGTGGTGCAGCCGTAGGTTTTGGAGCTCTTAATGTATCCCTTCTTCCAATCATAGCTATTATCGCAGCTATTATTGCGGCCGTTGTGGCTATCATAGCTATTATTAAAAATTGGGGTGCCATCACTGAATGGTTTAAAGGTTTGTGGGAAAAGGTGTCAACTGCCATCATGAGTATCTGGCAAGGTATCTCAGATTTCTTTAAGGGAATATGGGAAGGACTAGTCAGCATTTTTACTACAGTATGGGAAACTATTAAGAATGTATTGACTGTAGCACTCATGTTTATAGTAGAGCTAATTAAAGGATACTTTGGACTAATAACTCTGCCATTTAGGTTTATTTGGGAAAACTGCAAAGAAACTATTATGACGGTGTGGGAAACAATTAAGACTGTTGTAAGCACTGTGCTCAACACCATATCACAGGTTATTACAAGCATTATGAATGCCATAAAAACTGTGATAACAACTGTTTGGAACGACATAAAAGTCATCATTACAACAGTTATAAATGCTATTTTATCAGTTATTACTACGATTTTTAACAGCATAAAAAATGTAGTAACAACTGTTTGGAATGCTATTAAATCAGTCATATCTGCGGTGGTAGATGGAATCAAAAATACAGCAGTTTCTATTTGGAATGGAATAAAGAGTGCTATTGTTACTCCGATTGAGGAGGCTAAAAATAAAGTGAAATCAGTGGTTGATGCGATTAAAGGGTTCTTTAACAGGTAACAGCACCATAGATATTTCATATAAAAGGGGGTGGTTATAAGTGTATAAAATTGTGATGGATGGGAATACCATATATTATCCAAGTGATGGGAAGTCAGTTTTGATTAGTTCTACACTGAATCTTGAACTAAATACGGCAGGTTCACTTAGCTTTATATGTCCGCCTGAAAATCCTTACTATGAAAAAGTCTATAATAGAAAGTCTATTGTCAGTGTGTATAGAGACGAAAAAGAAATATTTATAGGGGAAGTCAGAGAACAAACAAAAGACCTGCGTGGGAATAAGAAAGTCCAGTGCGTAGGTCTTTTATCATATCTAGCTGACAGCATTCAGCCTCAGATGGAATACCATGACCAAACTCCCTATCAGTTACTTTCTAAATTTCTTAAAATTCATAATGAACAGGTGGATGACAATAAAAAGATAACGATTGGAAGAGTAACTGTAACCGATCCAAATAACTCTCTATATAGATTCACTAATTATGAAACCACAATGGAAGTTATCATGACAAAAATTGTAGATAAACTGGGTGGGTATTTGAAGTTAAGAAGGGAAGAAGAGCATCTATATCTTGATTATCTAAGACTTGAAGAAATGGGAAAAGCCACAGAGCAGTCTATTGAATTCGGGGTAAATCTTCTTGATTATACGGAAGATTTATCTGCTGAGGATATTACTACAGCGATTATACCTCTTGGCAAAGAAATAGATGGAGATGAAAAGGATATTCTTAAAAAGTATACGGATATTCAATCTGTAAACGACGGGAAAAACTATCTTGTTTCAAAAGAGGCAAAGGATGAATTTGGCTGGGTATGCAGGGTAATCAGATGGGATGATGTAACAGTTCCTGCAAATCTTTTAAGAAAAGGAGCCGTGTGGCTTAAGGATAATCAGTTTGAGATGGTAGAACTAGCTTTATCTGCAGTTGACTTATCGGAGTTTGGAATACCTATAGAAACCATTGAATGTGGTGATAGAGTAAGGTGCATAGCTTATCCTTTTGGAATGGATCGAGTATTTCCAGTAATGAAACAGACTATTCCACTTCAAAAGCCTGGAGAAATAAAGGTGGTTCTTGGAAGTAATCAAGCTAAAGGCTATATCCAAAGTTCAGCAGATACAGTAAGGCAGCTAAAAGAAGAAAGTCTTGTTACAAGAAAGATTGACAATGAAAGAGTCCAAAGTGCTATAGATAATCTAAAGGCTCAGATGAATATATCTGAAGGTGGATATAAACTAACAGAATATGATTCCTCCGGCAGATGGTTAAGAGATTTATATATGGATACACCGGATAAAAACACTGCTACTAAGGTGCTTCAAGTTAATATGAATGGTATCGGAGGAAGTAACAGCGGATATGAAGGCTCGTATGCTGTTGGTATGACTCTTGATGGGATGATTTATGGTAATAGAATCATGAGCCACTCTATTGATGCTGAAAAACTATCTGTTTCATATACATCACAGGTAGAAAAACAAATCCTTGATTCAAAGACGGAAGCAATATCTGATACAGACAGGAAACTTAAAAGTTACTACACCATAAATGAGGTTAACACTAGGCTCTCAGCTACAGATAGAAAAATTGAAGCGAGTGTAGAAACTGTAAATCAGAGGTTAGAACAAAAGAATGGAAACTATTATGGAACATATGAACCAAATTCATCACGAGCACCGGCAAATAGTTGGAATTCAGATGTAGTCAGAAAAAGCCATGTAGGAGATTTTTTCTATGATACAACCACCGGATATGCATATAGATATATTATGAAAAAACATGGACTTGAGTTAAAGTTTAATGCAAGTTCTAGGGCAGAAAGTGAGTATTATGATTGGGTAGAAATCTTCTATGAATTTGACGGTAAGATTTATGTATTCCCAAGGTATGGTGGAACAAGCATAGCAGGTCAAATAGTTTTCATTCCATCTGATAAATTTTGGCTCCACTGGAGGTGTGACGGTTCGGGGCATGACTATTATGGATTTAAGATTGACTACATTAAAAAAGTGGATTCTTATAAGGAACTTATAGGGGATGTTTCTAGCTTACCAACTGATGCAGGAGAGATAATCAACCTTTCTGGTAGTAATTATCCTGAATCAGAACACTCACCATACAAAGATGGTACGAGAATGCTATGGAAATATTCGTCATCTGAGAGTATCAGTTCTTCTATATCATTTGAATGGGTGAGAGTAAAGGATAAGGACATACAGGTAGCTAAAGAAAAGGCGGAAACTGCGATTTCAAAAATATCTGTGGTAGAAGGCTCTATTTCCTCAATGGTTAAAAAAGGTGAGTTTGGAACATTTATGAGACAAAATTATAACAGTTTCTTACTTGGGTTTAATAGTGCAAGCAGTTATGTTCAGATAACAGCAGGAGAAATTGGCTTATACAACGGTATGATTGACTCTAGTCATAAGAGAGCTGCCTTTGACGAAAATGGCAACCATTTTTATCGTGATGGGAAATATATAGGTAAAATTGGTACAAATGTATGGAGTGCAAACAATTCACATAAAGGTCTAGTTTTTGATCTTGACAGTGAAGGTAAATATATGGCTTTTTCCCAACAAGAATACGCAAATTCAGGAAGTTACACTACTATGCTGTGTTTCTCACGTTCAGGAAGTATATATAGTGATTATGGTATTCATCTAGGCTGTAATTTTTATGCTCATGGGTTTAAAATCGTTGATCCACAGTGGAGAGATGGCTTTGGGGTTAATGCAACAATTAATTTTGTACAGATACTTAGGATGAACTCAAATGGGACGGTAGCAAGCTGGGGACCAAATGGACGCATGGTATTTAAAGACGGGATTCTAATGGATTTGAATTATTATGAATAGGAGGTAAAGATGTCAGAACTGATTATTAATACAAATGAAGTAGTGATAAATGAAGGAACACTAAAAAAAGATGTAGTAAAAAAACAGGAAGTAAAAGAAGATAAAAATATACTTCTTCTTGAAGAAATCAATCGAAAGCTGGATTTAATACTAAAAGACAGGGAGGAAGGACATGGAGAAACCAATTATTAATTACGCTCTTGCCTATCAAAAATTTAGAGGAGAGTTAAACGCACATATAGCAGCTATGCAGCAAAGAATACCTATTCCAACCTATATGGTAGAAGGAATACTTGCTGGAATACTCGCCGATGTAAGGTCAGCTGTGATAAGTGAAAACTCACTTGAAGTTGATGCGTTTAGAGAAAACCTAGATAAATACTATGAAGATAGAGAAAAAGAGCTTAATGATGAAATTCTAAAACTAAAAGCAAAAGATGAAGAAAAAGCATAGGAGGGTGACCAATGCACCGAGGAACAACACCAATCAATATATTTCGGACAGATGTGGATTTGACAAATGCATCTGTCCTTTTTATTACCTACAAACAGAATGGCAAGGTCATATTAGAAAAGAGTATTGATGAAGTGAAAATACAAAATAATATTGTATCTGTTTATCTATATCAGAAAGACACGCTGCTTTTTATGGAGGGAATTGTGACAATCCAAATAAGAGCAAAGTTTTCTGATGGAAGTGCAATAGCATCATCTTTAATACGAACTAGCACATATGAAATTTTAAAGGATGGTGAGATATAATGGCAGAAATTAATGCAAGCTTTAAAAGAGATGCACCGATGAATACATCATTTGAAACGATTATCAGGGTCACAGACGCTTGTGCATCTGACTACAATAGCTTAGTCAATCAGCCAAAGGTAAATGAAGTAAAGCTGATTGGAAACAGAAGTCTTGAAGAACTCGGACTTAATTCAATTACAAATATTGAACTTGAAGAATTACTTAAATAACAGGAGGAAGAAAAATGGCAACAAAATATTTAGACAACAACGGACTTTTATATGTATGGAAGAAACTAAAGGATACCTTTATAAAAAAGACAGAACTTGATGAAGTAAAGACGGCTATTCCAAAGAATGTAACAGATCTTTTAGATGCTGAAAACTATGCACTTAAATCAAGTGTTCCAACTAAGGTAGAGAACCTAGAAGATGCAGGTGATTATGCTAAGAAATCAGAAATTCCCCATAGAATTGATGGGATGGAAGGGATTGAGGCTTATGCTAAAGTAACAGCTATTCCTAAGAAAGTAGTAGAGCTTGAGGACTATGCAGACTTTGTAAAAAAAGCAGAGCTTACTGAAGAAGTCAAAGGTCTTATTGGTAATGTAAAATCTATTGAGTTTTCTGTTGTAGAAGAACTTCCAGCTAGTGGTGAAAAGGCAATCATTTATCTTCTTTCAAATGCTAAAGGCGATAATGATGCCTATGATGAATTTATCTGGCTGAATGATAAGTTTGAAAAGATTGGTACAACATCAGTAGATCTTAGCGGTTATCTTAAAGCGGTGGATATTAGTAGTATTACAAATGAAGAGATTGATGTTCTTTTTGTGTAGGTGGTCTGTATGGCTAAAAAGTTTTTAAGTAAGGAAGGTCTGGATAGGTTTTATGAAAAGATAAAGTCTAAATTTGCACTACTTGATAGTCCGGTATTCAAAGGAAGACCTACTGTAGAAACTCCGGAAGTTGAAAGAACAACGGAAAGCAAGGTTATTGTAAATAAAGAGTACGTATCAAAGATGTATGACCTTATCGTACAGTATATCGAATCGGAAAAGCCGGCATCTCATATACAGTTAAATATAAAGCCGACCGAATGGGAGAAATCAGAAGGTGTATTTAAGTGTAGGAAATTAAAAGAAAAAATGCAAAACGTCGAGCTTGATAAGGTATCTATATTTGTTCGTATAGATACCTTAAGACTTGAGCCAATGAAATTAGCAGGCATTCAAAAATACCCACTAGGTATAACAAATGAGCTAGTGATTTATACAACATTGGCACCGACTTATGAATTACCGATTATAGTTGATTTATTTGCATCTATGGATATGACAATGTGGTTAGGAGGAAATTAATATGAAAGAATTTTGGAGTATGATTCAGCTTACATTTGCTGGAGTTGGAGGATGGCTAGGATATTTTCTAGGAGGGTGCGATGGACTAATACTCGCACTTATTTTATTTGTAGTCATTGATTACATCACAGGAGTGATGTGCGCGATAACTGATAAGAAGTTATCTAGTTCTGTCGGATTTAAGGGCATCTGTAGAAAGGTGCTTATTTTTATGCTCGTAGGACTAGCTAACATTATTGATGTTCAGATTATCAAGTCGGGAAGTGTGTTAAGAACAGCAGTTGTTTTCTTTTATATATCAAATGAGGGACTTTCCCTTATTGAAAACGCTGCACATCTTGGACTTCCGGTACCGGACAAATTAAAAGTAGTTTTAGAACAGTTACATGATAAGGAAAGAGAGGGAAAATAGCATGAGTAATAGTAGTTTGGTAAATATGACAATGCTTAGTCCAAATCATAGTGGTCATAGAAATCAGCCGATTACAAAAATCGCAATTCACCATACAGCAGGTGCGATTAGTGCAGCTACAATCGGTCAGATTTTTAGACCGACATCAAGGCAGGCATCTTGTAACTATGGTATAGGAAATGATAATAAGATTGTCTTATGTGTTGATGAGGCTAATCGTTCTTGGTGTACATCAAGTTCATGGTGTGATAATAGAGCAGTTACAATCGAGGTGACAAATTCAGCAAATGGCGGAAATTGGCCAGTAAGTGACAGGACTCTTGCCACACTGATTGATTTAGTTACAGATATTTGTAGAAGAAATGGTATTAGAAACTGTACATATACGGGTGGAAAAGATGGAGTGCTTCAAAAGCATGAGTGGTATGCCAATACAAATTGTCCAGGGCCATATCTAGGCAGTAAATTCTCATATATTGCAAGTGAGGTAAATAAAAGGCTTTCAGGAAATAGTTCATCTTCTGGTGGAGCGAGCCCTTCTTCTTTGTATAGGGTTAGAAAATCTTGGTCGGATGTAAAGAGTCAAAAAGGAGCCTTTAGAGATTTCGATAATGCAAAGAAGTGTGCCAATGCCAACGCGGGATATAAGGTATTTGATGCAAGTGGAAATGAAGTATATCCAAATAAGGTTACTCAATCAAAGAGTGTAGATACCTTAGCACACGAAGTTCTAGCAGGAAATTGGGGAAATGGAAGTGACAGAGTAAACCAACTTAGAGCAGCAGGATATGATTATGATGCTGTACAAAAAAGAGTGAATGAAATCCTAAGTGGCTCATCAAATACAAAGCCTATTGATACTATCGCAAGAGAAGTCATTCGAGGTGATTGGGGAAATGGACAAGACAGAGTAAACCGACTTAGAGCAGCAGGATATGATTATAATGCCGTACAAAAAAGAGTAAATGAAATCTTATAACTAAATAACGAAAAATTGCCTGAAGGTTGTTCCTTAAATGGAATGATCTTCAGGCTTTTTTTATTTGAGGTTAAAAATTAGCCATTTTGAAATTTGCCCCAGCATTTTTACCAGTTGTATTATTACTCTATTTGGGACTTCACTTTACAGGTGATTTTTCCTTTACTGCAGATGGAGTTGTGACGGTTTTATGGAGCATTATTTTGATTCCTATGGGGATAGCTACTATTGAAATGAGCAAATTCTATTTTAGTAAGAAAGAGAAACCCTGGTATGACAAGTAAGAGTTTATCTGAAAAGATAGGCTCTTTT
>ERZ773263.209-NODE-209-length-43887-cov-5.862817_pt1 | contig 43887 bp, 47 predicted proteins | sample MGYA00511076_ERZ773263 | MGnify/ENA primary metagenome ERZ773263 (study PRJEB29015, sample SAMEA2738155) | human oral metagenome | biome: human oral; feature: human-associated habitat; material: saliva | place: China | collected 2195 ... | reverse complement strand
CAGGCTGCGGGGGGGTTGCGCCGGGGCCCGCAGGCCTCGGCCTGGGGCCCGGGCACACGGAAAAGCGCAGTCTGGGCAGAGGGTCTCGCTGAAGGCGCGCCCTGGGCCAGGCCGGGACACCATCAGATTGCCGGTTGTGGGCTAAGGAGGTGTCGGGAACTCAGGGTAATGATGGTCTCGATGTCCTCGTCCTCGTTGAGGTTTCGGAAGCCCTCGATGCTCATGAGCGCCCGCATGGCGTCCTCGTTGCCCATGATGCGCCGTAGGGTGTCGTTGTCCACGTTTACGAGCGGCGCGCTCTCCCAGCGCCGGGCCAGGAGCGTCGCCGGGGTTCCGGCCATGGCGATGTCCAGGATGTCGGTCGCGCTCACCGGTCGCATGGCGTCCTCGTCGTAGGTCAGTACCGACAGGAAGTTGATGAACTCGCTCACCTTCTCCTCGGGCCCCGCATTCTCGTCCACCTTGCGGATCTCGTCGGGCATCTGGTAGGTGAGCATCACCATGCGGGGCAGCGCCTCGTAGGGGTTTGGTTTGCCGGGGTGCTCGGAGGGCCAGGCCTCTTTGGCCGACTGCACGTCGGAGTAGGTCCAGTTGTAGATCTGCTCCTCGATGAACTCGCCGGAGTTGAGGGCCCGGAAGGGCGTGCCCGAGAGATAGAGGTAGAACCGGGCCACGATGGGCAGGTCGCCCTCGTCCATCTCGTTACCCGTGTTCATAGCGGCCGAGGTCGCGCTGGCGCTCGCTGCCCTTGCCATGGCTCATGTTCACGACGGTGCGGTCGCCGTCGTGGTCCCGCTCCCAGAGGAGGTAGGAGACGCCGTCGGACAGGTCCGCGCCGGGGAGGCGCTCGCCTGCTTCCCCGTAGCCCACGAGCTTCCTGATGCACCGGTCGTGGGGCATTTCGGAGCGGCGTGCGTCAAGCTCGCGTGTGGACGGTAGGGTGTTTTTACCGCAGTGGGGTAAGGACTTCTTCCGTTCCACGGTAAGCAGTTTTCCAAGGGCCCGGTAATCAGTTTTCCAGCGTCCGGTAAGCAGAACTTCCCTCCGGCGGTGAGGAGAATTTCCATGCCGAGATGGGAAGGAGATGTCGTCTGGCATCCTAGCGGAAGCACGCGACCAAGCGTCGACCGCTAGGAGCAAACCAGATGATACAGGACAAGATGATCGATGAGATACAGGAGCTGAGGCTTTCCGGCTTCACCGTGCAGGAGGTCTACGACGACCTCAAGCGCAGGCACAGGAAAGTTCCGCACATCAAGACCGTGCGCAAGTACTACGACATGGACGCCGCGCCGGAGGACAACCACGCCAAGGTGAGCAAGCAGATGGCGTTCGACGTGCAGCCGTTCCGCGACGCCGTCGTCGAGATCGTCGCCCGCAATCCCAATTGCAAGATGAGCTCGGTCTACGACGTGCTCGTCGAGAGGTACGTCGATTCCGGCGAGTTCGAGCGGCTGCCCGGCAACGAGCAGACGCCGCGCCACTTCATCCACAAGCTGGAGGACGAGGGGGCGATCCCGCAACCCGCCGACACACGCCGCCGCCACGATGCGATGGACACGCCGCCCACCGGAGAGAAGGCGCAGATCGACCTCGGCCAGCAGGAGTGCGAGGGCGGCCTCACCGTCCACTTCATGAACATACTGCCCTGGCACTCGCGCCACCTGTGGGTCTGCGCCCAGGACCACAGGCTCGACGCCGAAGGGGCGTGCCGCGCGATTCGTCGCCTCACCTGCAAGGTGGGCGGCAGGCCGAAGACGCTGGTCATCGACCAGGACAGCGTGTTCGTGACCGAGGAGATATACGGCGAGGTGCTCGAGACGGCCACGTTCGAGGAATTCCTGTCGGAGCAGGAGATGGGCCTGTGGGTCTGCGCCAAGGCCGACCCGGAGGGCAGGGGCGCGGTCGAGAACACGGTGAAGTACGTGAAATCGTCCTACTTCTCCGTGCGCTCGCTGGCGACGATCGACGAGGTGCCGCGCACGCCGCCCGCGTGGAACGACCGCGCCAACCGCAGGATCCACCAGGGGACGTTCCGGATCCCGCCGGTCGAGCTCGAGCAACGTGAGAAAGCCGCCCTGCGGCCGCTGCCGCCGAGCGTCCACGAGGCGGCGCCGCTCGACTTGAGGGAGACCCCCGTCGACTCGCAGCCGTTCGCCCCGTACGGGTCCGTGAGGTACCCGGTCCCGTGGAAGATGTGCCACTCGAAGGCGTTCCACCGCGTCATCGGCAGCAAGCCGCACATCCACGACGCGGACCGGCGGCACGCCTGCGCGCACGGGACAAGCCCCGTGAAAGGCTCGTTCCAGCGGCTAGGGGAGCACCGTAGGGAGCCCGAGGGCGACTGGATCGACATTGCCGAGCGCATGCGGTCCAAGTGGAACTGCACGGACTCCCGGCACTTCATCAACGGCTTCAAGGGGGAGAGCCAGGCCCGCCACCTGGGAAGGCAGCTCGCCGCGGTCGAGCGCTACCTCGACGAGAGGAAGCCCTCACGCGCGCTGGTGGCCGAGGTGATGGAAATCTGCTGCCGCGACTTCCGCTACCGGTACACGCAGTTCAGGGCCGTGTTCGACCTCGTCGAGGCCAGGCGCGCCGGAGGCGGCGCCCAGATCGCGGCGGAGGCCGTCCCCGCCGCCGACGTGGACGGCAGGGGCATGGACAGCCACAGGAGGGCATTCGAGGAAAGGTGCGCGTCATGACGGCGGAATCAACGGTGCAGATGGGCCAGCTCGCGTCGATGCCGGAGACCTTCGGCGTGAAGCACGCGGCGAGGCAGCTGCCCGACATGCCGGAAACGGCGGAGCGCAACGGCATCGGCCACCGCGACTTCCTGAACATGCTGCTCATGGCGGAGGTCGAGGGCCGCAACGCGCGCAGGCGCAGGCGCAACTACGCAGCCGCGCACTTCCCTCCGAGCGTGCGTCCCATAGAGGGGTTCGACGCAGGAGAGCTGGAGGGCGGAATCACGCAGACGCAGGTCGAGCAGCTCGCCGACCTGGGATGGCTGGACGCCCACGGCAACATCGTGCTGGCGGGCCCTCCCGGGCTGGGCAAGACCATGATCGCCCTGGGGCTCGGTCTGAGGGCGGTGGACGAGGGGCACGCCGTCGCCTTCGAGAAGATGGAATCGTTCATCGACACGCTCGACAAGGCGGAGGTCGACCGCAAGGCCGGGTTCCGCCTGCGGTACCTGAAGAAGGCGCAGCTCGTCATCGTGGACGAGATCGGCTACACGCCCATAACGAGGAACCAGGCGAACCGGTTCCTCGGCTTCGTGTCGGACGCGTACGAGAGCTCGAGCATGATCCTCGCCACCAACAAGGAGATCACGCAGTGGGAAGAGCTGATGGGCGACCAGGTGCTCACGACTGCGATGCTCGACAGGATCCTGCACCATGCGCGGTGCTACTCGCTCAGGGGAGAATCCTACCGGCTGAAGCACCCGGAGCTCTACGCGAGCGAGCTGTAGCCGCCCGGTAAAAGAGCGGAGAGTCCGGAAAATCGACGGCGAAGGCCGCGCGGGGGACGAACCCCGCGCGGCCTTCTGCCTGCTCTGCTGGAAAAAGTCCTTACCGTGGGAGGGAGAAGCTCCTTACCGAAACGGAGGAGAAACTGCTTACCGCAGGAATGAAGCAGCGCTTACCCTACCTATGGAAAAAGTGCTTACCTTACCAGGGATATAGTTCTTGACATTTGCACTCGCGCCCGCCAAAGACCCAGCGCGACGGGGCAACCATGACGAGGGGCCGGGGGTCGAGCCTCTTTGCCTGCTCGACGAACTTCTGGTAGGTGGGCATCGCCGAGGCGTCGTTGCCGCCGTCGCTCGGCTGGTGGGGCGGGTCGCCGATTATGACGTCGAACTTCATGCGGAAGACCTCTCCCGGGGTCGCCAAGGTAAATGAACCCACAGGCGTACCGCCCCAGCGACTTGTCGCGGTCGTAGTTCTTCTGGGCGGCCCCGCAGTACCCGCAGTGCCCGTCGACCCAGGTGTGCCCGAGCCGTTTGTAGTCGATGTTGCCCTCGGGCCCGTCGAACCGCACGACCGAGTACCTGCTGTTGGGATACTTGGAGCGGTAGAGGCTCCGGCGCGAGAGCAGGCTCGTGAGCTCGGTGATGGTGATGCCGAAGATCTGCCTCTTGTAGATGTGGTCGAGCCGCTCCTGCAGGTCGGGTTACTCGCCCTCAAGGCCCTCGATGAGCCGCTTGGCGATCTCGCGCAGGAACACACCCGACTTGCACGCTGGGTCCTACACCTGTGCCTGCTGCGGAAAAGAGTTTACAGCTTACGGCAATGCCCACCGGAAATACTGTTCCCATTCCTGCTATATAGAGGGACGCTACGGAAGGAGGGATGCGACATGACACTCGAGCAATTCGAGGCTGAAAAGAACTATCAGGCTGCCCGTCAGATTGCAGAATCCTTCCGTAAACAGGGACTCTTAACCGATGAGGAATTTGGTCAGATTGATACAATTCTGCTCGAAAAATGGGAGCCGTCTCTGGGCGTATTATTCTCAGAAATTACTTGCTATTCAGAGGCTTCAGAGTGATGTATAGACGTGGAAAGGAGGCTGATAAATTTGAAGAAAATAAGCAAAATCGAGCCTAAACTGCCGGTTGTTCTCGATGTGAACGTATCTACCTGCTTCGATTGCCAGGATGACCTGGTCTATGTTCTCCTCTTCGCCTTAAATCTCCATAACCACGGATCCGTCCCATTCATTCTTCACCCAGCCTGTGCAGGAGAACATCTCGGTAGCATGGCGAGCCCTGTATCGGAATCCGACTCCCTGGACGGAGCCAGTAAAAACAATGTGTCTGCGGATCATGGTGCGCTCCTCTGGTCATGGAAAATTTGAAATTTCTTTACCATTCTCTAATGGCTTTCGTTATAGCCACATCAATTTTTTCTCTGGTCTTGCGGCATACCGCTTTATAACCTTTAGCTTCCTTAAAAGCATATGCTACAAAGAAATCAATCAGCCATTTTGGCGCAAGGATTCTCATCATTCCCTCAGGAAGTACAAAATGGGTTCCATGTTCTGCTAGCACAGCTTCATATGTGCAGGAATGTTCTCTTTCTTCAAGTCTTGCCATCATTCTGCGGATATATCTGCAGGTGTCCCAGAGAACATCGTCCTCAGCACCGCCGAATATAATATGCCCCTTGATATTTTCGACCTTGATTTTTTCTTCTTCCCGAAGCGGATGCTTCTCCTCGGATTCGTCAAACAAAGGTCTCGAGACAACCATATCTCCATATTTCTTCGTATCTGCTTGTATCTTTTTCCAATAATCCGGATGCCTGTAAGCAAATGGAAGATAAGGGAGCGGCTCTCCTCTCCATGTAAGAGTTGACTCCCCGTCTCCAGGGCGTTCATGCATACCGTCTTTGTTATCCTGATAAAAGCCCTCCATAATAAAGTCAGAGGGCGAGAGTGCTACCGTAAGAGTTATATCCGGAATGAAAGAAGATGCTGCCAATGTAAGCATTCCTGTAGTCGAAAGTCCTATGATACCAATTTTCGTATATCCTTCTTCCTTAAGATAAGCTACTGCCTTCTCGATTCTTTCCAAGGGATAGTTATGGTGACCATAATCTTTTTTATCCGGAGACATAGTCATAATGCTGCATCCTAAGGAGTGGAACCACTTTACGCCTCCCTTTGCCAGATAATCATCTGTATCATCACCGAACATTTCTATAAACGCCTTGTCGGTTCTTTCCTTACAAGGATAATAGGATCCTCGAAATCCGTCTGTTTCAGCTTCGAAATGTTTCTTATACTTCATTGTCTTCTCCACCAAATCCCGATTTTAATTGGGCTCTTCATGGCTGACTGTGGGTAAAAAAGTGCGATCAGCCCAGTAACTACGCGGCTAAGCCGCATGTGGCTTCCTGTTAGGAAGCGTTATCCGTAAATTGGAGCATACAAGGTACACCATATCGAGCATGTTCTGTATATTTCGGAACCCGTAAGCCTTCCGGATGACCAGCTTGATCTTATTGTTGGTCGCTTCAATCCTGGCATTGCTGAAGCCAAGACGAACGGCGTTCAGGATGTGGGTCCTATGCCTGCGGACCTTTTTGCAGAGATCCACCATGGCAGGTATGCGGCAGTGGCTTGCCCACCACAGCCACCTTTTGAGCGCTGCCTCCGCTTCTTCGAGATCCCGTATCTTCAAGAGAAGACGCAGCTGCTCCTTGATACGGTAAGCGCGGTACAGCCGTGGATTTTCCTCGGCGATCATCGCCACCTGGATCTCTTGGTTCTCTGTCAGGTGCTCTGGCGCCTTGCCGAGCGCGTAAGCGGAATGCTTGATCCTGTTGGCCTTTGTCTTCGAGGCGTTGATCATGGCCGACTCGGCGTCATCCGTTTTCGGACGGCCTCTCCTTCTCGGGTGTTCTTTCGAGATCCTGACAGCCTGTGCGTATGCCTCGCGCCAGATCTCCTTGCGGACTTCGTCCAGGGCGCCCATCGCCCATTCAACGACGTGGAAGGGATCCACGCAGCGCTCGCAGCCCGGAGTGTACTTCTCAACGCATTCCGTGATCCATTTGGCTCCATCGCCAGTGGTGACCTTGATACTGGCAAGCTGTTCCGGCGTCAGGAGGCGGTAGAACTGCTCCAGCACCTTCTTGCCGTACCCGTTCGAAGCCCACACGACGGTGTTGGTATCGTGATTGACGACAACAGTGATGTACTTGTGACCCTTGCGGTAGCTGGTCTCGTCAATCCCGATGTTGACAAGACCTTCAAGCCTGCGGGAACGTTCCGGCTCGATGTCATGGAGTGATCGGGAAATGCACCTGCCGACGGTCGCCCAGTCGATCCGCATGTATTCTGAAACGGTGCTGCGCGGAAGATGGGTGGCAAGCCATGCGACATTCCGGTCAAACTCCTTCGTAAATCCACTTTCGGGATAGGCCCAAGGCACGTCTGCAGTCACAACGCCGTGCTCAGGGCACTGGATCCGACAGGTGGAGGCTTCGATCTCAACGAGGATCCCATTCCAGTCAGAGCCGCGCCAGATCCTGGATTTGCCTGCCGGGCGGTCATATCCCGGGCAGCGCCGATGACAGAACGGACAGCGGTTCTCATGCCACTTCGCAGGACGTGCATGGATCCGGAGATGCTTTACCGCGTCCTGGTCATCAAAAAAGTCGTATCCTTCGACGACAATGCTCTTGACGCCGAGGAGTTGTTTCAATACTGTATTAGCAGAAGCCATCACCGTTTTCCTTTTGTTTTGGTTTGGACGCTAATACAATAAGGGAAGCCGTGATGGCTTTTCAATATTTAATTTTCTACGTAGGTGAGAGGCTGCCTACCCACAGTTATGCACGAAGCCTCTTTAATTGTTGCTCTTTTCAAAAATGACTGTCTGTTCCTTCATGGATATTTTGCCAACCTTATACCCATACTCCAACAGTTCCTTCTTGTACTTCAGGAAAGAATGGTCTATCGGAACGCCAGAGATTTTTTCAATCTCTGCAAAGGTCAGGACATCCGGTTTATTCTCAGCCACATATTTCCAGAGTGGATCGTATTTACTCATGCTTCACCTTTGCACACATGATAAGTGTTTTATGTACTCTATGCAATGAGACGGTTATATTTTTACAAAATAAGCCGGGACTTTTCCCGACCGGCAAGGGTAGGCTCGAACGAGCCTTTTTTATGTCAAAAACGAGCCTGCTGTGCACATTTTAATTATGCCGCCATAGTTCGTATCAATCTCGTAGTCATACTTTCGAGGAAGGTGGCGTTGGGGTCGCTCCACAGCTCATCGGGCAAAAGGTCCAGCATCTGGTTTGCCAGCTTCGGCGGGGTGAACACCTCGTCGTTGGACAGGTTGGCGATGCAGTCCAGCACGTCCGGGTTGTAGGTCGTCTCGAGGAGGCTACTCATCGTCCCTCGCTTTTGCCATGAGCTCCCTCAGCTCCTTCTCGCTCGGCAGCACGAGCCGGTACTTGCTCGCGAAGACCTGCTTGTTGTCCTCCGGCAGCGTCATCTCCACCATGGTGTCGTTCTTGTCCTGGCACAGCAGGATGCCGATGGTCTTGTTCTTGTCGGTGAGCTTCACCTTGCGGTCGTAGTAGTGCACGTACATCTGCATCTGCCCAATGTCCTGGTGCGTGAGCTTGCCAAGCTTCAGGTCGAAGAGCACGAAACAGCGCAGGAGCCGGTTATAGAACACGAGGTCCACCTTGAAGTGGTCCTCCTCGTAGGTGAAGCGCTGCTGCCTGCCCACGAAGGCGTATCCGCGCCCAACTCAAGGAGGAACTCTTGCAGGTGGTCGATGATGCGCGTCTCCAGGTCACTCTCCGAATAGCTCGTCCCCTCCTTGAGTCCGAGAAACTCCAGCACGTAGGGATCCTTGATCGCGTCGGCGGGGACCTCCACGATCTGGCCGCCCACGGCCAGGCGTCGCACGCCGTCCTTGTCACGGCTGAGCGCGAGGCGCTCGTACAGGCTGCTGTCGAGCTGCCGTTGCAGCTCCCTCACGCTCCAGCTGCCCCGCGTCGCCTCGATCTCGTAGAAGTGCCGCTTGCCCGCATCCTCGATGCGCATGAGTCTGAGGTAGTGTGACCAGCTCAGGAAGAACTTTCTGCCAGTCGTCTTGGATGGGGGCTTGCTTCCGAATTGTTCAGACACCGTCTGAACAATCTCATCGTGCGCGTAGACACGGTAGAACTGGCGCATCTGCGCCACGTTTGTTCTGGAGAAGCCACGTCCGAACTCGGCTGTGAGGCGCTCTGAGACCAGCGTGAGCACTTGTCCGCCATACTCCGCCCGGGCAGCGCTGGCTTGCTCCTCCTCGACCACGATGCGGCCGACCTCGAAATAGGCATAGACCATGGCGAGGTTCACGGAGCGGGCCGCCGCGCTCCTCGCGTTGCGCACGACCTTAGCGGCCTGGTCAAGGTAGCCGGTGTCGTCCGCCTTGTCGATGTGCTTGGGATCAGCCGACATCAGCCGCCTCTCTTTCGTGCCATGCGCTTTCCGGAGGCGAGCTCGTCGATCACGCACGAGCATAGGAAGGCGGAGAAGCTGACGTCCTTCAGCCTCGCGGCCTCGGAAGCTGCCTCCTTGAGGTTCCTGGGTACACGGAAAGTGTTTGCCGTCTGGTCGCCCTCGGCCAGGAACCCCTGGATCTGCGCCTCGCTGGCCCCGCCCTCGACGAGTCCGGAGCGCTTCATGGCCCCGCTCGGATACAATAGTTAGAATGTAATAAGGCTCTTCGGGGGTTTGTGTGGGTCGTTGCCTTGGCGAATCTCATCGCAACAGTGTACACGAACGCCCCGAAACGGCCCCGAGAGGCCATTTTTGCCGATTTGTGTACACTCCTGCGTCGCCATGGCCGCTCGAACGATCCCGCAAGTCGCAACAGTGTACACAAGTGCCCAGAAACGGCCCCGAGAGGCCGTTTTAGCCAATCTGTGTACACTCCTGCGTCGCCGCCCATGAGGAGGCCAGTCGGGGAGGGTTCGACGGCGTGCTCGCGCGCAAGGCGCGCAGCGGGCCGGGAAACGCCAGGACAGGCGGCGAGGCCGAGACGCCGCGGTGGGTGTCGGACGACCTGTTCCCCGAGGCGGGGGATCGTCCTGGTCTGGGACAACTCGAGCACGCATCCTGTGGGGTCGCCCTGCGAGACGTCCCCGCCAAGGGAGGCCGAGCGGCTGGCCTCCCGCCTCGAGGTCCGTCACACACCCAGGCACGTTTCGCGCCAGCTGACGGAGCAAGGTCATCCCGCGCGTGCTATTAGTCCCAAGCCCGCACGTGCCCGCATATGTCGACAGCGACGCTCACGAAGCCCCCAGAGACCATTACCCAGCCGATAGTACCCGGAACGTCTCCGGGCCCACCCATGTAATCAGCGCTAGGCGGCCGCCTTGGGTGCTGGCGCCTTGACGCTCACGGGTGCTCGCGAAGGACGCGAACGCCTGCGGGGCTGCTGCTAAGGACGCGCACCCAGAGGCCATCAACGTGGTTCTCGACCATGCCCTCTACGGATGCGGCGACATGCTCGGCCAGAGGGCGGCCATCGCAGACGGCAAGCATCGTCGAGCCCGAGCCGCTGATGAGAAACGCCGCTGCCCCTGCCGCGAGTGCGGTGCGGCGCAGGGCCTCGTAGTCGGGGATCAGGCGTGCGCGGAAGGGCTCGTGGAGCCTGTCGCGCGAAGCTGCCGAGAAGAGCTCGAGGTCACCTTGCTCAAGGGCGTGTACAGCGGCCACGCAGTGCCCCACTTGCCACACCGTCGTCTTAAGCGAGACCTGCTCAGGCATGACCCTGCGTGCGTCGGCGGTGCGGACCTCGTAGGGGGGTGCGATCGCGACGAAACTCACGTTTTGTGCGACGTCCAGGTGCACGGGGTGGGCGCGGCCCTGGTCCACAAACGAGCTTACAAGACCGCCGAGGATGGCCGGTGCGACATTGTCGGGGTGTCCCTCAAGCTCGCAGGCGATGTCAAGCGCCTGCCGTGCATCAAGGCCAGCCCCGTTCAGCTCCTGGGCCGCCACGACGCCCGCGACGACGCAGGCAGAGCTCGACCCAAGGCCGCCCGAGAGGGGGATGGGGGAGTCTATCGTGATGTGCGGCGTGAGCGGCCTGCTGCAGAGCCTGCGACAGGCCTCCAGGTAGCTCGTCCAGACGAGGTTGTCCTGCCCCCTGAAGCGCTCGGGGCAGCCGTCTATGAGAAGCTCGTCCGCCGGCTCGAAGCAAAAGCGGGCCATGAGGTCGAGTGCGAGGCCCAAGCAGTCAAAGCCCACGCCCACGTTGGCCGAGGTCGCCGGGACCTCGACGGTGAGCGTGTCGCGGGCGAGCTGTGCGCTCGACGTGCCGGTTGCGCCTTGGCGACTCACCGAAAGATCCTTGCCGTCGCGCTCTCGACAAAGGACGCCATCGCCTCTTTGGCGCAGATCGAGTCATGCATGACAGGAGCACCCCTGAGCGTCGAGAGCTGTCTTGGCGCCGCGATACCTGTGAGCCTCTGGAGCTCGTCCATGCAGGCGAAGTCGTCCTTACCCTGCGTGTCGTGGCCGAGCGCCGCGAGCACGTCTGCGGGGAACTTGTACGGGTTGGCGGTCGAGAGACACACGCGTATCCTCCCGTTGTGTTCGTGTCGGTCGAGTATGGTCTTTGCGACGGCGGTATGCGGGTCGATGAGGATGTGCTCCTCCTCCCAGGTCGTGCGGATGGTCCTTCGCGTCTCGTCGTCTGTCGCGAAGTCGCCGTAGAAGGTCTCGCGTAGGCGCCCGAGAAGCTCGTCGCCTATGGAGTAGACGCCCTGCGTGGCCAGCTCGGCCATCCAGGCTCCCACGCGCTCGCTGTCCCCGTCCGTGAGGTAGTAGAGCATGCGCTCGAAGTTGGAAGAGACGAGAATGTCCATCGAGGGGGAGATCGTCTTCACGAAGTCGCGGCGACGGTCGTAGCTGCCCGTCTTGAGGAAGTCGGTGAGCACCTTGTTGGTGTTGGAGGCCACGATGAGCCGCCCGACGGGAAGGCCGAGTCGCTTGGCATAGTAGCCGGCGAGCACGTCGCCAAAGTTGCCCGTGGGCACGCAGAAGTCGACGGCATCGCCCACGCTGATGGCGCCACTCCTCACGAGCTGGGCATACGCGTCGACATAGTAGACGACCTGAGGGACGAGACGACCAACATTGATGGAGTTGGCACTCGAGAGGGCGACGCCCCTCCCGTGGAGCCTCTCTGACAGCGCCGTGTCGGCAAAGATGCGCTTGACCTGCGTCTGGCAGTCGTCGAAGGTGCCCTCGACCCCGCACACGGCGACGTTACGACCAAGTTGCGTGGTCATCTGCAGGTGCTGTATCTCGGATACCTTGCCCTCGGGGTAGAAGACCGTGACGCCCGTGCCCTCGACGTCCGCAAAACCCGCCAGAGCGGCCTTGCCGGTGTCTCCCGAGGTCGCGGTCACGATCATGATCCTGTGCCCGCTCTTGCCCCTCGCGACCGACATCAGGTGTGGCAGCAGCTGGAGTGCCACGTCCTTGAAGGCGCAGGTGGGACCATGGGAGAGCTCGAGCAGCCAGTCGCTGCCCAAAGGTGTGAGCGGCACCACGGCGGGCGTATCGAAGTTCTCGGCGTAGGCGTCTCTCACGCAGGAGCCGATCTCCTCGGTCGAGTAGTCGGGGATGAGCGTTGCAAGCACCTTTTGGGCCGTCTCGTGGTAGTCCTGGTTGACCATTGCGGCCATGTCGAGCGTCTCTTCGCCGAGCTGGTCGGACACGTAGAGTCCCCCGTCGGGTGCGATGCCTCTCAGTATCGCTTGCTTGCTCGTTAAAGGCTCGCCGCCGTTGCGTGTGCTGTGATAGAACGTTTTCACCTCTGCGCTCCTTGTCATTCTACAGTGGGCGTGTGTCAAGTATCATACCGTTGTTCCCTTGGGGGCGGCGCAGCCGTCACACACATGCAACGATTGGACTGACATGAAGATTGCCCTTCTCGGCCACGGCACCGTCGGCCAGGGAGTAGACCGCATCATCGCAAATCGCGTGCGAGGCGTCGAGGTGGCCCGCATACTCGAGTTGCCCGAGCGTCTCACGGACCCGCGCATGACCTCTCGCTTCGAGGATATCGTCGAGAATCCAGAGATAGAGCTCGTCGTGGAGTGCATGGGTGGCCTTGAGCCCGCGAGGAGCTTCATCGTGGACGCGCTCGGCGCCGGGAAGTCCGTCGTCACCTCCAACAAGGCCGTCGTCGCGGCACACTTCGAGGAGTTTGCGGCATGTGCCCAGTCTACGGGTGCGAGCCTGCTCATCGAGGCCACCTGTGGGGGCGGTATCCCCTGGATAGCCTCCATCGAGAAGGCTCGCCGCATCGACGAGGTGACGTCCTTCTCGGGCATCATGAACGGCACCACCAACTTCATCATCGACGCGATGGTCAGACAGGGAACGGACTTCGACGAGGCCCTCAAGAGGGCTCAGGAGCAGGGCTTTGCCGAGAGGGACCCCTCCGCCGACATCGACGGCATCGACGTCAAGAACAAGACCCTCATCGCGGCCTGCGTCGCCTTTAGCTGCGCCTGCACAAGCGAGTTTCCCGTGACGGGGCTTCGTACCATCACCAAGGCCGACATCGACCTCTTCGCCGCGCACGGCCGAACCGTGAAGCTCCTGGGGAGGGGCGTCCTGCGGGATGGGCGCTACGCTGTGGCCGTGGAGCCCGTGGCACTTTCGTCTGACACCCTCGAGGCACACGTACCCTCCAACTTCAACCTCGTGAGCCTTGTCGGGACCACGGTGGGCGAGCTGAAGTTCTATGGCCAGGGCGCCGGCATGCTGCCCACCGGCAACGCCATCGTGCAGGATGTGATTGACTATTGCGAGGGGAGACGCCCCCACTACGACTTCTCCGCTGACCTCAGCTACGACGCGTCTCTGCTTCGAGCAGACTATGTGCTCCGCACGAGGGCTACCGTCGAGGGTGCGCGTCCCTTCGGTCCAGCTGCGGTCGTGGTTCACGACGTCACGGCAGAGGAGGCGCGTCGGCTCCTTGAGCGGGCGTGCGAGGAGGATGCGGCGAGCTTCATGGCGGCGCTCCCCAAGGAGGCGTAGGTGCATGATCAAGGTCGCAAAGTTCGGTGGCTCGAGCGTCGCTGATGCCGAGCAGTTCAGGAAGGTTAAGGCCATCGTCGAGAGTGACCCGGACCGCCGCTTCGTGGTGGTCTCGGCCGTAGGTAGGCGCTTCAGCGATGACAACAAGGTCACCGATTTGTTGCTCCTCGTGAACGCCCACATCAAGTACCACGTCGACTGCACGAGCCTCCTCAGAGAGATAGGGAGGCGCTATCTTGACATCGCCGAGAAGCTCGGACTTGCGTTTCCCGTGGCCGAGCGTTTCGACGAGCTCATCGATCAGGTCCAGAGCTGCTCGCCCGAGTACGTCGTCTCGCGCGGCGAGTGGTTCACCGCGCAGCTCATGGCAGAGTACCTCGGCAAGCCCTTCCTGGACGCCCGCGACGTCATCGTCTTTCACCATGACGGCAAGATCGACCTCGAGCGCACGCAGGCTCGTATCCGCGAGGCCGTCCAGCGCCTGGGTGACTTCGTGCTGCCGGGCTTCTATGGCTCGACGGTCGACGGAACGGTCAAGCTCTTCGATCGCGGCGGTGGGGACATCTCGGGCGCCATTCTTGCCCGCTGCATCGATGCGAACCTCTACGAGAACTGGACTGACGTCTCGGGTTTCCTCTCGGCGGACCCCCGCATCGTGGACAATCCGCGCACCATCCACCGCATCACCTTCGATGAGATGCGCGAGCTCTCCTATCTGGGCGCCTCGGTGCTGCAGGAGGACTCGATCTTCCCGGTGCGCGAGGTGGGGATCCCCATCCAGATAAAGAACACGAACCAGCCCGAGAAGCGCGGCACCATGATACGCGAGACCGCCGCCGACGGTGCCCGTGAGCACCTGATCACGGGCATCGCCGGCAAGAGGGACTTCCTCGCCGTCCATGTACAGAAGGCACACATGTCCTCCAAGGTCGGCATCGTCCGCAGGGCGCTCACGGTCTTTGAGGACTATGGGGTCTCGGTCGAGCACATCCCGACGGGCGTCGACTCCTTTGGCATCGTGGTCAACGGCGCGGACGTCCAGGACAGCATCTATTCCATCGTGCATGACCTGCAGAAGGAGCTCAAGCCCGACAGCATCAACGTCGTGGACAGGCTTGCGCTCATCTCGGTCGTCGGTCGTAACATGAGTCGGCGTGCGGGCACCTCGGGGCGCGTCTTCGGCGTGCTCGGCGAGGCGGGTATCAACATCCGCATGATCACCCAAAGCTCGCAGGAGATCTCTATCATACTGGGTGTCAACAACGCCGACTTCGAGCGGGCCATCACGTGCATCTACGACAAGTTCGTGGCGGGCGAGATGGTCGAGATCCCGCAGCAGGGCGAGGGACAGCCGACAGGCGCAAGACGTGCGACATAAGATAAAGGAGCAGGATATGGCAGGCAAGGTGGTGGCGATACTCGGTGCGACGGGCGTCGTGGGAACGCAGATGATGAGGGTCCTGGAAGAGAGGGACTTTCCCGTGCGTGAGCTCGTGTGCCTGGCAAGTGCTCGCTCGGCGGGCAAAGAGCTTGCCTTCAGAGGTGAGCGGGTGGTCGTGCGTGAGGCTCGGCCTGATGCCTTCGAGGGTGTCGACATCGTGCTCGGCGCGGCGGGCGATGCCCAGGCACAAGAGCTTCTCCCCGAGGCTGTGAGGCGTGGTGCCGTCTGCGTGGACAACAGCCATGCCTTTCGTCTTCGTAAGGACGTGCCTCTGGTCATCCCTGAGATTAACGCCGCCGACATAGCCAACCATCCCGCAGGCATCATCGCGAACCCCAACTGCGCCACGATCATCGGCCTTATGCCGGTGTGGCCGCTCCACCTGCGGGCGCAGCTCAGGCGGCTCGTCGTGAGCACCTACCAGGCGGCCTCAGGTGCCGGCAAGCCCGGCCTCGATGAGCTCGAGCGCGAGGTCAGGGCCCATGTGGACGGACGTGAGGTCGGCGCGACCGATCCCTTTGCCTATCCGCTCGCCTTCAATTTGATCCCGCAGATCGGGGGCTTTGACGAGGAGGGCTACAGCTCCGAGGAGATGAAGTTGCAAAACGAGGGGCGCAAGATCTTGCACCTGCCCGAGCTTCGCGTGAGCTGCACCTGCGTGCGCGTGCCTATTGTCCGCTCGCACTCGGAGTCAATCACGATGGAGTTCGAGCGCCCGCTCTCTCCCGACGAGGCGCGCCAGATCCTGTCAGAGGCAGCCGGCGTCAGGCTTGTGGACGATCCCGCGAGGCTTCGCTACCCCATGCCACTCGAGGCGAGCGGTCAGGACCTGGTGTTCGTGGGCCGCATCAGGCGAGATCTCTCCGCGCCGGAGGGCGCAAGCGCGCTCGTGCTCTTCTGTGCTGGAGACCAGATTCGCAAGGGTGCCGCCACGAATGCCGTCCAGATAGCGGAGCACCTGCTATAGGGTGGTATAGGGAGGTGCAGGGAGCGCTGGGAGCGCAGGGGGGCACAGTTCGCGCGACGGGGAGCCCCGGCGCGTGACCTACCGCTACGCTTATACTCACGAGGAGGTTCTCATCATGGCATATCACAGACGGAAGAGCGCGGCTGAGTGCAGGGCGTATGCAAAGTGGCGGGTGGACATGCTTGCCGAGCGGCACGCGGGCGCGCTGCGTCGCAGCATCGGTCTGACGCGCATCGTGGAGGGGAGCGCCCTGCCCGAGGTCGAGGCCCGCTGGGCGACGACCACCATAGAGATCGCGAGCACCGACACCGCGAGTGCCGCGATCGAGGCCTCTCGACGCGGCGAGCGGGTCTGCCTTCTGGACTTTGCCTCCTACCTTAGCCCAGGCGGTGGCTTCCTTTCGGGTGCACAGGCCCAGGAGGAGGCCCTCTGCGCCCACTCATCGCTCTACCCGGCGCTTGACGCCCGATGGGATGACTTCTACGAGCCGAATCGCTCCGACCATAACGACGACCTCTATTACGATCGGGGGCTCTACGTTCCGGACGTCCTCCTCTTTTCAGGCGATGAGGACGTGGCGGCGAAGGTGGACGTAGCGGTGGTCGCTGCACCCTTTAAGGGTCGGGCCATGATGACCTGGGGCGTCAGCGAGCAGGCCTGCGACAGGGTGATGGGCGAGCGTGCACACTTTGCGATGGACCTCATGGCAACGGCGAGCGACGAGCCCGTGCAGACCGCGATCACGGGGGCCCTTGGCTGTGGCGCCTTCCGAAATGATCCAAAGGTGGCGAGCGAGGCCTTTCTCTCGTGGCTGGAGGAGCACCCGGGCGCGTTCGAGCGGGTCGTCTTTGCGATTCCCGGGGGGTCCAACCTTGCAGCCTTTGAGGAGACATTTGCGGGCGTGACGTCTGTTTCCACAAGGACCCCACCTTCGGATTGACGAGGCCAAGCCGTGCGCTAGAATAGACGCTCGCGCGTCTTGGTCCGGCTGTGACTGTCCTGTCATCGGGTGCCAGGGCGCGCCCGTATGGTCCTATGAAGGGGAGGGGCAATGTTTGCATTCGTCGTCATCGTTCTCATCTGCGTCATCGTGCTCAGAGGTGGGCTCTACGTGGTCCCGCAGCAGCACTGTGCCGCGATCGAGCGGCTCGGCAGGTTCAGCGGAATTGCTGACGCTGGACTTCACTTCAAGATCCCCGGCATCGACAAGGTCAGGATCATCAGCATGATGACGCAGGACGAGCGCATGACCTTTGACGCCAAGACCAAGGACAACGTTACCATCGAGCTCGACGTCTCCATCCAGTTTCGCGTCGACGGCTCGCCTGCTGCAGACATCACCCAATCCGGTGTCTATCGGTGCATCTATACCCTTACCGATCCCGTCGGCCAGATGAAGGACTACTTTGCGGATGCGCTGCGCTCCGAGATCCCCGCCCGCAGCCTCGAGGACGTGTTTATCGAGAAGGAGGCCATCGCGAGTTCCATCGACCACTCGGTTGCAGACAAGATGCTTGCCTATGGCTACACTGTTGTCGCGACGCTCATCACGGCCATCCGGCTTCCGAGGGAGGTCCAGGAGTCGATGAACCGCATCGTTGCCTCCAAGAACAACCTCGAGAGCGCGACCAACGACGCCAATGCTGCCCGCCAGAAGACAGTCATCGCGGCACAGGCCGAGGCAGAGGCCATGCGTGCTCGTGGCGAGGGCATTGCGCGGCAGCGGACGGCCATCGCCGAGGGTATCAAGGAGTCGCTTGACACCATCCGCGATAGCGGTGTCACCAGTGACGAGGCCAACAGCCTGTTTATGTTCTCGCAGTGGACCGAGATGATGGTCGATATCAGCAAGAACGACGCCTCGACTATCGTATTGCCGTCGGACTACGATCGGGACGTCTTTGCCCAGATGCTCACAGCCCAGAAGGCGAGTGAGCACGGGAAGGGGTAGGGTAGAAGTGAGCGATCCTCAGTTGCGCACATCGTAGCGCTCGCAGTTCTCGCGATGTGAGTGATTCACCCGCACCATGAACGCGATGTGAGTGATTCACCCACACCATGAACGCGAAGTGAGTGGTTCACCCACACCATGAACGCGATGTGAGTGATTCACTCGCACCATGAACGCGAAGTGAGTGATTCACTCACTTCGATCTTTTATTCAGTAAGTCTTCTACCTGCGCATATATGAGTTTACCTCAATGAACTGTAGTGCCTTGGGGCCGAAAAATCACTCACTTCAGGTTGATGAAGTGAGTGATTCACTCACTTCGCGAGGATTGGATCGTGCCCCTCGTGACTTCTCGGCCAAATTGCGCCTTTCCGTGAGGGTCTGCAGCCAGAATGCGCTTTTCCGTGAGGGCGTGCACGCAGAATGCGCCTTTCCGTAGAATGCGCTTTTCCTCACCTGCGCAAACGTGGCGTCGCCTCACCAAAAAGCGCATTCTGTGACCCGGTCCACCCGACGACTCACGGAAAAGTGCATTTTGCGATCATGGAGCAGCTACGCAAAGACGCACTCTGAGCTCGCTGTGCTGCGGTCGCATCTACTCCCGCCCGTACCTGTACAATGGGCGACGCACATGTCGCGACGATCTGCATATAGGGGAGCTGACATACGGTGTCAAAGCGCGCGTCACGTAAGTCATGTAAATCACGCAATAAGTCACGTAAATCTCGTAAGAGGTTGAAACACAAGACGAGAGATGAGCCTGCGGCGGCTACAGCCCCAGCGGCAGGGTCGAGGTCGGGCGGAGGCGCCCCAACCGACGGCGGGGTCGAGGAGCATGTCGAGGTAGAAGGGCGTCCCCCGCGTGCCTTCTGGGTCGTGCTCTGCGTATACGTTGTCGTATGGGTGGGTTGCCTCATCAGCTTGGGCATGGACGCCAGTCGGCTCGACTCGCTGGGATGGGTCCTGGTGACCTATCTGCTTCACGTGTCGGCGACCTTTGCGCTTTCCGTTACCATCTCGGTGCAGCGCAGGTGGGGACCCGTGCGCTGGCTTGCTATCCTTGTGCTGGCGGGACTGTTTGCACTGCTTCCGTGGCTGGTCTCGATCATCGATCACGTCGGTGACTCCCATGAGGTCCTCTTGCCTACGCACGAGTATCTGGCGATCGGCCTCATGGTCTCCCTTCTGGGCTTCTTGGCTGGTCTGATACTCCCGCGTCGTGCTAAGCTTAAGGATATCAAGCGACCATAGCAGGGCATCCCTGGCGCGTGGGGCCGGAGGTGTCTGCTCCTTGGCGCTTTGGCGCCGGAATGCCGTTAGACGCACCAACGATGGGGATATACGAGGAGGAGTGGATCATGGACAGCAGCACAAGCCGTTCGAGCGAAGATGACACGACCAAGAGCGGTGGTGGCACAGCCGAGAGTGGTGGCGACAAGGTTGGTGGGCAGGGGCAGCCTCCCTTCATCGGTTACGACGCGGAGTATGACCGTACGATACGCGAGAGCGCCAAGCAGGATCTCATCGAGAGCGATGCCCTGCAGAACGTCCTGTTCAAGATATATAGGGGGGAGTTCGACAAGCTCAAGCCCAGCGGGAAGAAGTCATCCACAGGGTCTCAGGAATCCGAGGCTGATGGCAGCGCAGCCGATGACAGCGAGGCCGATGCCGAAGGGAGCGGCGCCGAGGAGGCCCACGGCGAAGAGGACCGCTAGACGCTTTGCTATCACCAAGATGTAGCATTCGCGTTGGTCGCAGGGCTGACCTAGAATGGGCGCACAGAGAAGCGCCTTTCATAGGGTGGCAGCCGTGAAGCGGCGTGTGACCGCCCGTATCGGAGGAGACATGCCACTTTCCAAGGAGGACGTGGCCGGCATCGCCGACTACGCCCGCATCGCCCTGAGCGAGGAGGAGCTCGATGAGATGACCTCGTACATGAACGAGGCCGTCGCCCTGCTCGCGCCCATCTGTGAGTACGACCTCGACGGCGTCGAGCCCACCTTTCATCCCATTGGTAGGCTCTCCAACGTGATGGGCGACGACGTTGTAGATGACTCCATGCGCGCCCTGTCCATAGACAGTGCGCTGTCAAACGCTGCCTCGACGCAGGGACGCTACTTCCGTGTGCCCTCTATCTTGGGCGATGAGGAGGGTGATCGCTGATGGTGTCTCTCGACGGGCTCTCTGCGAGGCAGATCGCGGCGGGGGTCGCGGCTGGTGACTTCTCGGCGGTCGAGGTTGCGAAGGCCGCGCTGTCCGCGCTCGACGCACGCGAGCCACAGCTGCACGCCTTCCTGCAGGTCTCGGCAGGGCTTGCGCTTGATACCGCCAAGGCGACCGACGAGCGCCTCGCAAGGGGAGAGGAGCCGGGTCCCCTTGCCGGCGTCCCCGTTGCGTTCAAGGACAACATGCACCTCGTGGGGACTCGCACGACCTGCGCGAGCCGCATGCTCGAGGGCTACGAGTCCGTCTTCACGGCGACCTGCGTGGGACGCCTGCTCGCTGCCGGGGCGACGCCTGTGGGCAAGACCAACATGGATGAATTTGCCTTCGGCTCCTCCACCGAGTCCTCCGCCTTCCACCCCACCAACAATCCCTGGGACCTTACGCGTGTGCCTGGCGGCTCGTCGGGAGGCTCCGCTGCCGCCGTCGCTGCCGGTGAGGTTGCACTCGCCTTGGGTTCCGACACGGGTGGCTCGATCCGCCAGCCAGCCTCGCTCTGCGGCGTCGTGGGTCTGAAGCCCACGTACGGCACCGTGAGTCGCTATGGCGTCGTTGCCTTCGGAAGCTCTCTTGACCAGGTGGGGCCTTTCGCGCGTCGCGTCGAGGACGTTGCCCTTGCCATGAGCGCCCTCGTTGCGCCCGGCCCTGACCCGCTCGACTCCACGAGCCAGGACTGCCGGGTAGACTTCCTGGGGCGGCTCGATGATGCTGTCGAGGGTCGCAGGGTCGGCGTCGTCCCCGCGCTCCTCGAGGCAGAGGGCCTGACGGGTGAGGTCAAGGCCGGCATTGCCTTGGCCCGCAGGGTCCTGGAGGACCAGGGGGCTAAGGTTGTGGAGGTCGACCTCCCCAACATTGCCTCCGCGATCGCGGCCTACTACGTGATTGCGCCCTGCGAGGCCTTCTCCAACCTCGCGCGCTTTGACGGGGTGCGCTACGGACACCAGGAGGAGGGTTGCGCCACGCTCGCGCGGCAGACGGCACTCTCCCGCGCACGCGGCTTTGGCAGAGAGGCCATACGCCGCCAGATGCTGGGGGCCTACCTCCTCTCTAGCGGTACCTACGACAGGTACTACTACCCGGCCCAACAGGTGCGCACGCTCATCACTCAAGACTATGAGCGTGCCTACGAGCAGTGCGATGTCATCCTCATGCCCGCGACGCCACGCACCGCCTTTCGCTTTGGCGAGATCAGCGACCCCACCCAGATGTACGCCTCGGATATGTTCACTATTTCAAATAACATAGCCGGAAACGGCGGCATATCGGTGCCTCTGGGCCTAGGACAGGAGTCGGGCCTGCCCATCTCGGCGCAGCTCCAGGGTCCGGCCTTCGGGGATGCGACGCTTCTCAGCTTTGCGCGTGCCATAGAGCGTGGCGTGGACGCGGGCCTTGGCCCGGGTAAGGGTGCCCCCGTCGCTCCTGGCTTTATCGGGAAGGGAGGCGAGCTCCTATGAGGACGCTGCAGGAGGTGCTCACGGACTGGGAGGCCGTCATTGGTCTGGAGGTTCACACCGAGCTCACCACGCTTGACACCAAGATGTTCTGCAACTGCAGGCTCAGCCACGACGATGCGCCCAACTCTAACGTGTGCCCCGTCTGCCTGGGCCTGCCGGGCGCCCTGCCCGTGCCCAACCGCAGGGCCATCCAATCCATCGTAATGGCTGGTTTGGCCACGAACTGCGAGATCCAGCGCCACTCGATGTTCTACCGCAAGCACTACTTCTATCCCGACATGGCCAAGAACTTCCAGACCACGCAGGGCCCCATCGCCTTCTGCATGCACGGCCACCTTGACCTTACGGTGTCGAGTCCGGGTGCGAGGGAGCGCCCCAAGTGGGAGTCTCTCGCCGCAGATGGCGTGACGCCCGTCCCGCGTGCGGCTGACGGCTCCTACGTGGTGCCCATCAGGATCCTGCGCATACACATGGAGGAGGACGCGGCCAAGATGGTCCACATTGGCGGCGAAGAGGGGCGCATCGCCGGCGCCTCTGAGTCGCTTATCGACTACAACCGCTGCGGCACGCCGCTCATCGAGCTTGTGACCGAGCCCGATCTGCGTACGCCCGAGGAGGCCCGCCTCTTCATGGAGAAGCTCCGCCAGACCTTTCTCGCGCTGGGCATCTCCGACTGCTCCTTGGAGTCGGGGTCCATGCGCTGTGACGGCAACGTCAGCCTGCGCAGGTGCGGCGAGACTGAGCTTGGCACCAAGACCGAGATGAAGAACATCAATTCCTTCAAGAGCCTGCATGACGCCTTGGAATACGAGATACGCCGCCAGGCCGAGGTGCTCGAGGAGGGTGGCGTCGTCTACCAGGAGACGCGTCACTGGGAGCCTGGCAGGAGGCGCACCGTCGTCATGCGCACCAAGGAGACGGCCGACGACTACCGGCTGTTCCCCGACCCGGACCTTGCGCCCTTCGACCTCTCTGACGAGTTCATAGAGGAGGCGCGCGAGCGTATCCCGGAGCTACCGGACGCGAGACGCGAACGCTACGAGACGAGCTTTGGCCTGAGGCGTGATGATGCTGCCCAGATCGCGGGCGACCCGACCGTGGCCACCCTCTTCGAGGAGGCCGTCTCGACGACGGGAGAGAAAGTCGCTCCCACGGTTGCGAACGTGGTTGTCAACCTGCTGCCCGCCTTTGGTGCCATCACGGCGGCGCAGGCCGCGTCCGTCTCGGCTCTACTTGCGGCCGATGCGATCAGCTTCGCCCAGGCCCGCGAGGTCCTTGAGGTCGTGGACGGCACAGACGCGGACCCCGAGCGAGTCGTGGACGAGCGGGGACTGCGCCAGAGCACGGACAGCGCTACCCTCGAGCCGGTGGTGGATGAGGTCCTCGGTCGTTGCGCGGACCAGGTCAGGCAGTACAGGGACGGCAATACGAAGGTCGTGGGCTTTCTTGTCGGCCAGTGCATGAAGGCCTCGAAGGCGGCCGGCGTCAAGGGCAACCCCAAGCTCTTCAACCAGCTGCTCACGGCCAGGCTCGAGGCCTAAGGCCGCACTCCGGTCGGTCGCTCCCATCCGGTCGGTCGCTCCTACCTATAGCAACGCTTGCTGTCCAAAGGGAGTCGGGATGATGGATCATGTGCCCGCACGTGCCTGGGGCGTGCGGCTTCATGGTGCGCTTGTGCGCGTGGTGTGGCCCTGCGTGCTCGCGGTGACGCCCTTCTACCTCGTGAGCAGGACGAACCCGGCGCTTGGCGGCATGCGGGCCTACCTCGCGGCGGGCTTTGTCATCGGGTCCTGCCTGGGACTTCGAGGGAAGGGGCGAGGGCGTCTGCGCGCAGTGGTCGCAGTGCTGGGCCTGGTCTCCATGGCGCTTGGCATCGTCCCCGAGTGGGTGCTGACTCCCATAGGCAGGATGGAGGAGCGCATATACGGCATCTTCGGCAGCGAGTGGTTCTCGTACTTTCAGGAGTTCAAGCTGCTGACGCAGCCGCTGACGGCCATGCTCGCGTCCCTCTGCTGCACCATCGTCTTGCGACGCCCCCTTGTGCCTGGGATCTGTGCCTTTGCGGGCCACGTGGACGACGGTGGACGCCTTGCGCTTGCTGGCGGGATGGCGACGGGGTTCATCTCCAGCTACCTCAGCTGCGAGGTCTTTGAGGCGACGGGGCGGATCCCCTACAGCGCAGCCCTTTTGGTTGCCTCGGGTTGCCTCGGAACTGGGTGTCCTGGTGATGGCGATGGTTGCTTGGATTGTCTCGATCGGTGCCTGTGGCTGGGGCGTGACTCAGGGAGGGGCGAGCGCAGAGGCGTCCTGTGAGGAGGGCGTCCTGCGAGCTGAGTCTTGCGAGGGCAGCTGGCAGAGGGAGGGCGGCGCATCGTCGCTGATGGGTCTGGGCCTCGGTCTGGCAACGTGGTGCCTTCTCACACGTGTGGTGCCGCTCGGTCAGCTCCGCTCGTGGCCATACGGGGTCCTCGCCGCCCTTTCGATGTTCGTTCTTGCTGCTCTCGGTACGCGTCACCTGCGACGCCCTCGGGCCATGCCAGAGGAGGTCGCCTCGAGAGATCCCTTTGCCGTTCCCATGGGCTCGGACCCTCTTTCTGGTGGGCCTCGCTCGAATTGCCCGTGGCACTGGGCTTGTGAGCGTGCTTTTGGGGGACTGTACTTCTCGCGTATGGATTGCGTGGACAAGGAGGTTTCATTATGAGCGATAGATATCGAAAGCCTGCGTATGCCGGCGCCACCTGTGGCGGTGGCGCTCGGGTGATGGGCCTCACGAAGCTCATACATGGTAGGAAGGTGCTCTCGGACGTCTCCGTCACGGTGTCAGCTGGCATGACGGTCGGCCTCTTTGGGGCCGGGTCCCGCTTGGCCTATATCCGTCGTGACCAGTAGGCTCTGGAGAGGAGGCTTGCGGCCCCACAGGCAATCTCCGTCGCGATGAGGGTGTCGGCAACGGTCTCTTGGCCAAGCGCAAGTGCGACGAAGGTGGCGCAGAGCATGCCGACCATCAGGTAGAGAACCATGGGAAGGCCGCTCTTCGCCCTGATGGCCGCCAGGCGCTCGTCATGCTCCCGCGCGTAGTACTCGCGCAGGCAGTCAACCCTCCTCGCACGCATGAGCCTATGGATGCCGGTGGCCAATACCGCTGCGGCAGCACCTATGCACAGGCCATAGGTATAGTCTTGGGTGGCTCCCGTGACTGTACCATACGTCGCTCCCAGGATACCGATGAGGCAAAGTGAGGTGCCCAGTATGATCTGCCCGATCAGGCGTGCCTTGAACCTCCTGAGCTCCTCTGTGAGCTGTTCGTTGGCGTTGTTTGTCTTGCTTGTTTCCATGATCGCTCCTCTGATGGGTTCGTGTTGCGGGTCTGTCGCCTGTTGGGCGGCCCTGTGCTAGTCGATGTCCGAGAAGTCAAAGATCTCCTCGATGGTGAGGCCAAAGTACTGGGCAATCTTGTGGGCGAGAGGAAGTGACGCCGTGTACTTGCCCGTCTCGATGGAGGTCACCGTCTGTCGCGTGACCCCAACCGCCATTGCCAGCTCGCTTTGAGAGACCTTTCGCTCTCGCCTAAGTTCTGGTATTCGCGTCCTCACATCAACCTCCTTCGTTCGGCGTGTAGTGATATAGCAAGCTTGCTTTGCAAATATAGTAAAGCTCACTTTGCACTATATGTCAAGCGAACTTTGCAAATTTTTTTCGGATGTGAGACCGCTCGTCTCGACTGATCGCCTCGACCGCTCGCTTCCCTTGGCGAAAGTGCGCGGAGGAGAGAGGCCGCCCGAGCCCCTTCTAGCTCGCCTCGAGCGTGGCGAGCAGCGCCAGGTGATCCGAGCCTGCGACGCTGATGGTCTGGAGGTCTCCCACATAGAGCCCCGCGTCTCGGGAGTAGACGATGTGGTCTATCTCGATCAGGGGAGGGATCGTTGAGTTGGCGGGATAGGTCATGTGGAAGCCCTCTCCCGCCTGCTCGCCCGCGTCCACGAAGGACGAGCCCAGAAGCTCGCGGAAGCGGGCATGGTCCCAGGTCGCGTTGAAGTCTCCGAGGATGACGTAGGAATGCCTGTAGTTTGCGAGCTTGGCGATGGTGGTGAGGCCCTCGCTCCACAGCCCCTGCCCACCCTTGTGCGGTGAGTTGGGGTGGGCCGAGACAAAGCGCACGGTCGTGCCACCTATGGAAAGGCTTCCCGCAGGCATCGCTGAGGTCTCGATGGGCAAGAGGCTCGTGTTCTGGTCGGACATCTGGGTCGCTGAGAAGAGCACGTTGATGCCACCGTTGTCAGAGCGGCCCGAGCTGCCGAGCACGCTGTAGGGAAGTAGGTCGTGGATACCCGCGTCCGAGAGTTCCTGCAGAAAGCCCTGGCTCACCTCCTGCAGAGCCAGCAGCTCGACCTTCTGGGTCCGCACGATGTCCACGACCTTCGAGGCGCTGACGTGCCCGTTCAGGGTGTTGAGCGTCATGAGGCGAAGCACCCTGTCGTCCGTGTTAGGAGCAGTCCCCGACGAGGTGCTGGTAGCGCTCCTCGCGGTATCGCTCAGCGTGTGGCGGGGGACAAAGTAGCCGATGTGCCACACGACGAGAGTCACCAGACAGAGGGCCGAGAGCACGGCGAGGATACGCCTGTGCCAGAACGTCGAGAGCAGCACCACGACGAGCGTGGGCAGCACGGCAAAGGGCACAAAGGCGACGAGCTCGGGGATGACCCGACCAGCCGAATGGCTGGACGGTACCATGCGCGCCGCCATGAGCACGAGCACGACCAGCATACCCAGCCACATAAACAGGCTGATAAGACCATGGCGCGCGCGTCCTCTCCACCAGCGGCTGAGAGCGTTGCGACGAACTGTTGATCCCTTGTCGGTGCGGTCCATGGCGTCCCTCCGAACGGCTTTGACGCCAGTCATTGTATCCGTATCTCGCCACTTCAAAACGTAAGCTCTGATTGGGACAATCCCAGCGCGGTCCCTTAGTCGCACCCTCCGTCGTCGGCCAGGCACCCCGGCGAAAGTGCCCCGTAGGCTCCGGGGTACCGAGTTTTGGGAATCAACTGGGCAAACCCCGGGCGAAAGTGCTCCGCAGATTCTGGGGCACCGAACTCCGAGGCCCCTCTCGGCGTCGACAACGGCCGCGCGGGGAGTACCGACGACAAGGCTAGGACCGGTGTTCGCGTCGGGTTCGGCTCTCGCGACACCGACAACCTCAAAACAACTTGACAGAACGCACTCATCGCGCCGCTCATGCCGCGCCGTCCGGACGAGTAGCCGGCGTTTCCCTGCGAGGCTTGCAAGGGGGAGGGGTGGAAGGCGGACGAGAGGAGGGGAAAAACAGGGACAGGAGGCGCGTGGAGCAAGGGCGGACAAGGCAAAGGCCGCGTAGCCAACTCCTTAGCTACGAATACTACCGAAGCCTCTTCTTATTCGGGATTCGGGGAAGATATGTCTCTCCGGGGGTTTGTGTGGGTTGCTGCCTCGGCGAAGACACCAAGCTAGCGGTGGCGCCACTCACGCAGAGCCTGTTTTCCCGACCAAGGGGGAGACGGCCACCGAGGGGGCGTCGCCGGCACGCCATGGCGGTTGGGGCGCTCGTGCCACCCGACGCAGCTCGCGTCGCAAAGCTCGCGTCGCAAAAGTGTACACAAACACTCCAAAACGGCTCCAAGGGGCCATTTTCGCTGATCTGTGTACACTCCTGACTGTCTCCACGTCCGATCGCGCGACCGGGCGGCGTCACGGGTCCCACGACGTTGACGGCCCCATGGCACCCATGAAGCCAGGGCGGCTCGAACCTGAGGTCCACGCCGCCAGGGCGGTGACGCACCCACCCACACGGCTCACGAAGCCTCGAAGATATCCGAAGTTTGACTATTACGGTAACAAGTTGCATTTTTCGGAGAAGGCGAGCGGCTTGTCGCTGTAGTGGGCATGTTTAGGTGCAGGGGGCTTCGATTCCGGCAGAGAGACCGCCTGTAAGGTCGTTTGCGAGTGCGTCGTCGAGCTTGTCAACAATGCCCACGCGATGTGCTGCTGCTCGGAGAGCGGCGCATTAGCGATATCGACATCCCTAAAGGTCAAGCACGATTGAAAGCTGCCGGGAAACCTTGACCATGTCTTCTTTGGAGAGCGTCCCGATACGTGCGCCAAGTTCGCCCTTTCTGGCTGAGTAAATCTTCTCCGTCAGCACCCAGCTTTTCTTGCGCAAGCCGTTTTTCTCGGTTGGATCAATCGCGACACGCGTAGATATATCACTTGAATCTTGCGAGGTCATCAAGCAGAGTACGATTGAATCAAACAGGTCGAGATCGTCATTTTGCACAATAAGCACCGGCCGGGGCTTTGATGCGTACGAACTCCCGCGTACCGTCCATAGTTCACCGCGTTTCATCGTAAGCTCTTCTGAAAGTGTTGTTGGTGAAGTCGAGCGCTTCTTCCTCAGTTGCAAAAGGCTCATAAAAAGCCTCGGGCCTCTTGCGCACATCGAAGGGAAAACCGCCGTCTGTGACGAAACGCTTCATGAACACCGTGAGCGCAACTGTGGGTGTAAGTCCTAGCTCTTCAGCCGTACTGTCAAATTCGCGCTTAAGGGTAGCGTCTACTCGGTTGCCAAGCGGTATGGTTGTCGTTGCCATGCTTGCCCCCTGTTATCATATGATAGCGGTCGCTGTCGTTTGTCTACAGTATAGAACAATGGGCGAAGTGCAGCAACAATTACCGGATGCACCCCTCTTTGTTAGACCACCGTTGACATGGCCAGCTTCTCCTCCCAGTAGGGATAGAGGGACAACCTGATGTCCAACAAGCGAAAGGCGGACTTGCATCAAAGCTGGTCGAGAAGCTGACCGGTATCGACTTTTTTCACTGAGGAGACAGGAACGGGCAGGCTGTCGACAAGGCGATCATCAAGGTGGTATATTACCAGGTGGATGATGCCATACTCGGGCAACGGGAGTGCAAACACGAGATTGCCCTTTTGCTCTACCGGCTTTGCAGCATGGGAGGGAAGCGACCGGTCGTGCTGCTCTTCTACGGGTCATCCGGAGTAGGTAAAACTGAAAGTGCAAAGTGTTTGAGCGAGGCATTGAGCGGAAAGCTGACCCGCGTACAGATTTCGATGATGCAGACGACTGAGGCACACGACTACATCTTCGGCGGAGCACTCGAAGGGCAGCTTTGTGAGGGACCTGCTCGGCAGGGAATCCAACGCTGTTCTTCTCGACGAGTTCGAAAAGGTGAACCATTCGCTCTACAACGTCTTCTACCAACAGTTCGACGAGGGGCTGTTTATCGACACGAACTACGAGGTCGACATCAGGGATGGAATATTCACTCTCACATCCAACTTTGCGACCGAGGCAGAGATCAAACAAAGTTTCGGCGCTGCAATATACTCACGCATCGGCTCCTGCATCGTCTTTGACGACTTGCCATTAGAGGCAAAGCAAACAATAGCGGAGCGGCACGTAAGCGAGGTGTATCAATGCCTCGACGATGAGGAAAAGGAGAGCATTGATTCGACAGACCTTGCAGCGTGGTTCCAAGACGATGCGGAGCGATACGACAACGCGGGCATCATGAAGACGAAGATTGACCGAGTAGTGTTCGGCCACCTGACAGACAGGCTGTTATCGGACCTTGAGACGGAAGATGAGCCAGCCTGATTGGAGAGGACGGAGGATAGTGTGTTCGACCTCAACGAACTCAAGACATACCGGGAGGGCAACCGCCTGGAGGCGAAGAAGGCGCTCGGGCGCGATGGGCAGGGCGAGCTTCCGCGCAGCGTGTGGGAGACGGTCTCGGCCTTCGCCAACACGGCCGGCGGCGTCATCGTCCTTGGCGTGACCGAGCGTAAGGACGGCAGCTTCGTGGTGCACGGCATCCCGAAGGTTGGCAAGGTCCTCGACGATTTCTGGAATGCGGCACTTTCCGAGGACAAGATTTCGGCACGATTCATGAGGGACTCCGATGCCACACTAGAGACCGTCGAGGGCAAGGACATCATTGTCATTCGCGTGCCATGGGTGGACCGCCACATGCGCCCCATCTTCATCAACGATAGCATCCTCGGCGGCACCTTCCGCCGCACGCACACCGGCGACCACCAGTGCAAGCGCGAGGAAGTCCTCTCCATGCTGCGCGACTCTGACACATCGAGCCAGGACGCCGCCGTGGCCGAGAACGTGCAGCTCGACCATATCAGCCGCGAGACGGTCGAGCGTTACCGCCGGCGCTTCAACGAGCGCAACGAGGGGCACGTGTGGGGTCGCGTGGATGACACGACCTTCCTCACCAATATCGGGGCGTTACGGGCGGATGAGAGCAGCGTGCTCAGGCCCACGCGGGCGGGCTTACTCATGTTCGGCGAGGACCGCTGGATTACCTACGAGTTCCCGCACTACTTCCTGGACTATCGCCAGGAGGCTGGGGCCGTCGAGCGCTGGGAGGACCGCTTCACCAGCCAGCCGGGCGACTGGACGGGCAACCGTCTACGACTTCTACTTCCGCGTGTACAACAAGCTCAGGGCGGCGCTCAAGGTGCCCTTCCGCCTGGACGGCGTAGATCGGGTGGACGACACGCCCGCTCACGAGGCCCTGCGCGAGGCGATAGTCAACGCGCTCACGAACGCCAACTGGTTCGACCGACGCGGAGTGGTGTGCGTGTGGGACGACGAGGCCATCACCATCGCGAACCCCGGCGACTTCCGCATGCCAGTGGAGGAGGCACGCAAGCCCGGCAGCACCGACCCGCGCAGCGAGACCATGATGAGGATGTTCGCGATGGTGGAGATCGGCGAGCGCGCGGGCAGCGGCATGGACAAGATCTTCGAGGGCTGGGCGTGGGCCGGGTACGCGGAGCCGAGCTACGAGGTCGCCTACGGCCCAGACCGCACCACGCTCACGCTTCCGCTCGCATCGACCGGCGATCGAACGCGAAAAGCGGTCGATTCGAGCGGCCGATTCCGTACGGAGGCGACCGAGACGGCGCGGGCGGCCATACTGGCGCTCTTCCCAGACAGGCGTACGGCGTTGAAGTCGGCTGAAGTCGCCGGGCGAATCGGGCTGGGCAAGACGAGGACAAACGAGCTGCTGCGGGGCTTGGTTGGTGACGGTCTTATCGTCGCGGAGGGCTCGGCGCGCAACCGCGTTTACAGGCGAGCCGAGCAGTAGGGCGGACACTGGGTGCGCGGCGATCGTCGGGCACAACCACGGTGGTCATTGCATGTGCCTACGATCCCGATGCTGCACCCCCGCAGCCGCTCTTCCCGCCGGGAGACGCAGCAGGCTGCAGGTTCCCAGAGCCACAAGTGGGATACCCGTCACGAAGCCGAGGGGGCTGGGGCCGAGCAGGGTCTTGCCACACGAGCAGAAGACGAGGCCCACGTTGGCTATGGTATTGGAGGCACCGTGGGCCAGGGCGCACGGCCACACGCTTCCCGAGCGGACCCGCAGCAAGGAGAGCCAGCAGGACATCGCGGTGCACGCGCGGGTTATCGTGAGGATCCCTGCGACGGGGAAGTCCGCGTAGCCCATCCCGTAGTTGTGCCCCATGACAATGGCGGGGATGTGTCACAGCCCCCGAATTCTGGGGTACCGAGCTCCCGCAGGGTAGTCCGACAGCTCGCGCTGGGTCCTGCGGAGGTCCTGCTGGGAGCAGGCGCCCCGGCGAAAGTGCCCCGCAGATTCTGGGGTACCGAGTTTTGGGAATCAACTGGGCAAACCCCGGGCGAAAGTGCCCCGCAGATTCTGGGGCACCGAGGCTTGGGACCCCGAGCTCCGAATCCCACTGGGTGAGCCGCGCTAGCCCGTACGCATCAGAGCGTCACCGTCTTGATGGGTGTGTAGGTGAGCGAGTCTCCCTTGGGGTGGTCGCTCCACATGAGGCTGGCGCTCGTGTGGCGGGTCGTAAAGGACCCACTCTCGCTTGTTAGGGTCGCGCAGAGCTCAGCAAGGTTCACGCCCTTTGGGACGCAGACGTTGCGTGCGAGCGTCACGTGCGGCCTGAACGTCTCGCCACCGTATGGCAGACCACGCACCCGAAGCTCGTCTGCCACCAGCTCTTGGAGCAGCCCGAGCCTCTGGGGGCAGCCGCTATCTGTCGGTCCCACCCAGAGTATGGAGTTCCTGCGCTTCTCGAAGCAGGAGATATGACCGAGCGCAAGGTCGATGGGAAAGCTGCTGGGGTCAAGAGCCAGTCTTTCCGGGCACCCCGCACCATCTGTGCCCTCGATAGGCGAGTCACCCGTCCCTTTGTCTGCCAGAGCATTCCGATACGCCGTGACCGCAACGTCCAGCGCCTCCCTCGCGAGGGTCTCCCGGTCCTCGTCGCAGGGTCCTATGAACGAGAGCGTCATGTGCAGGTTGCCCGGTGCTGTAAGCCTGCCCGTGGCGATATGTCCTTTGAGCGCGTTCTGCCTCTGGACGAGCCAGTCCCTCTCGGCCTCGGAGAAGGTCAGCGCCACGAAGAGGCGACGTTCACCCATGGTCAACCCCATTTCTTCCCATGCGGTCCGCCGACCCGTCATGCGCCCCGACACCGTGGTCGCGTGCGCATGTCCTGATTGCGTCACGGTGCCGTGCCGTGCGCGCCGCAGCTAGCCTATGATGATAGCAAAGAGGCTGCAGGAGAGGGACGCCATGTCCAATATGACCGACTACCTACGCTGGCGTGGGGACATTACGCTTGAGGAGCGCCCGCTCAACGATGTGGACGCTCTCGTTTTGGCCACCGTCTCCTACCTTGACTTTGACGACATCGTCCCACCCGACGTCTCAGGTGGCATAGCGTTGGGTGACGCCTGCCAAGAGGTCCTCGCACGCACGGGTGACGACATCACGAGCGCAGTGCGCTCCATGGCATCCATCGACACGAGCTTCGTCGTGGCCCTCGCTCAAAGCGAGCGCTTCGGTTCCCTGTGCATGAGCCGCTACCTTGACCAGGTGGACGAGGCGACAAGCCTGCAGTTCTCAGCCGTCACGATCGGGCTTCCCGGCGGTGACCTGCTCATCTCCTTTCGGGGGACCGACAGCACGCTCGTCGGCTGGCGTGAGGACTTTATGCTTGCCTTTACCGTCACCGAGGCGCAGCGTAAGGCGAAGGTGTACCTGAAAGACGCGCTCGCTGGGTTGGATGCGGGCGCGAGGGTCGTGCTCGCCGGTCACTCCAAGGGAGGCTGCCTCGCGGAGTACGCGGCCGTGACCTGCCCAGAGGCACTGCTGCCCCGTATAGGCCGGGTCTACAGCTTCGACGGCCCGGGACTCGACCGGGCGGTGCTCTCGGACGATGCCTTTTCGCGTTTGGGCGAGAGGTTCTGCCACATTCTGCCGAGGTTCTCGGTGGTGGGCCAGCTTATGGATCGCCTTGAGGTGCCACGCCGCTACGTCGAGTCAAGCGAGTGGGGCATCATGCAGCATGATCCCATGAGCTGGCAGGTGGGACCCGCCGGCCTCGTTCAGGCGGATGGCCTGGCACCCGAGGCAAAGACCTTGGACGACGCCATAGCCTCGTGGCTGTCGGGAGAGGATCTTGAGACGCGTGAGCTCTTCGTGAGGGAGCTCTTTGACATCCTGGGGGCTGGTGGTGCGACGACGATTGCCGAGGTTGTCACAAATGGTGGGGTGCAGCGGGTGATCGCCGCCGCCGCGCAGGCGAGCGAGGGGACCAAGCAGGTCATAGGTAGGCTCATTGACACGTCCATGCAGGCTACGAAGGAGAGCGTCGCGAGTGGGGTGGCCGATGGTGTGGAGGGCATCGCTCGCGTCGTCAAGCGTACGGGAGAAAACCTTGCCTCAAGGATCGGGGAGAGTCTCATGGTCCGTGAGGCCGCGACCAAGGTCGCCGAGATGGGCGAGATGCTTGGCGCAAGAGCGCTACCCGGCGAGGTCGGGCGTTTGGGGAAGAAGGACCTCGCTGGCGAGTCGGGCGGCGAGGAGGAGCAAGACGGATAGCTCGCGAGCGGGCATCCGTCGCCCTCAGTTCGCGCCGACGACGAGGCCCACCACCGTGGCGACGATCGAGACGATGATGGCGCCAAAGAACGCGGAGCCAAAGCTCTCGATCGAGATGCCCGCATGGAAGATCTCGCGCGAGAGGTAACTTGCCAACTCGAGCATGAGCGCATTGAGCACCAGGTAGAAGAGGCCGAGTGTTACGATTGTAATGGGAAAGGAGAGTATCACAAGGATGTGCTTGAGCGTTGCGTTCACGAGCGCGAGGGCAAGTGCGCACATGATAGGACCTGCGTAGTCCCCACCAACGGTGTCGATTCCCGGAACGAGCCAGACCGCCGACATGACCGCAATGGACGTGACCGCCCAACGACCGATGAACTCCATAAGCCACTCCTTTCATGTGCTCATGGCATCCTTATACCCAAAGGGGCACCAGGGGAACAATGGCTAGCATGGTCCTGTGTAGCTCAGGCCGTGTCTTCAGGTGGGTGAGCGGGGGGTTGCCACGCCCGCTCTGCGGAAGGGGGTCTGGCCCGTTGCGTGGGCGAGGGGCCACGGTAGGGGAGAGTTTGAGGAGAGGTCAGCATGTCCCTTAACATCCTTTGGACGGATGACGAGCGTCTGGCTGGCGCGGACGTCACGCGTGTGCTTACGTTGGCGCTCTCGTCGTGCGCCGGCGCGACGCTTTTCGTCCCGAGCTTCGCCCAGCAGCAGCTGGCAGCGTGTCAGGTCGCTCGTCACCCCGACCTTTCCCTGGGTGTCACCGTGACCACGCCTTTGGCGTGGGCCGAGGAGCGCTGGGGAATCTGGGGTGACGGCAGGGGTCTGGTCGACGAGGCGGCGCGTTGTCTCCTGACAAGGGAGGTGCTCTCCTCGGCTCCCGACGAGCTGCGCGGCGGCTTGGGTACCAATCCGGGGACCAGGCGCCTTGTGGGCGAGCTCGCCTCACGAGCCCTGCCCTGGCTGTCCCCTGCGAAGGGTGGGGAGCTCGATGACGCACGCGTCTACGAGCTTGGCCTTACGGATGGCGAGAAGGCTGCCCTTCGTCTGGTGGGTCGCTATGCCCAGAGGCTGCATGACCATGGCCTCATCGAGAGGAGCGAGCTTCTGTGCGGCGTCGCGGACGCACTGCGCGAGGCGGGCGTCGTTGTCGCGCCCGTGATCGTCTCCGGCTTCACGTCCATGGACCGCGCCGAGAGGGAACTGCTGGCTGGGCTCGCTGGCCTATGCGAGGTGACGGTGGCGTTTGGCAGGAAGAACGCAGAGCTCCTTGCCGGCTGCGAGGAGCTTGCCGAGAGTCTGCGCGCCCTTGCCGACAGGGGTGCGCAACGGGAGGGCCCAGGCACGCGGCATGACGGGTTGCAAGGCGCGGTTCCGTCCGCCACCGCAGGTGTGCGGCAGGGTGGGGAGACGGGCTTGGTGCCGTCCGTCCTCGCGGACGCCACTCCCGCAGACGCCACCCCCTCGCTCGTCCGCGACCCTGAGCTCGAGGAGCTGCTGGGAAGGCTCTTCTTGGCCTCTGGGAAAAGGGTGGTCGCGAGGGGATCCGTCTCGCTCCTCGAGGCGGCAGGTCCCCACGCCGAGGCCGAGCTCGTCGCACGCAAGATAGACGAGCTCGCGTGCAAAGGGATCACGAGCGTCGTGGTCGTCGCGCCTGACGTGGAGCGTGCCTGGAGGGAGCTTGCCCCCAAGCTCGAGGCCCGAGGTGTCTCCGTCACAGCCGAGCTTCCCTGTGCCTTCCCGAAGACGGACGAGGGTCGTGCCTTCCTGGAGTTTGCGCAGGGCGTGGCCCAGCTCGCCACGCTCGCAGAGACCTGGCCCCCCTCACAGGCGAGTGCGGAGGGGGAGCTCGTCCGTCTTGGGGACATGGGCTGGTGGCCCCCTAGGGGCCTTGCGGACTTTCTGCTCTCGGGCATCTCCTGCGTTCCCACTACACAGGCCTATCGCCTTGACCGCAGATGGAGGCAGGACCGCCTGCTCACGCCGACGGACGTCCTGAGGGACCTGCAGAGTCCCAAGATGACGAGCCTGCCCGTCGCCCAGGCGACGAGGGAGCTTCTCAAGGGAAGGCTTGCCTCGGCCGCATCGAAGCTCCTCGGGCCGCTTCTGGGGAGGACGGAGCCTGGTCTGCAGGACTTCGTCCAAGATGACCGGGGACGTAGGACCCAGGAGCTCGCCCGGGCAAAGGAGGCGCTCTTTGATGCCCGCGCCACGGCCGTGCTCGCACTGGTCCTCAAGGTCGCCGCTACGCTCAGGAGTCTTGGCGCTGTGGTTGACCCCAAGCGGGGAGGCACGGTCACGCTTGCGGGACTCGTCGCCCAGGCGACAGACGCCCTCTCGGACGCGCTCGTCTCCCTGCGCCCGACGCTCGAGGTTGCGGGCGCGACCTGCAAGGTGCGGATACTGAGTGCCCGGGCAGCGGCGCAACTCGAGCCCGCGAGCGTCGACGCCGTCGTCCTGATGGGGCAGAGCTCGGACGAGTCCTTGGTGGGAACGGGAGACGACGTCCTCTCCGCGCTGCTCGTCCTTTTGGGTGTCGAGAGGGACAGTGACCCCTTGCCTCAGCTGCGCTCTGCGTTTCTCTCTACGCTTGCCGCCGCGCGCAGCCGCGTGGTACTCGAGCGCAGCCTGCTCGACCGCTCGCTCAGGCAGCGCTGGCCCTCGGTCATGCTCACCGAGCTGAGGTCGTGCTACGAGGGCGGGGGTGCTGGGAAGGACGGTCTTCCTGTGGAGCGCCTGGATGAGGCAGAGGCGGACGCCAACTGCGCGCCCTCAGGTCGACCCTCGGTGCGCGTGGGGCAGGAGGCGCTTGGTCAGCCGGGAGCGGTCTCGCCCTCGCTCAGGGGCCTCGTCGTCGTCCCGCCCGAGGGTAGGGCGGAGCTTTTGGACGGGCGACCCCTCCTCTCGGCATCGCAGCTCGAAAGTTACCTGGAGTGTCCCTACAAATGGTTCAGCCTGCGGCGGCTCGGTCTTCAGAACTCGGACGCGGGCCTCACCAGCCTGGAGATGGGGACCTTTGCCCATCGGGTGCTCGAGGTGACGCACCGCACGATGCTCGACCAGGCACGAGAGAGGCTGCTTCGGGAGCGTGGGCGAGCGGCGAACACCCAGCTTCCCCTCACCGAGCGCATCGAGGGGTCACGCGTGGGCGAAGGTGACAGTGAGGGCCTCGAGCGCGCGCGGCGGATCCTCTCCGACGAGTTCGACCTTCACCTCGAGCATCAGTACCTCAGGCAGGGCAAGGGATCGCGCGCCCAGGTCTGCGTACCCCATGACGACGAGGAGAGGGGCCAGCTCGAGCAGCTGCGCCAGGATCTGCTCTCGACGCTTGACTATGAGGCTGGCCTCTTTCTGGGCTTCGAGCCGCGCCTCTTCGAGTGGAGCTTCGGCAGGGGTGAGGCGCCGGTGGAATATGCCGGTGCCTACCTTGTGGGTACGGTCGACCGGGTGGACGTCGATGCCCACGGCCTCGCCATCGTCATCGACTACAAGCACCGTAGCCCGACGGTCTTTTCCAAGGAGTACGGCATCCCCACGCTCGCCTCCCTGGGGGGCTTCGTGCTACCGCGTCGCGTCCAGTCGCTGGTCTACGGACAGGTGGTGCGCAGGCGGCACCCGGACCTCAGGGTAGTCGCTACGGTGTACCTCTCGAGCAAAGGGCGGCACGCCGTCTTCGGGGCGGTGTCGCGCAACGTGTCTGACCGCGTCTTTGGCAGCCACCCCGTGGACCCCAGGCAGCTTCCGCTCACGCAGGTGGACGATGCCTGTGACTTTGGGGTGGCAGGGTCTTCTCGTGGCATGGAGGCCCTGCTCGATGCAACCGAGGAGGCTATCGCCGAGAAGGTCGAGCAGCTCCTCGCGGGCCATGTCGAGGCCGATCCCATCGACGCCGCCGCGTGCCACTACTGTCCGGTCATGAACTGCGACATGAGGAGGTCGAGATGGGCGAGGTAGGGCTTGCGGGCCTGAGTCCCGAACAGCTGCGCATTGCCACGACCCTCAAGGGGGCGCTCTTCGTCGAGGCGGGAGCGGGCTCGGGCAAGACCTTCACCCTCACGAGGCGTGTTGCCCAGGCGCTCTGTCCTGGCTCCGGCGAGGGGGGTGCCCCCTTTCTGGACGGTCTCTCCCAGGTGCTGGTCATCACCTTCACCAACGCCGCCGCGAGGGAGATACGGGAGCGCGTTCGCTCGACCTTGCGTGACGCCGGCATGCGCGAGGCGGCCCTCCAGGTTGACTCTGCCTGGATCAGCACGATCCATGGCATGTGCTCGCGCATCCTGAGGCGCCATGCCCTCGACCTGGGACTTGATCCCGCGTTTCGCATGGCCACAGAGAACGAGACCAGCCTGCTTCAAAACCAGGCGCTCATCGAGGTCGTGGGAGCCGCGCACGCGTCCGGCGGCCGGGACGAGGACCAGGCCGTGCTCTTCGACTCCTTCGGGCTGGGGCGTGCGACGGGTGCCTCGCGCACGGGTGCCATGAGGGTCGTGGACAGGCTCTGCGCCGTGGCCAAGGCTGCGACAGGGGGCTTCGATGGCCTCAAGCTCGCTCAGGCTGCCGACATCGGCCAGGCCATGGGCTCCCTTTTGGGCGCCTACGAGAGCCTGCATGCCCAGAGGCTCACGCCGTCTGCGGCGCAGCGGGTCGACCCGGCCCTCGACCTTGTGCGCGACTTCTCCTCCCGGGCGCCTGGGCAGCAGGACGCCTCGGCAGCCCGCGAGCTGCTGTGCCAGGTCCGCTCCATCGGCTTTCCGCGTCCCTCGAAGGCGTACGCCGAGTTTGTCTTCGATCTGCGTCGCGTCTTCGAGGAGACCTGGGCGGACGTCGTCCTCTCTGAGAGCGTTCCGGCCCTGCGCGCCGTGCTCGCGCTCGCTCGCACGGTCGAAAAGCGTTACGGAAGGCTCAAGTCCGAGCGCTCACTTCTTGACAACGATGACCTCATCGGCCTCGCCCTTGCCGCCGTGAAGGACAAAGCCGAGGTGGCGGCCGACTACGCCGGTAGGTTTCGCCTCGTGATGGTGGACGAGTTTCAGGACACCGATGCTCGTCAGCTCGAGCTCATAGGCCTCCTTGCCGGTGGCGGGTGGGGCCGGGTCGCGACCGTGGGAGACGCCCAGCAGTCCATCTACCGCTTCAGGGGTGCGGACGTGGGTGTGTTCAGGGAGCACGGGCGCAGGGTCCCTGAGGCGAGTCACGTGCGCATGGCGACCAACTACCGCAGCCACGCCGACGTCCTGTCCTTTGTCGACGCGGTCTGCGGCGGCAGGAAAGGTGTGCTTGCCGACTTCATGCATCTTGAGGCTAGCCCGGGTCGCAGGGACGGCTACCGGGCCTCTGCGCTTGACCGCATCGACGTCGAGCTCGTCTGTAGCGATCATCGCTCGAGGGGCGTCGCGACGGGCGTCGTGGCGACGTGTATTGCCGAGAGGCTCAAGGCGTACGCGGACGCCGGCCAGAGCGCAGGCGACATGGCGCTTCTGCTCGGCACGACCACGCATGCCGCAGATTACATAGACGCCATCCGGGCGCACGGCCTGGAGTGCGTCGTCACGGGCGGCTCCACCTTCACCTCTGCGCCCGAGGTGGGCGTGATGGCCGCGCTGCTGCATGCGCTCGCCAACCCCCATGACACCGAGCCGGGACTCTTCCCGCTCCTTGCCTCAGAGATGTTCGAGCTTGGTGCCGACGACTTCGTGCAGTTGGGAACGAGGCCGCAGCTTGTGCTTGACGCCCCGACCAAGCGTACGGTGGACCGAGGACTCGAGACGATGGGCTTCTATGGGGACGAGCCACCCTCGGCTAGCCTCCGGCGGGCCCGCGATGTGCTCTGGCGCGCTCGCCAGAGGTTGAGGTCCCTGCCCGTGGCCGACGTCTGCCTAGAAGTCGTGAGGGAGTCAGGCTGGCTCGCGCGGCTCGAGGAGGAAGGGCAGGAGGGTCGCTCTCGCGAGGCTAACGTGCTTGCCGCCATCGACTACATCCGCGACCTCACCGACGAGCTCGGCCTCGGGCCGGCTCGTGCGGCGGGGGAGTTCGACACCTGGCTCGAGCTTTCCAAGATCCCACCCGCCGCCCTCGCCGGGGGCGGGCAGGACTCGGTGCGCGTCATGACCATCCACGCCTCCAAGGGGCTCGAGTTTCCCATCTGCGCGGTGGCCGAGTGCTGGAGCGACCCGAGGCCAGAGAGCGGTGTCGTGAGCGGGCGCGACAGCGGAGGAAAGACGCAGGTCGTGCTCGTGCCACCGCTTGCGGACAAGGAGAGGATAGACCTCAGCCGCTCGGAGCCGTGCGAGAGGCCCTCGAGCGTCTCGGAGGTCCTGGCGCAGCTTCGGTCGACCAACGCCCTAGAGGAGGCGCAGGAGAGGACGCGCCTGCTGTACGTGGGAATGACCCGCGCGAGGGAGGCCCTCATCCTGGGCATCCAGGTGATCCAGTCGAAGTCGTCCGGCCTTGGGCCCGAGCTTTCTGCAGGCGTCGTGAACGCCCTCTTTGGCACGGAGCTGCCAGCTCCTGGTGAGCACGCCCTGAGCTTTGGCGAGGGGGGAGCTGGCCGCGTGAGGAGCGTGAGGGTGTCCACGCGCGAGGACTACGTGGAGATCGACGATGGGGCCGGTCCTCAGGCGCAGGAGGCGCAGGAGGAGCCCGAGGGAGCCCCCTCGCGGACCTTCACCCTCTTTGACGTGGAGCGCTCAGACATCGAGGCGCGCGCGAGCCTCGCACCAGTGCGCGAGGGGATCTTCAGCTATTCCTCGGTGAGCGCACAGCTGCGGGCGAGCACGCGCGAAGCGCTCGGAAGAGAGCTGGGCGCGGCTTGGGACGAGGCGCCCGCCACAAATGATGAGGACAGGGCCACGAACCTTGGGTCGGCCTTCCATGAGCTTGCCCAGGCCCTGGTCGAGTCTGGTGCGTATGAGCCCGGTGAGGCACGCCTTGGCGCGAGCGTGCGTCGCTGGGGGCTCTCGCCTCGGGCGCAGGGGCGCCTCAGGGCCGCGCTCGGGCGCTGGTGCGGGTCTGAGCTTCGGGCCGAGGCTCGGTCGCACAGTCTCGTTCGTGCGGAGGTCCCGTTCTTCATGAGGGTCGACTCCGCCTATGGCGAGTACGTCGAGGGGTCCATCGACCTCCTCGCGACGGATGCGGGCTCACGCCATGCCCTGGTCGTGGACTACAAGACGGGGGATGCGGGCCTCTCTGAGGAGGAGCTCCGCGCCCATCACGAGATGCAGGCGAACTTCTATGCGAGCGTGCTCATGCAAGGCGGCTTCGAGGACGTCGAGTGCGCCTTCTGCTGCGTGGAGCGTGATGCATCCGAGCTGGGAGGCAGGGCGGGCCAGCCATTTGTCGTGCGCTACCGCTTTGACGGGAAACACCCACCTCGCCTGGGATCGTGAGCGGGCCCGGTCACGTCTGAGGGGCTTTCCCTTCCAAGGGCACAGAACCGGCTGCCTTCACCCTGTGGAGAGGCAAGGTGGCCCGCTGTGGTGAGGAGGGCGCGGGTCGGTGGGCCGCGCGGGCCCAGTCCCCCAACACCTCATGGGATTGCCCCTCTTTCTCGTCTCACATCGCAAGGCAGATGCGAGACCTACTCCCTCAGCAGCCAATCGCGCATGGCCCACACCCTCCTGTCATGCACTGTCTCGGTAGTTTCGGATTGCATCACGACGGCCTGCCCGTCTGGCCTTATGCCGAGGCTCTCTCCCACGGAGGGGAGATGGCGCATGAATGTGGCTCTATAGGTTGCAGAGGACTTTATCTCGACCAGCTCCGGGTGTGCGGGGTCAGTCGTGTCCATGAGGTCAACCTCGATCTTGCTGTCGTCGCGATAGAAGAATAGCGATGGGTTGCGTCCCGCATTGAGATGACGCTTCATGGTCTCGCTGATGACGAGATCCTCGTACACGGCTCCGCGCGCCTTGCTGCCGTCCAGCTGCTCGCCGCTCTTGATGCCAAGCAGGTGGCAGAGCAGCCCCGTGTCATAGAAATAGAGCTTGGGCGTCCTTGTGAGTCGCTTTCGCAGGTTGGCATGGTAGGGCGGCAACTCGAAGAGGATGTAGCTCGACTGGAGGACCGAGAGCCAGGATCGCGCCGTCTTCGTCGAGACCCCCACGGCATTTGCCAGCGACGTCACATTGAGCAGGCCGCCGCAGGTGACTGCGCAGACGGCCAGGAAGGCCCTGAAGGTGGCGAGGTTGCGCGGGTCGACGTAGCCGGACACGTCACGGGTCAGGTAGGTGTCGACATAGTAGTCAAAGTACACGCTCGGTGGGATCTCGATGTCGTAGAGCCGCGGGTAGCCGCCCCGAAGACAGAAGTCGCTGACGGTGAGTTCGGAATCTGCGCTGAGAGCCTCCCGATAGGAGAGGGGGAGGAGTCGAAGCAGTGCCACGCGGCCGGCAAGTGACTGCGTGATCTGCTTGAGGAGCAGGAAGTTCTGTGATCCCGAGAGAATGTACTGACCGGGCTCGCCCGTCTCGTCTGAGACGACCTGAATCATGTTGAACAGCTCTGGAGCTAGCTGGGCCTCATCTACGGCGAGCCGTCGTGGTCGGTTCCGTATGAACCCCACGGGGTCGTCGAGGGCCATCTGGCGGGCGGTCGCATCTTCGAGGTTGACGTAGGCGTATTCGGGGAAGGCGCTCCTTACGAGGGTCGACTTGCCGCTCTGACGAGGTCCTGTGATGGATACCACAGGAAACCAGCCCGTGTTCTTCCGGGCCCATGTCTCGATCGTCCGCGAGATCACATCCGCCGCCCTTCCCTTGACCGTGAGTGTGTCAAAAAAATGATGGGTACCACGATTGAGAAGTAGACAATACCATAATCATCAACCATGTTTGACCATAATCGAGAAGTTAATACGACCATAATCGAGAAGTGAAAAGTTGGGGGAGGATGGTCGGTGGGCATCATGGTCGGGGCCACGAGACCTGTGACCTGTTAGACGCGCGGAGCGAGTCGGCTCAGCTGGCCGTGACGTCGCCCCGATCTGCGCGGGGGCAGTGGCGTGAGCTGTCGGGTCCGATCCATCCTGCGTGCCCGCACAAGGGTACGGAGCAAATCGGAGTTGCCGGCAGGGTTCCCGTAAGGGACGCTCGCGTCAGCGCCCCACAGAGAGCCTCGGCCCTCTCGGTAGGCTCACCTCGAGGCGTGCCGACTCACCTCGGTACAGAGAGGGGACTGAGCCTGCGCAACAGTGTACACAGATCTGCCAAATTCCAGGAAGATACGCCCAAAGAGCCAATCTGTGTACACTGTTGTACTCCCTACCTCGAGCTCAATGGCCCGTACGCTTGCGCAACAGTGTACACAGATCCGCCAAGATCCGGGATAACACGCCCAGAGAGCTAATTTGTGTACACAGTTATGCCTGCTACTTCGAGACTCTTCGGAGGTTTGTGTGGGTTGACGCCTCGGTGAAAACGCTAACCTAACGGTTGTGTTACCACTTGCGTAAGCTTGTTTTCAGAGCGAGAGCCGCTAAAACAGGAACTGAGAGTGCTGCGGCAAAAGATTTGCAGCTCATATCTGTCAGTGCGAGGATCGTACATTACTGTGACCCATGCTGGATTTCGTAGAAGCTCCTCTATGGTGAGGGGTCTGAGGTTCAACGGGGGTAGCGCAACACTGTTTATGAACGACGTGTACTCACGCTCCTTCTCGGCAACGTGCTTCTGCAACAGCGTCTTCTCTACTACGGGCGGTAACACTTCAGCCTTTGCTCCTATTCGACTTCGCTCGTACGCAGGTTCTCATGCCTGAACTCGAAGCCTTTGTAGCTTCGCTGGGGTAGAAGTCGATGGCCTTGCAATCTGCGGGAATGCATGTCGCAGATGGTCTCCACGTCTTTGGCTCTCATGCCAAGGTCGTGGCACTTGTCTCGAATCTGCTGTGTGCTCACCAAGCGCCAGCGGTCCGTGTGCCGCATCATGTCGGACTTTAGCTTCGCCTCCTCGCTCCACTTCATGTGGTTGTCATAGCCCTTTGCCCACATTGCAATGAGCTCAAGAATCTTCTCGATGTCGGTAGGCATGACTTCTCCTTCCTAGTAACCCGAGTTGTACGGTATGGCGGACATAACTTTCTGAATCTCATCAAGTGAGAGCTCGTGTGCGGTTAGGAGGTGTTTGCGCCATACTTGGTTGAAGCACTGATACATGCGACGGTACATGGGGAGAAGTTGAGTATGAGAGTTGCCGTCATCGGAGAACCTCTTCATTGGTTCCTCAAGCTCCTCGTATTTCTCGTTCTCGAACATGAATTCGACGTATCCACTAAGGACACGCGGAACAAATCAGGCTGACGGATGGGTTGGGGTCGCCTCCCGGGCGCG
>ERZ773263.207-NODE-207-length-44221-cov-6.363447_pt1 | contig 44221 bp, 36 predicted proteins | sample MGYA00511076_ERZ773263 | MGnify/ENA primary metagenome ERZ773263 (study PRJEB29015, sample SAMEA2738155) | human oral metagenome | biome: human oral; feature: human-associated habitat; material: saliva | place: China | collected 2195 ... | reverse complement strand
GTAAGAATTGCACTTACTTCCCTTTTAATCATAGTAATATGAACTCGCGTTGCTTTTATTCTTCTTTTTTTACAAACTTGGTTTGCTATCTGTATTATAAACAAAGGTGTGATTTTAATCAATATATTTTAAACAGATATTAGCTGGCTGTGTATTATATTCAATGGTAGCTGTGGTTTATAGAGGTTCAAAACCCCTAGCGTGACACTTATATCTGTGGTAATAAAGAGGTCTCTTGGAAGAACAATAATGGCTTCAACCTTATCATTCTGAATTAGTTTTTTCGAATTTCTAATTTATCACTATCGTTTAATGCACCATTTGCAAATAGGAAGCCCGCAACACCATCAGCAGGTTTCAAGTGTGAGAGTATGTGTAAAATCCACGCATAGTTAGCATTACTCTCGGGCGGTGTAACATAATCTGACAAAAGAGCATCGTCCTTTAAATTTTCATCATACCAGCCTTTAAGGTTAAACGGTGGATTTGCCATGATGTAGTTGAATCATAATCCCTTATGTAAATCGTGTATAAAAGAAGAGTCATTCGTGCCACCAAGGTTATGGCTGATACCACGCAAAGCCGAGCTCATCTTTGCAAGACGATAAGTTGCATCCTCCCTTTCCTGTCCATAAATATTGATGCTGTTTAGATTCCCCTATTTGGATTTTACAAGTTCAGCACTCTGAATAAACATACCACCAAAGCCGGGTGTTAAGTCTTATAGCAATATCAACACTTACAGATACTAAATTTTCTATATATTCAGGTGGACTATTAGTCTTTTTCCATAAGAATATACCATAAAACCTTATCTTCAAAGCCACAACTTTCATATAGTTTTTCCGGCTTTGTTTTATTATTTATCCTCCCCGAAACTGTTACAAAGCTCGTCTTCTCTTTAAGTCTTCTCAACAGTTAATAAACAATAGCCTTGCCCAGACATTGCCTTCTATATTGTTCAGATACTTGAATCCAATCTAGGTAACCTTCTTTAATCTCATCATCAAATTCAGCTATACCTGTAGCAACTATAGCATCATTTTCTTATCATATAAACAGATCCGTAGCTCTTCATCATAAACTGGTTTCTCTTTATAGGATTCTAGTTCACTAACTGTTAATACCTCATCCTCATGGCATGAATTTATGTGATTTACAAAATCCTCAGTACTAGTTTTAGCAAATATAAATTTATCAGAAATAATCTGTTTTTCTACATCATCTAGATAATTAAATAACTTAAAATAGACTTCATCAGTATATGTTTCAAGTAAAATCTGATTAAACTCATTTTCATTAAGAACTTTGATATGAGAAGGAGTTTTAAAGTTACATGTTTCCCAAAATTATAAATCAGAGGCATCTGTTGGATTCTCTAAATGTTCTTTTTTCTCCATTTTCACCTCATTAATTGATTTCTCCAGATAAAAAATTATAAAACGCATCTAATTCATCAATAACCAACTGAGTAATTTTGTGCTTAAAGAAGTTTTTCTCATTAATTTTATGATTAGTGAGAGCATTAAACAGCTTATCGTTAAAATTATATATCTTATTTTTTCCAAGAAAATCCTCCAAACAAACACTAGCAAGTTTACTCTTATCACAAAGTTTATAAACAACAAAACCAACACTCATCCTAAAGCGAAGCATTATGACATGTTCAATGTCAAGCATACTTTGAGACAGCATAGATATATAATGCAAAGAAACAGGATATCTAATATATGGGATACATTCGTATTCCATGCATGATACAATGATATCTAGTGCTTGTTGTATAAATCCAAATACAAGCATAAAAAAGTTATATGAGTCTGACCTATTAGGATCTACCATATATTTTGTATCTATCAAAGCAATCCTAAATCTTTCTTTAAAATCTAGCATTACATCATCATCCTCAGAAAATATTACTAATCTTCCAATATCATCACGAGCGAAATGAATAATATCATCGATACCGTTACATTTTTCAAAATATTCACTCAGACTATAAATGCTATTAAAAAGACTAACAAATACTTGTTCTCCAACTTTCTCAAAAGCTTTTTGGTCATTCGATTGATTAAGAAGTCTCAATGGCAATATAAGAATTTCATTATGAATATTTTCTAGCACCTTTAGATTATCTTCTGCAGTCACACTTATTTGTTTGTATAAAAAATCAGCATCCTTCCCTTCTGACATTTCACTTCGTATTAATGAATATTTGCTCAGTGGATCATCTAGAATATGCTTATTCCCCATCAGAAGAAATGGTAAGTGCTCATTATCATCAAAATCCATAAACGCAGCAGCTGTGAAGACATAACTGGTTTTGCCTGGGAACCAATTCTTTAGATACAGCTTTATCTCTTCTATACGTCGTAGCCAAAACAAATTTATTTCATCTAGTGCTTCTGGAGCATAGCCACTTTTAAATTTTGGTAAAAGTGATAGAAGTAATTTCTTATATTCTATTTGAATTAAATGAATTTTATTTAATAATAGGTTTGAGCTCATAGTTTATAACCTCATTTAGTAGCTGTTCTGGTATACCATAAAGTTCATTTAGAAATAATATCGTTTTATTCATAATCATCACGCAATCTGGTAAAACAGTCTTTAGCACTATCTCATCTTCAATATCTGGAACACAATGATATTTATGAGCCGGATTATTACACTTTAAAAGCGTTGATTCACGAATTGCTCCCCATAAGCCATGTTCAAAAGAAGAGTCATAATCATAATATAGACCAAAAAGGCTCTTCTCATTAACACTTTCAGACTTAGACCTTATATTTTGTTTATCAAAATATCTTGTATCCATATTAATAAATTCCTCTCCCTGAAATTCATTAACTAGTGCCTCAATATATTTTTCATCAAAGTGAGATTCTTCCAAGCAATCACTTTCTCTGTGTCTGGCCAAAACTAACTTGTACAATCCCATACCATATAACTGATAATCACGCCAGATATTTTCATGAACGGCTTCATTTTTCATTAGATATTTCATCATAATATAATCTTCTATTAAAACACGTACACAACTTCTTCCAGAGATGGAATTAAATAATTGATGTCTATATATCTCTTTTAAACGCTTATAAGAATATGTTGCTATTCCAAGCAAAACATTCATTTTTTCATCAAGCATATTAGATGCAATAAGCAATTCTGAAAGATAAACAAATACCTCATGTAAACTCTCCATGTATGCTGTTATACTTCTATTTTCCTCTGGAAAATTAATAACAAATATATCGCATTCTGTCATTTCACTTACACACCTCCAAAAACCTTTTAAATATTCAGAATCGGTATTTTCAAAAGTTAAAATCATCATTTCTAAAGAACGAATTGTAGGTCGAGCCATCCGCATTATTTCATCAATGTGCTTTGATGCTGGATATGATATCAGTAGATTTACTTGTTCTTTCAATAGATGCATTTTCCCCGAAAGTAGATTGAAATATACTGCTACAAATCTTATATCAGTTGCTTCATTAGACTGATGATCCATTATTTCACTCATAGTCTCAACTATTGCTTTACATCTATTTTCAATACCTTGTTTATAACTATAAAAGTATTTAGCAAAAACTGGAGCTTGACTATCTGTAAGAAAAATAGTTAACGGTGAAATTGCATCCTTAACTCCTAAAGAAATAATATATTCATAGATTTCCTCTTGTATATTCGTATCTAACTTTAATATCTGTGACAATCTTACTGTGTATAAATCTGGAGCTACATTATGAATTTTAGAAATGATATAATATGATTTTTTCAACCCTTCTTCTCTACCAAAATATTTCAAAATCAAACCAATCCAAATATACTCAGGCATTCTGCCATATGTCCATGATTTTTCATCCTCTAATTCTTGCATCATCGGCAAAGAATTTAATGGTGTTATAAATCTCCCCTTTTTAAAAGTATGTTCAGATAATTTACTATTTCTCATCAATATGCTCTCTCCCTCCTTTCCAATTTTCAAATACTTTAATCAAAAATTATATGCATAATTAACCTAAAAAATATATCAATTCATGTTTTATTTCTCTAGTAGAGGGCTTAAAACCCCGTGTTCATCGCTACTATTTGCCGCTGTCATAATTATTACACTAGACCCAGGCGGAAAGTCGTATAGCAATATCAACACTTATAAATCATAAGTTATCTATTAATTACTTATAAATAATTATTTCTTTTCCTCTAATTTTTTAATACCACTATCACCAAGTTTTTCAAGTGATATCAATTGTGTTCTTGCAAGTTTTCTAAGTTCTATCATCCTTTCCTTTTGTTCTATACCTTTACCGATAAGAATTGCATTATAGCTTTCCATATTGGCAAGCACCAGTAACTCATTTAGACTTGCATAATCTCTTATATTGCCTTTCAAATCTGGATTTTCTTCACGCCACTGTTTTGCTCGCTTGTTAAATAAGGCAACATTGAGCATATCTGCTTCACTTGCATATTTATAGGATAACTGTTCGTTGGTAAGATCCTTTAATAGATATTCTTTGATTGCATCTGTATGGATTTTATAGTTAATCTTAGAAATTTCTCTATTCAAATTCCAACCTAATGATAGCTTGGAATTTTCATCTGACTTAAGCCTTTTGTAGTCTTGGATTAAATAGAGCTTAAACTCTGCTGAAATCCATGAAGCAAATTCCATTGCTATATCAGGATGAGCGAACGTTCCTCCGGCTCTCCCAGATTTAGAAACAATACCGATCGCATTTGTATTTTTAATCCATCTTTGAGGTGATAATGTAAATGCATTTGTTCCTGCTTCCTTTCTAAAGGAGTCGAATTCGACCCCTTTAAAATTAGGATTGTGAATAGTCTCCCAAAGACCAAGGAATTCAATTGTATCTCTTACTCTTAGCCAGTTTTTAACAACATCTTTAGGTTCATGCACATTTTTGTATCTTGCAATATCCGTTAGACTTATATAGTCATTTTTAAAGTCTTCAGTATAAATTTGAATAGCAAAACCTTTTGCTTCGATTGTGTCTTTTTTCACCTTAGACATGTGAGTTCCTCCTTTATGCTAATGTACTGTTTACAACATTTATTTTCGTAATAACTGCTCTAAACAGCACACCAACGATTCATTTTTTTGATTTTAAACTTTGGTAGAAGCTCTAAAACCCTTGTATTTACTTGACTATTTGCCTGTGTCATTATTATGACACGAAACCCACAAGCAGGATCATAAATAGTACCCTCAAATAGTTCAATCATTGCTACAATAAGCTGAACGACATCGTGGGGTGTATAAAACTCTCCTTCTTCCTTTGTTGTATTAACAGCAAATTCCTTAAGAAAATATTCATATACATAACCAATTAAGTCTTTTTCTTCACCAAAGGACTTGTGGTTAATTTTATTAACTTAATCAACAATTTTTTTGATGTCATTGGTTGCTAAATTTCTCGCAGTAAATGTGCCTTTGACAAAGCATCCTTTAAGCTGAGGCTTCCTCTTCAAGTCGGCTTAATGCAGTATCAAGTGCTGCATTAAGCTTAGGTGCAGATGTGTTTATAATGGTTGTCCATCTTGCTTCCAAAGGAAGTTTATATGTCCCGTCAGCAAATGTAGCATCATCAAAAAATGCTGCTCTTATGGTTTCATCATCAAGGTTAAGATTCTGTGCGATTAGTGTCTTACGGAGAGCTTAGATCCCTTCTCCATATTTTTCTCCGATAAAACGCAAAAATACAAGCGTAAGCATCATATCTCTTTTTTCAAAGAACGAACCTGAGTTACGTGCTGCACGTAGATGGTCTCTACAAGAAAATAGAATACTATCTATATTAAATGCTTTTCCATCAGTTTTCTTTTTAGCCATTATTCTATTTATCCTTTCGATTGTTTAACCCATTCTACTTTCAAAACACTAAAGCCTACTCCCTTTGACTCACAGAATTCTTTGATTTTCATCATTACATAAAGATTTGGTTCTGTCGCGGTTTATAGACGAGAGTGGCACTCTAAGTTCTATAGTAAGTGCCTCCTACGATAGAAAATGTTTTTGATAAATTATCTTTATTCCAACTAGATTAATCATATCATTTTCTCTCATTGTGTATCAATATCAACGATATAGCATAATCGTAACATAAATTTATGAATTTTTCTATTTTTAACTTTAACACATAAAAAATACCCTCCTTACAATTTATCCATTAAGGAGGGTAAATGCTAAATTGATTTCTATTTTATATATTTCTATCAGTCCCGTGGCACTACCAGAATTCTTATTGCATTCAGCACTGCCAAAATTAAAACACCTACATCCGCAAAGATTGCAAGCCACATATTTGCCAGACCTACAGCTCCGAGTATTAGGCATGCCACTTTGACACCTATAGCAAAAACTATATTCTGTCTTACAATCCTCATACACTTCTTTGATATTTTGATAGCTTCGGAAACCTTCCTTGTATCGTCATCCATCAGCACGATATCTGCAGCTTCAACTGCCGCGTCAGAACCCATAGCTCCCATGGCGATTCCTATGTCCGCGCGTGAAAGCACCGGCGCATCGTTTATTCCATCTCCAACGAAGGCAACCGCATCCTTGCCGGACGTCCTATCCGCCATAAGCTTCTCTATTTTTTCTACCTTGTCTCCGGGAAGAAGTTCGCTATATACCTCGTCGATTCCAATGGCCTTAGCTACTCCGTTTGCAGTGGTTCTGTTATCTCCTGTGAGCATTACCGTCTTTCTGATGCCTTCGGCTTTTAGCTTTGATATAGCATCAAAGGTCTCTTCCTTTACAATATCAGAAACGACAATATATCCGGCATATTTGCCATCAATAGCGACATGAATCACGGTTCCTGACTCAGTGACATCATCACATGCGATTTCAATGCTCTTCATAAGCTTTGCATTTCCCGCATAGACATCAAAGCCGTTCACCTTAGTTCTAACACCGTGTCCTGCAAGCTCCTCTGAATCTGAAACCCGGCAGTCGTCCTCAACATTAGCAGCATTTCTAAGGGCCAGTGCAACCGGATGATTGGAGTACATCTCTGCGTGAGCAGCATAGTGAAGCAGATCCCCCTCGCTCATGTCCTTTGCGACAACCTTTGATACTGTAAAGACACCCTTTGTTAGGGTTCCCGTCTTATCGAATACGACGGTTTTGACATCTGCAAGCATCTCCATGTAGTTTGAGCCTTTAATCAAAATTCCCTGAGTGCTGGCAGCCCCGATTCCTCCGAAGAAACTCAAAGGAATGCTTATAACCAGAGCACATGGGCAGCTTATTACCAGGAAAGTGAGGGCTCTGTAAATCCAAGTGCTCCAAACGACCGGATTTCCCATTATCATCAAAACTACAGGTGGCAGAATTGCAAGGGCTATGGCACTGAAAACTACTGCCGGGGTGTATACTCTGGCAAATTTGGTTATGAAGTTCTCAGATTTAGACTTTCTCGAGCTTGCATCCTCAACCAGCTCCATGATTCTCGCTACAGTTGAGTCACTGAACTCCTTAGTTGTTTTTATCTTCAAAACACCACCGGTGTTGACACAGCCACTGATTACCGAATCGCCGGCACATACATCCTGAAGCATGCTTTCGCCCGTCAGAGCGCTTGTATTGAGGCTCGATTCACCTTCTACGACCACACCGTCGATAGGAACCTTCTCTCCTGCCAGAACTGTAATGACAGTGCCAATCTCTACGTCCTCAGGGTCGACCTGCTCGAGAGTATTGCCCACCTCTATATTTGCATACTCAGGCATGATATCTATCAACTCGCTGATGTTTCTACGGCTTTTACCGACGGCATAGCTCTGAAAAAACTCACCGATCTGATAGAAAAGCATTACTGCAATCGCTTCGAGGTAGTCATCTCCGTCGATGAATGCGATTATAAAGGCACCTATTGTCGCTATAGTCATCAAAAGGTTCTCATCAAAAGGCTGTCTATTAACTATGCCTTTAAATGACTTTATAACTATGTCATATCCGACAACGAAATATGGCACCATGTAAAGTACAAGCTTCGCAATTCCACCAGCGGGTACGAAGTGGACAATAGCGGTGAGCACTATAGATACTAAAATTCTTATCAAATTCTTCTTCTGTTTCTGATTCATAATCGGACCCCTTAGACTAATCTAATACTATGGGATTTATAGAAAAACCTCGCAGTCGCTTTCAACCTTCTTGCAGTTCTTTCTAACTTCCTGCATTACAGCATTTTCGTCTGCACCTTCTTCAAACTCAACCTTCATCTTGAGCATCATGAAGTTAATGTTTGCATCTTTAACGCCGGCAGTCTTCTTTGCTGCTTCTTCCATTTTGTTTGCACAGTTTGCACAGTCAACTTCGATTTTGTAGGTCTTTTTCATCGTATTTCTCCTCATTTAATTAAAAGATTATTTAATTGTTATGTTTATTGTACCCTACTTTTGTCTAAATTAACAGAGGAAATTTGATTTTTGCTTGAAAATTTTGCTGTAAATCTCTATACTCATAATTGAAAGTCTTTGAAATACGGAGAATTATAATGAAATACAAGAAAATCAAAATTCCACACGATCACGGTCAAGATTACGAAAAACTTTTAGAACAGATGCCTGATTCAGATACAATTAAGTCCGTTTCCGACATATTGAAGCAGCTGTGCGACCCAACGAGACTTCGCATTTTCTGGCTTTTATGTCACTGTGAGGAATGCGTTATAAACATTGCTGCATTCATGGACATGAGCAGCCCTGCAGTTTCACATCACCTGAGGCTTCTCAAGACGAGCGGTCTCATCGATTCAAGACGCAACGGCAAGGAGATGTACTACCGCGCTTCTGATACCGAGGTGGCAAATGCTCTTCACCGCATAATCGAGAAAATCGCTCACCTGACATGTCCAGGCTGTGAGTTTCAAGATCACCACGAAAATCACTAGCATTTGTAAAGCTAGCACTAAGCCTTTAGGAGCTTTAGACTTATGTGCATAAATATGAGAAAAAAAGCAAAGCCACTGATTGCATCTTGCTATCAGTGGCTTTTGGTTTGTTGTATGACATAATGCATGTGCATTTAACTAGTTTATATGCTAATTTTAATCTCTCTACCCGTGGATTTGTGCTCTACACATTTAACACCCGAAGCCTTGAACATCAGCTTTGATGCCTTTGTTGCCGATTCGTCTGCATATTTGTCACTTCCGTATACGACAGTTTTAATCCCTACCTGGATTATTGCCTTTGCGCACTCATTGCAAGGGAAGAGCGTAACGTATAGCTTTGCCCCCTCAAGGCTTCCACCTCTGTAGTTGAGTATTGCGTTTAGCTCTGCGTGAGTCACGTATAGGTACTTGATTCCCAGCGCGTCATCAGAGCTTCTATCCCATGGAAATTCGTCATCTGAACAGCCCTTAGGAAAGCCGTTATATCCCATAGATAGAATTTTGTTGTCATCGCTGACTATGCACGCACCTACCTGAGTATTTGGATCCTTGCTCCTCATCCCCGAAAGTGCTGCAACTCCCATGAAATATTCATCCCAAGTTATGTAATCTGTTCTTTTCATCTTCAATCTCCCTTATCAAAATCAGTTCCTTTGATAACTTTAATATGAACGCGGTGGATTTTCAAGTGTGAAATAGTAAAATCTAAATTTCCTCGGCTTCATCGGCTCTTCTAAGCAATATATCTATAATCTGCTGGTACTCGCCGAGTCCCTTGAGTATGCATTCTACATCAAAACCTGCAAACCTGATCATTACCTTGCAGGAATCTTCATCATCTCCACCGATATCGTTTAGCGCGTGGTCTCCTGAAACAAATAGGAAAGGTACTAGCCAAACCTTGCGTGGTGCAAGCTCACCAAGCTTTGATATGGCGCGCTCTATGTCGAGCTCACCTTCAATAGTTCCGACGATAAAATTCTTGTGACCGGAGGAGGCAAGCTGGTTTTCCAGCTTCAAATAAACATCATCAGCCTCATGGTCACTTCCGTGTCCCATCAAAACAATAGCATCTTCATCTTTAACAAAAGAGAAGATGTCTATAAGCGCATCGCTGACTTCGACTAGTGAAGCCTCATCGTGAAGCAGAGCGTGACCTAGCTTAATGCTTGAAAGCTTTTCTTTGCCGGCCTCTAGCTGAGCTACGATTTTCGCATACTCTACACCTTCTAGAATATGTGATGGCTGTACTAGGATTTCATCAAAGCCGTCAGCCTTTATCTGCTCAAGCGCCTCGCTGACATTGTTCACCTTCATGTCATCGCGCTTTAGGATTTTTTTCATAATCATTCCACTAGTCCATGCTCTGTAAACAGGCGCATTATCAAAGTGCTCTCCTAAAGTTTTCTCGAATCTTTCGATCGTTAGTTTTCGAGTTTCCTCGTAAGAGGTTCCAAAACTCACCGCCATGATTGCTCTTTTTGACATATCGTTTCCTTTCCTTAGGGCAAGGCCCACTATAGATTTTTCTTCTTATATATAAAGTTCATTGAAATAAGCGAGAATACGACAAGGTATATCACTAAAATTACCATTCCCCATACATCAAAGCCTTCTCCGCGCGAGATGGACCTAAGCATTTCGCTCGCCTTAGAAAGTGGCAAAACTGAGACGAATTGTCTAAAGCCATTAGGCATTTCCTCAGTTGAAAAGAAGGTGTTACAGAGAAATGACATCGGCACGATTATGAACGATGTGTATCTAGGCGCATCTGTGTAGCTCTTTGCCGTAAATGAAAGTGTCAGCGCTATGGTTGCAAATACGGTTCCGTTCAGGAACATGACTAGGAGAGACCAAGCGTTCCAAACAAGCCCTGTTTTGAGTGGAAAAGTTAGGAGTAAAATCATCGCTGCCGAGTAGATGCCACGCAGGCTTCCGCCGATTATTTGACCCGTTATGAACTGCCAAAGCGGTGTAGGAGAGACCATTATTTGATCGAGAGCCTTTTCATAGAGCCTTTGAACGCTCATGTTTTGGGCCACGGCTCCAAAACTTCCCGTCATAGTCGACATAGCTACAAGGCCCGGAATCAGGAAGTTGATGTACGGTTCACCATGCGAAGTTGTCTTTATTCCCATTCCAAAGACAATCAAATATAGAAGAGGTGAAATCATCGCCGAAAGCGTAATTTTATAGAAATCCCTCTTGAATTCTGTCCATTTTTCCCATAGAACGGTAACTATACCCATTTAAATCTCCATATCTCAGTATATGAGTTTAACATCTTACTTTCTTCCGAGACCCCTTCCGATTCTCTCGATAAATACATCTTCAAGCGTCGTTTCCCTCATGCTAGCTTTTGTGTCCGTATGGCTCAGGTACTCGATGGCTTCACTCTTTTCGGTGAAGTAACGACTTTTGATTTCTTCATCTATTATCTCGTCGATTGCGTAGCCTCCAAGCTCGTTTATCAAAGCCTGAGGCGTATCTACAGTATCAAGTTTTCCCTTGTTTATCAAAGCGATTCTGTCGCAGAGTGACTGCGCTTCCTCTATGTAGTGCGTCGTCAAGATGATGGTCATCTTGTTGCTGTTTATCTTTCTTAGAAGATTCCACATCTGTCTTCTGGAAAATGCATCCATGCCCGCAGTCGGCTCATCTAACAGCAGGATCTCCGGTTCAACCATCAAAGCCCTACAGATCATGAGCTTACGCTTCATGCCTCCCGAAAGGTGTCTAACTATCTTGTGCCTGTACTCGAGAAGTCCCGTAAACTCAAGTAGTTCCTCCGTCTTTTGACGAATGACTTTCTTAGGCATAAAGTAGAGCCTACCCTGATATTCCATGACCTCATCCATGGTCATATCCTGTCTCATAGAGTATTCCTGAGTGATTACGCTGAGCCTACGCTTTTGTGAAAGGTTACGTCTTGTCAGCTCCTCTCCATCTATGATAACCTTGCCATCGCTAGGCAGGAGGACAGTTGAAATCATCCCGATGGTAGTGGTTTTACCCGCACCGTTAGGTCCAAGCAATCCAAAGAATTCCCCGGTCTCTATCTTGAGATTGAGATTATCTACAGCTATATGATCGCCGAAGCGCTTTGTCAGATTACAAAGTTCTATCATATTTGTATCTCCAAAAGTCTTTTATGATATAATCAACATATGAAAAAGATAAATTTATTAAAAACAAAAGTATTTTGCCTGCTAACAATCTGCTTTCTACTCATTCCAAGCAGCTCATTTGCCATTGGCGAATACGATACCGCAGAGGCAGAGTCTGCCCTAAAATACGGCATGACACCGATTTCCGCCTCAGAGGTAAAAAACGGTAGCTTTGATATTATGGTATTATCCAGCTCTAGATTTTTCAAGCCGGAACTTTCTAGCATCACATCAAAGGATGGCGAGCTTGCGGCTCTCGTAAACATGAAAAGTAAAAGCTATAAATACGTATATCTTGGAACTGCTGAAGAAGCCTCAAAGGCCGATGAGTCCCAGCTGATTCCTGTGACCATAGACGGTGAACACTCACATTTTGAGATTCCGCTAAAGAGCCTAAACTCCGATGTTCCATGTGCAGCCTTCAGCATAAAAAGGCAAAAGTGGTATAACAGGAATATAGTTTTCGATGCTTCAAGCCTTCCTGATAAGGCGCTAAACTTCAAAACGCCTAACTACGATTTAATTGAAAAATCAACGGATGAATATATCCAAAATCACAATCTCAGCAAAGACATCTTAGGTAAAAAACCTAAGCAGATTGAAACCACAGAAGACCAAAACACAGTCAAAAAGATACTCGCTGTCGCATTTGCGGTCATGATTATCGGCGGTGTTTTGAACCATTTTGTGAAACGCGGGCGCAGGTAGAAACGACCAAACTTAATGCCTTTATAAATATAGCCATAGGGTAACCACGGCTATATTTTTATTTTTCCTTATTTTCTTTTGCGATTATCAAGGAAAAATAACCTGCGCCGTCAGGAATATCCTCTACGCTGTAGTATTTTTTCTCGTCTGGAAGACCGCAGTTTTCCACCATATTTACCTTGCGTCCACTTGCTCTAAGGATTTCCTTAACCTTAGGCATCTGCCTTCCGCTCTTCATAAGAACATAGCTTCCATCTAAAGCTAGCTTATCGTCAAGCTGATGCACAGCAGGAACAACATGAAGTGGTTCCTGCCACTCAGTTAAAGGAATACCAAGGCTCGCTGCTGCAGCGCAGAACGAAGTTATTCCACTGATATACACAGTCTCAAAACCGTGTTCCTTGACTATTTTCTCAAGATAAGAGAATGTCGAGTAAACCGTTGTATCTCCAAGCGTTATGAAGCCAAGGCTCTTGCCATCTTCAAGAACCTTTTCGATAGTCTCTGCTCCGTTCTTATGGGCTTTTAGGAGCAGCTCCTTATCCATGGTCATCGGCATGTCGATAGGAAGCAGCTCCTTTTGTTCGATTTCGGGAACTGCCTGAACAGCGATTCTGTATGCCAACGTTTCCTTTACATCGGTTCCGGGCGCCGCGATAACATCGACTTCCTTCATCATTCTAACTGCCTTAAGCGTAATATGCTCCGGATCTCCGGGCCCTATACCTATTCCGTAGAAAATACCCTTCATTTTCCCTCCAATTCGCATTGCGAAATCTATTTATTCAGCTCGCAGATAAGCCTTCCAATCCCTTGAACGGAATGCTCCTGAGCTACTAAAAATTCCCTGTCAGTTCTCTTTTTGAGTTCTCTTGCAGTAATATAACCTATGCAGATAATCTCTGCGCTAGGAAGCTCATGGCTTTCAAGAAACGCCCTTACACCTGCAGCACTTGCAAACACTAGGTAGTGGCAGTCTTCAAACTTCTTAATATCGAAATCTGCACCCGTATGCACAGTGTCATAAATCTTTCTATCATCGAAGCTTACGCCCTTTTCTTCGAGCTTTTCATTAAGCTCCGGTGATCCACCTAATGCTCTGAGAATCAAGATTTTCTCATCAGCACATTTCTCAGCAAGAAGTTCTCCTAGCTTTGCTGCCGTGTACTTCTCCGGCATTAAATCTGCGATGATTCCATGCTGCTTAAGCTTTGATGCTGTGCCGGTTCCTATGCAAGCAAATTTCAGGTGTCCGAGGCACCTTATATCCATTCCTCTTGTTTTGATTTCCTCAAAGAAGATATCTATTCCATTTGCACTAGTGAAAACAATCCATCCGTATTCGCTGAAGTTCCCTGGAATCTCACTAAGATTCGGTTCAAGCTCAAGGCTTACCATACTTTCAACAAAGGCTCCAAGCTCCTCAAGGTGCTCAGCGAGCCTCGAAGTAAATGATCTGGTTCCCGTTATTGCTATGCGCTTTCCATCAAGCGGTCCCTTACCCTTGCTTTCCATGTGAAAGCCTGCAACTTCGCCAACTACCAATATTCCTGGCGATTCGGCAAGCTTTGCCTTCTCTGCGATGTTGCCTAGACAGCCGTCTATTCTCTTCTCTCTTCCCGAAAAACCTCTGCAAACTATGGATGCAGGAAGCTTCGGAGATTTCCCATTTTTGATGAGACTATCGCTAATCTCTGCTATGGAGTTAATTCCCATGAGAAAGACCAAGGTTCCATTTAGCTTAGCAAGTGCCTCGTAGCTTTCAGTTTTGTTACTTGCACTGTGTCCCGTTATGACCGTAAAAGACTGCGCAATTCCTCGGTGTGTAACAGGAATGCCGAGACTTTCAGGAACTGCTATACAGGAGCTGATTCCCGGAATAAGCTCGCAACCTATGCCCTCAGCCTCAAGCGCAAGATATTCCTCGCCACCACGACCGAACACAAAGCTGTCTCCACCCTTGAGCCTAGCAACCAGCTGCCCCTTCTTTGCTTCATCTATCAAAATCTCATTTATCTCAGTCTGGGTTTTGCTGTGCTTAGCAAAGCGCTTTCCCACATAAATCCTCTTACATTCCTCCCTGACTTCGTTCAAAAGTTTATCGTCTATCAGGTCGTCATAAACGAGGACATCCGCCTTTTTCAGTGCTTTTAGGGCCTTAACAGAGATTAAACCTCTGCCACATCCCGCACCTATAAGCTGTACTTTACCTCTCATTAAATCTCCTCCGTAAGCATAGCCAAAGCCATTTGACTAAGCTCCTGCCTATCCTCAAAGTGCCCCTCTATACAAACCTTTCTATCATCCTTAAGCGCCATCAAAGTGACCTTGTCTCCCTCAATCTTTGCGTGGACTCCAAGAGCCGATTTGCAATCAGCCTTGAGCTCGCAAAATACACTTCTCTCCAGATCAAATCGTCTTCGCGCCTCAAAATCCGAAATCTCTCTTAATATCTCGACGATTTTCTCATCTTTACTACGACATTCTATCGCTATGATTCCCTGACATGCAGCAGGAATCATTTCCTCACTAGTAAACTCGTAAACGTCATAGCGACTAAGGTCTATATTTAATCTGTCTAAAGCAGCCCTAGCGAGAATTATAGAATCGTATTCGCCGGAATCCAGCTTTGCGAGCCTTGTATCAATGTTTCCCCTAATTCCCTTAAACTCAGCTGTATCATCTATCTCCGAGTACTCACAAATCCTTCTGGGGCTTCCCGTTCCTATTACCTTCGGACTTACCTGTCTCTCGGCTGGTTCCCTTGTATCGCATTTAAGCGATATAAGGCAGTCTGTAGGTGATGCCGCCTTTGGAACTCCGGCTATCAAAAGACCCTCAGCAAGTTCATATGGCAAGTCCTTTGCCGAATGCACAGCGATATCAGCCCTCTTATCAAGCAAGGCTTTTTCGATTTCGCGCACAAAAAGACCATCGCCACCGATCTCCTGAATCGGGCGATTTCTGTCCTTATCACCCTTTGTTTTTACAATCAGAAGCTCACATTCATAGCCCTTTGCTTCTATCAATGCCTTGACCTGCTCTGCCTGAGTCAGGGCAAGTTTACTTCCTCTTGTCGCTAAAACTATTTTTCGCATAACAATACTCTTCTATTATCTTATCTACATTAGCTTCATCTAAATTATCCATGTTCAAAAGCGCTGACATAACATAATTATAGATTTGACTGCGCTCCTCCTGAGAGTCTACCTTTGATGGCAAACTCTTTCTGAGCTCTCCTAAGATGTCTAAAACCTTCTCAATGTTGTTTGGTATTACTCCCTCTATTTGTTTCCTCAAATACCTTGAGCAAGCAGGGCTCTTTCCCGAGGTGGAAACGCTGACAACAAGATCTCCCCTTTTGATTATCCCGGGAAGAAAGAAATCGCATTCCTCCCTGTCATCTGCTGCATTTACGGGTATCCCTTTCGCCTTGCAGGATGCAACTATATCCTCATCTCGCTCTCTACTTCCCGTCGCCGTAATGACAAAGTCCGCACCTTCTAAATCATCTTCATCGAAGGTCTTTCTCTCTATTTTTATACCGGCATATAAATCTTCCTTTATAGGCTCTTTTGTAATGATTTTGATTTTGTCCGTAAATTGCCTTATTGCCGCAAGCTTTCTCATAGCAATCCTTCCGCTTCCGACAACAACAAAGCTCTTATTCTCTAAATTTATACAAAGTGGAAATCTGTTCATGTTAGTTATCCCTGCATTTTACGCATAATTGGCACCAACCTGTACGCGAGCACTGCCGCCAACATACAGATAACGGTATCGGGAATAACCGTACTCAAGAACCACACGCTAAACAGCTTTGCTATTCCTATGCCTCCCGTTGCGGATAAAACAAAGTTAAACATGATGAAATAATAGATCAAACCGCAAGCATAATATACCATTTCTCCTACCAGTGCCGCAACTATGAGCCTTGAAAATCTTGGTTTTTTCTCTCTGTTTGTCAAAAGCCCTGCAAACAGTGCTGCAAAAGCAAAACCTATGAGGAAGCCAAAGGTCGGTTTAATCAGATATCCAAGACCTCCTCCATGCGCAAATACCGGAACTCCAATAAGACCTATAATCAAATATGCTACTATGCTCAGGAATCCGTTTCTTGCACCCAGCAAAAATCCTGCAAGAAGTGCGAAAAAAACCTGTAGCGATACCGTGACCTCAAAAACCCCAATCGGAAGCACTATTTTTATAAGCGCTCCAACTGTCATAAGTGCAGCAAATAGACCGCAGTAAATCACATCCTGCGTTCTAAAGCCTCTTATAACATCTTTCTCTACATTACCCATTCAAAACTCCTTTCTCTTATAACCCCTTATATTAACTACCGTTCTATACCGTCGCGAGCTTTTACCCCGCTAGAATAGTAGTGCCTTGTCTCCTGAATCTCAGAAACGAGATCCGCCCTTTCAATCATGTAATCAGGAGCATACCTTCCCGTCAAAACGAGCTCCGTACCTTCAGGCTTCGCTTCCATCAAAGCCAAAACCTCAGCCTCAGCCAGAAGTTTAAAATAGCAGCAAATCGTAATCTCATCCAAAATCACAAGATCGTAGCTGCCGCCGCGGAGAGCCTCTCTCGCCCTCCTGAGTCCATCCTCAGCACTCCTATAGTCATTTTCGCTCGGCACACCGCTCATCATACAACCGTCAATGCCGTAGAGCTCGACCGTGATTTCAGGAAAGCGCTCCTTTATAAGCTTAATTTCACTATATTCTATACTTTTAACAAACTGACCGATGTAAACTCTAAGGCCTGCTCCCGCAGCCCTAATAGCAAGCCCGATGGCCGCCGTAGTCTTCCCCTTGCCGTTTCCGGTGTATACCTGAATATATCCTTTTTTCACGAGCTAAACCTCTTTTATTTGATCCTTACTGCGATAAGCAGCTTTTTACTTAAGTTAATTACATCAGTTTCCTTTATATGAGCTTGAACTGTCAAGTCAAGTGCAACGAGGTTGAATAATAAACCTCATAAGGAGTTTGGTACTCTTATCAGTAGATGCTTGTCTTCATATTTTCCTATTTTAACAGCCATTCAATTACATCAACAGATTGAATTCCATCATATTCATCATCAATAGCTTTGTCTAAAGCAATAACCATTTTTTTATAATTATTATGGATTTTTTGTAGCGGTTTTAACTCTCTTTCTCTTACAGACTCATTTTTCATGCTTTCTGTTACTTGAATGTACATTTTTTCATTTGCATTTGCAGCGATAAAATCGACCTCTAAATTACCAATTTTTCCAATAGATACATCAAACCCACGTCTTAACAATTCAAAGTAAACTATATTTTCTAACGCATGTCCTCTGTCTCTGTCTCTAAACCCAAGTAAATAATTTCTAAGTCCAATATCTACGATATAATATTTACCAAGCGTTCTTAGATATTCTTTCCCCTTAATGTCAAATCGCTTAACATCATAAAACATGTATGATTCTTTTAATGCTCCTACATATGATGCGATAGTTTTCGTTGCCGGTTTTCCATGCCTTTCACGATTTTGAATCATATTTTCAGATACAAGTGTATTGCTTACTGAATTAAGGGAAGTATTATTTCCAATATTATCTGCCAAAAATAGTATGATTTTCCTAAGCAATTCTGCATCAGTAATTTGTCTTAATCCTCTTCTTTTTTCACGTTCAAGGATATCTCTAACAACGACAGTTGAATATACTCCATCGAGTAAAGTCATAGCTTGGTCTTGTTCAAGTCCAACATCAGCTATCCCCGGCATACCGCCATATCTCATATACGCATCAAATAAATCTCGGACTTCAACAATTTCATCTTTCTCGTTTATCGCTCTTTTTTTCTTTTCTCCAATCGGAGTTTTATATTCCTTTAATTTATACCCGTGAAAATCTATAAATTCCTTAAATGATAGCGGATACATTTTTATTTCTACATATCTACCGGATAAATATGTGGAGTATTCCGATGACAATAGGTATGAGTTGGAGCCGGATATATATATATCACAATCAAAATCAACACGAAATGAGTTTATAGCATTCTCCCATCTTTCTATCCTTTGAAGTTCATCAAAAAATAAATATGCTCTCTTTGTATTTGGGATTTTTTTCTTTACATATTCGTATAGTTCTTTATAATTCATCTCTTGAAATTCAAGTGATTCAAAATTTATGGCAATAATCTGATCTTGTTTGACTCCGGAATTCAAAAGATGTTCCTGCATTAGTTTTAATAAACTTGATTTTCCACATCTTCTAATTCCTGTTATAACCTTTACGGGCTCTTTATCTTGAAATGCAATCAATTGGTTCAGGTATATATTTCTAGTTTTTAGCTTTCTCTCATATCGCAGCATACCACATCTCCCATTTTTGATTACATTATACCCTAAACTTTTATTTTTATCAAGTTTAGGGTATCAATTCTCTAAACTTACATAATTTCATGGTGGCTTTTTATTAGGGTGTCACATCTAATAGGGCAATTTAAGGCAATAAACATTTTGAAAATCAATATATTTTTAAAATAGAAAAAGCCCTGATATGCTCTAAAATCAAGCAAATACAAGGCTTTGAATTTGGTGTCCCAGAGGCGATTCGAACACCCGACGCACGGTTTAGGAAACCGACGCTCTATCCACTGAGCTACTGGGACACATTGCTTACATATAATACCACGATAAAGAGCGTCTTTCAACTGCAACATCGCCCTTGTAAGGTAAATTGGACATCGAAAACAAAGCATAAATTCACCATAGCCATTAATCTATAACGACTACGGTGAATTTAATTAACAACCTATGTATTCCATATTAAGTTATATTATCTGTTCTTCTTTTTGGCAAATTTACATAGCATGAGACTATTTAATCTTGATTGTATTCCAAATGACATCCTGATACATGGTTGCAGCCAGTTTTAGATCTCCAAGTCTCTTGTTGTATGTAATCATTCTATTTGGATAGTAGAGAGGAATTGTTATCGCTTCATCATTCATATACTTGAAGATTGCATCGTACTTTGCCGGTCTCTCATCATCCTTATATGTTGCCAGGACATCATTAATCATCTCTGTGAGTTTATCATCGCTCCAGAAAATTCCTTTTGCCTCGTCAGTATTGCGGAACACACTCTTTAGGAAGCCATGTGGATTCCATGAATCCTCGTATGAGCGATATATGATTAAGTCGTAGTTTCTGTTCTTCCAGATTGCATCATAGTATGCACTGACTTCCTTCTCTTCAAGCTGAATATCAACACCTATCTTCTTATACTCTGACTTTAGATATTGGCAGATTGTCTTCCAGTTTGCATATTCTCCTGTCTGGAAGACAAGCTTAAATGACAATGGCTTGCCATCCTTTTCAAAGATGCCGTCCTTGTTTTCTTTATATCCGGCTTCCTTTAGAAGTGCCTTTGCCTTTTTGATGTCGTAATCATATCCGGGGCTGTTTTTCTTGTTTACATAAGGAACTTTATCTGAGAAAACTCCTGTTGCCGGAACACCGGCGTTGTTTATAAGCTCTTTAACCATTGATTTCTTGTCTAACGCATAGTTTAGCGCCTGTCTTACTTTGACGTCCTTGAGAGCTTCGTTCTCGTAGTTGATTCCTAGGAAGAAGGACTGTGTTGACTCCTCCTTTAACGTTGCTAAATCCTTATCTTCTTCGATTTTCTTTGTATCCTCTGCAGGTATATCAGCAAGGCTCAAATCAGCTTCTTTGCTCTGCAGTGCCATAGTTCTTGCCTGCCCATCCTTTACCTCTTTGATGACCAGCTTATCAAAAGCAGGCTTCTTTCCCCAGTAATTAGGGTTTGGTACAAGTGTTACCTCAGAACCGGACTTGTAATTCTTAACCATCCACTGGCCTGTTCCGATAGGTTCCTTGAACTTTCCGTTAGAATCGATACTTGCTTTAGCAAGCATTCTAAACGGTCTCGGATATGTGAACTCGATGAGGATTGGATATGCCGCCTTATCAAAGGTAAACTGAACTGTGTAGTCGTCAATCTTCTTTACATCCAGAAGCTTTGCTGAGAAGTTTGAACGAACTTTTTCATTCCAACGGTCTGTATTGAATAGAACGTTATCAGCGTTGAAATCCTCCCCATTGCTGAACTTAACGCCTTTTCTAAGCTTAAATGTGTAAACTGTACCATCCTCGCTAATCTCATAGGATTCCGCTAGAGCCGGCTCAATTTTTCCATTTTCACCATATCTTACTAGTGGATCATAAACAAGTTCATAGAACTTAATCACAGACATGCTCGTATCGACAGTATCCGCTGATTCCGGCTTTAGGTCGCCGGACATCATAGCAGTAACAGTCTTGCTGCTTGTGTCACTCTTCTTTGATGTTTCCTTATCCTTGCATGCCATTAAACCAAATGCCATCGCAAATATAATCGCCATCACTGCAGTAACTTTTAAAAGTCTTTTCTTTCTCATCTTTTCTATATCTCCTTTCAACTATTAAACTTATTACAAGCGATAAAATGCTCATGTTCCGTTTCCCTTAATAAAGGCTTATCATGGTCACAAATCGCCTCACTCTTTGTGCAGCGATTCTTGTATACGCATCCCTCAAGAGTCTCTCCGGTAGACTCATATTCCCTAGTAGGCTCATTGATAAAACTCCTCTTCCTAGGGTTTGCACAAGGTATTGATTTAAACAAATCAATTGAATATGGATGCTTAACTACTCTATCTAAATCTGTTTCGACTTTCGCAAGCTCGACTATATTACCCTTATACATGATTGCGACATTTTGACAGAGATCCTTCACATTTGACAGGTCATGCGTGATCAAAAGATAGGTTACATCCGTTGTCTGCCGTATCTCCTGCAACAGTTCGAGCACACGATGTCGAATTGCATAATCCAAACTCGCGACCGGTTCGTCGCATATCAAAAGCTTTGGCTTTAGTATTAAAGATCTCGCTATATTAGCCCTCTGACACTGTCCACCCGAAAGCTGAGATACATATTTCTTCTGAAAGCTGTTTGGGAGCTTCACTACCTCAAATATTTCATCCAGACGCCTTTGGCACTCTTCATGACTTAACTTTTCGTGTGCAAGTAAGACTTCTCTTATACTATCGCCAACTGTATAGCTCGGATTGAAGACCGATTTACTGTACTGAAATATCATCTGTACATCCCTTCTCAGTGGTCTTAGCTGACTCTCCTTCATCTTCGCTATGTTACTACCATTGAAAACAACCTCTCCCTTTGTTGGCTTCTCCAGCCCCATGATTATCTTTGCAAGCGTAGTCTTACCACACCCGCTTTCACCTATGAGTGCCAGCGAGCTGTTTTTGTTTATTACAAGTGAAATGTCACAAACTGCCGGCAGCTTGTCATTTTTGCTATAAAACTTTGTTAGATTTCTTATTTCCAATAGTGGCTTCATAATCTTAATACCTAAATTTTCCCTGCTATTAAATGTCTCGTATATTCGTTCTTCGGCTTATCAAAGACTTCAAATACATCGCCTTCTTCAACAAGCTCTCCATCCTTCATTACATAGATGTAGTCTGCAATCTCCGCTACCGCTGCGAGATCGTGCGTTATGAAGAGAATTCCAATATTTTTTTCTCTGCTCAATTTGTATAGCTGTATCAAAATCTGTTTTTGTATGGTTACATCAAGTGCCGTTGTCGGTTCGTCCGCTATAAGATATTCGACCTCCTGAATTAGGACACTTGCTATCATCACTCTTTGACACATACCACCACTAAGCTCGTGTGGATACTTATTCAGTATCTCTGCCGGAGCTTGGAAATTCATGTTCTGAAGCCCCTCACAAATTATCTCTATGCCTTCGGTCTTACTGACGTTTCTATGTTTTCGCAATCCCTCCATCATCTGCTTCTTTATGATAAACAGTGGGTCCAGTGCCCCTACAGGCTCTTGAAATATCATTCCAAAAAGTCTTCCATTACAGCTTTGTCTCTGCTTTGTAGACATTTTATGTATGGATTTCCCATTGCAGTATATCTCTCCACTAACCGTCGCATTTTCCTTGAGCAGATTCATTATTGCGAGGCTGGTTACAGTCTTTCCGCAGCCGGATTCACCAACCAGGGCAACTATTTTACCTTTCGGTAGTGTCAGATTCAGCCCTTTGACGGCTTGAGTTTCTCTTTTGGCATAGTCCATAAATCCAATGCGCAGATTCCTGAGTTCAAGGCTATTTTTTTGACAATCCATCTTGAACTCCTTCCCCTAATATGTTTACTCCAAAGACTATAAGCATTATAGTTAGGCCGGGATACATCATCAGCTGAGGGAAAGTCTGAATAAAAGGCCTGCTCTCGCTCAGCATGATTCCCCACTCCGGTGTAGGTGGCTTTACTCCCAGTCCTATAAATGAAAATCCTGCAATTGCAAGTATTATAGTTCCTATTTCTACCGTTGCCAGGGCAATAATTGAAGGCATTATATTCCTCAGAACATGCTTGAAAATAATTCTCGTATGGCTCAGTCCTCCTGCTTTAAGCGCCTGAAAATAACTTTCCCCTTTGATCTTCAGCGTCAAAGCCCTGCTCACCCTTGCATAGTTTGCCCAGTAGGACATAGACATAGCAAGAATTAGATTTTTACCACTGGTTCCAAAGCTTCCGGCAATCGCTAGAACGATTATGAAAGACGGCATTGCGAGGAATATATCTATGACACGCATTATTGCCGTGTCCCATTTGCCTCCAACGTAACCGGAGACCATTCCGATCGGAAGGCCGATAATCAAAGTTATTGCAAGCACAGTAAAACTGTAAAACAGGGAATATCTGCTCCCGAATACTATCCTCGAAAACACGCATCTTCCCAGTTGGTCGGTCCCAAACGGATATTTTAAACTTGGATTTTGTAATTTTACTGTAACATCTACCAAGGTCGGATCGTTTGGCGCAATCAGAGGTGCAAATATTGCAATTAAGATGAAAATAATTGCGATGGCAAGACCTATTTTGGTCTTCCTTTGACGTATGATGCTGCTTAGCGATAGATTCCCGTTTTGCTCAAGTAGAGTTTCAGCTTTCTTTTTTCTATGAAACATATGACCCCCTACTGCAATTTGATTCTCTTATCCAAAACGGAATAGGAGATATCTATAGCTAAATTTATAACTATGACCAAAAACGAAACAACGATTATATAGCACTGAATCACCGGCAAATCCTTTAGGGAAATGGCATTCAACGCCAGATATCCCACACCTTTAATTGAGAATATGGTTTCTATAACAGCAGAACCCGTTACGAGGTGTAGAATTATCGATGATGACCTTGTTATCACAGGGATAATAGCATTCTTCAGTCCGTGCACAAAAAGTATCCTTGTAGTTCCAAGTCCCTTGGCACGGCATGCCCTTATGAAATCCTTGTTCATAACCTCAATCAGATTTGCTCTAATCAATCTGATCAAAATACCGAAAAAACCGAAATCCAAAACAAAAGCTGCTATTATTGGACTCCCTTCTGTATCTGCACCTATGACCGATATTATGCCCAGTTTTACGCCAAAGACATAAAGACAGAGCAAACCCAGCCAGAAGCTCGGCATGGATACACTTATATACGAGAAAAGCTTGATGATTTTATCAATTAGCCGATTCTCAAAGACGACGGAAAATACTCCAAGCGGTACCGAAATCAAAACCAGCAGCACAAGTCCGATTAGCCCTAGCTTTAGCGTAGGTTTAAAGTGTGTTAAAAGCTCCTCAATAGCCGGTTCTCCTGAATCTATCGAGTTTCCGAAATCACCTTTTATAACTTTCTTAAGCCATCTACCGTACTGTATGTGCAGGGGCAGGTCCAGTCCTTCTTCGTGCCTGATTTCCTCTATTTGATCTACTGTTGGATGATTATATACTTTTTCTGCTAGTATTCTTGCGGTATCTCCGGCGGAGAATGATGTCAAAACAAAAGTTATGACCGTAATCCCCAGAATTACCGGAATCACAAGAATTAGTCTCTTGCCAATATACTTAATCACACATACTTCCTTAATTTCTCTATAAAATAAATATTTCTTAAACTACTTCTTAGCAACTATCATAAACTGCGGCGTAGGTCCATTTACCTCCTTGTTCATCTCATCCCAAACAAGCTCGGTAATATCAACATCTGCCCTGACATCCTTAAAACCTAAATCGATTAGGGTTACAAGATCCCAACCGGGTCTTCTCTTGTCACTCATGAAAAGCTCTTCACCCAATCTCTTCTCGTCTTCAGGATTTGTGTGTTGGTGGATTCTTCTACCGTACTTCTCTTTAACCCTCTTCTCATTCTCTCTATAGATCTTCTCTAAATCCTTATCGTAATTCCATAGATACCAGCAAGCATCAAAGATTATCAGAGATCCACCGGGCTTAAGAACCCTCATCCACTCCTTGTAAGCATCTTTAGGATTCTCTAGAGTCCATGTAACATTTCTATTCACGATTACATCAAAGCTGTCATCCTCAAACTCAAGATTGTGAGTATCCATAGTCAAAAGATTTGGCTCAACACCGCACTCCTTGGCATTATGCTTTGCCCACTTAATCATGTTCTCTGTCACGTCGATTCCCGTAACATCGTGACCATCCTGAGATAGCAGAACGGGGAAAAATCCCGGACCAGTTCCTATGTCCAAAATTTTGAGTCTATCAGCCTTAGGGGCATTATCCAAAATCAGCTTTTTCCACTGTGGCGCAAACTCCCCTTTTATCTCTTTCTTTATAGCTTCATCATAAATCTGTGCTTCGCCTTCCCAAAATTCTTTGATTTTTACCATTTCAATTACCTTTCTTAAACAACAAAAAAGAAGCTACATAAATCAATGCAACTTCTTATAAAGTACGAAAAAACAATGTAACAAAGTAATCTGCCTACAATGAATCGCTCTCCCAGAAGCTACATTGGATTTCTCAGCAGGTTTCCTGGCTTACAGATCATCGCTCCTCTTCTCCTTCTCATGCGTATCGCACAATGGATAACGAAAAGAAACTCCTTGTTTACAGTGACCGGATCGCTCAGGATTCTCACCTGATTCCCTTTTACCTTTAGCTATATTTCTATACTAAAGCACTGAAAAACTTGCCTCAACTATATCATTTCGTTACAGTCTTGTCAATAATGATATAAAATTTGCTATTATTCTGTGGATAATTGCCATTATTAGCTATAAATCAACTATTTCCTTGTTTGTCAAGGTTTCACAATTCCCAAAACCATCCGTTATCCTATCATTAAAAAGATTTATAATGACATGTTTTCATGTAAATCATTACTATATATTCTTAAAATGCTTGCATGTATACAAAATATATAGTAGAATTTCAGTATGATTGTTAAATAATAATCAATTCATTCGGTTAATTTCGGCTATTATCACTCGCCGATATTCAACACAACAGAACTTATTATATGGAGGTAATTTCTATGTGCAAAGTGAGCGATGTTCATAAGCAATATCAGGACAAACTTATCACTGCCGATCAAGCAGCGGCAAAAATAGAAAACAATTTTAGAGTACATTTCGGTACCGGACTTGGCTCTGTCATCGATATAGACGAGGCTCTGGCTAAGAGAGCTAACGAGCTGAGAGGCGTTACAATAATAACAAACGTTGCTATCAGAAAAGAGGCGCTTAAGACATATCAGGCAAGCAGCTCAAACGAGAACGTAAGATTCCACTCTTCTCACTTCACAGGTACAGATAGAGCAATGAGCAAAGCCGGACGTCAGTGGTACATCCCAATGCTCTTCCGTGAGCTCCCTAGCTACTGGGATCAGAACGATAATCAGTTCGATATGGCATGTTTCCAGGTTACCCCAATTGACGAGCATGGGAACTTCAACATCGGACCTCAGGTCGCTGAAATGCTTGGCATCATAAAGGCTTCTAAGAAAATCATCGTAGAGGTTAATGAAAATATGCCTTTCGCAAACGGTGAGACAGCTATTCTTAACATAGCAGACGTTGACTTCATCGTAGAGGGATCAAACTCAATCCCTGCCGAGATTCCGGCAAAGGCAGCAAGCGAAATCGAAACCGAGATCGCTAAGCACGTAGTAAATTTGATGTCTGATAACTGTACACTTCAGCTCGGAATCGGTGCGCTGCCATGCTGTATTGGAAGCATGCTTGCTGAGTCAGATTTCAAGAACATCGGATGTCATACAGAAATGCTCGTTGACTCATATGTAGATCTGTTCAACGCCGGCAAGTTGGTAGCAGGGACAGGCGCTGATGACAAAAAAGCAGTATATGCCTTTGCAGGCGGAACAAAGAAGCTTTATGACTTCATCCATAATAATCCGCTCTGCCACATCGCTCCGGTTGACTATGTTAACGACATCCATGTAATCAGGAATATAGATAATTTCTATTCAGTTAACAGCTGTATCCAGCTAGATCTCTATGGTCAGGTTTGTTCCGAAAGTGCGGGATATCAGCATGTAAGCGGTACTGGCGGACAGCTCGACTTCGTTATGGGAGCTTACCTATCAAAGGGAGGAAAGAGCTTCATCTGTACCCCTTCAACAAGAAAAACTAAGACAGGCGAGTTGGAAACTCTAATTAAACCGGGTCTAACACCAGGCTCAATTGTAACGACTCCTAGAATGTCCACTCACTACATTGTAACTGAGTATGGTGCTGCAAACCTCAAGGGTAAGAGTACATGGGAGCGTGCTGAGAAGCTCATCAACATCGCACACCCTGAGTTCAGAGAAGAGCTCATCAAAGATGCCGAGAAGATGGGAATATGGACAAAGACAAGCAAGATTTCTCTATAGTCTGACCGGCTACAAATCACCTTTAACAAAAATAAAAAGTGTAGTATAATACACCTAGCATACCGATGTGGCATAGCTGCATCGGTATTTTTGGAGGGATATTTATGAACAAATTTTTAGATAGTAGAACAGGAAACATCCTTATGGTGCTGGTGGGAATCGCTTGCGACGCATTCAGCTTTGCAGCCTTTGTTCTCCCACATAAGTTTATCGCAGGAGGCGTAACAGGTGTAGGCAGGGTGTTTTCGCACTACTTCGGATTTGACGTTTCGGTAGTTGTAGCTATAATCAGCATATCGCTTTTGATACTCGGCTTCCTTTTGCTCGGGAAGCTCTTTGCACTCAGCATAGTAGCAGGTTCAGTGCTATTTCCACTATTTCTGAATGTGTTTAACAGATTTGATGCTCTTAAACATCTGACTGATCAGCCAATGCTTGCAGCCATAATCGGCGGAGTGCTCATGGGATTTGGACTGGGACTCATAATTCGTGCAGGTGCGTCATCCGGTGGAAGCGACGTAATTCCAATCATCCTAAACCGCAAGCTGGGAATCCCGGTTGCTCCGCTCATCTACATAGCGGACTTCACGATTATGATCTTGCAGCTACCATTTGCAAATACAAATGACGTACTCTTTGGCATAATCGTAGTAATGCTTTGCACTATAACACTTAATAAGGTTGTGCTCTTTGGTTCAAGCAATGTACAGTTCACAATAATCAGCCATAAGTATAAGGAGATTAACGAGGCTCTGCAGAACAATCTGGATGTCGGCTCTACTTTGACACATGGAATCACAGGTCACTGCAAGGATCCTCTGGATGTAATCATCTGTGTAGTCAGCCACGAGAGCGTACACCGTGTAAGGACAACGGTTCTTGAAATAGACGAAGAAGCTTTCATGACCATGGTTGACGTAAGTGGAGTAAACGGACGAGGCTTTACTATGGCAAGAAAATACTGAGTTTATATACCGGTGTAATCCTTTGATTATGTGATTATGCCGATTTTTATTGCGTTGACACGACAAAGATAATTCCTTACTTAGGGTTTACAACGAGTGTTAAATAATTGACACTTACACCATTTTTTAGTATCATTAACATTAACTGAATAATATGTGTTCTTTTATTTAAAAGCGAAGATGGAAACAGGTTAAAATCCTGTGCGGTACCGCCACCGTAAGCGTGTAGTTTCTCTATACATCACTGAGAGATTGGGAAGACTGAGAAATATAGATGCGCAAGCCGGGAGACATGCACAAAATTATCTTGTATTTGAGCGGATTTCTCGAAAGATAATATCAGATTTGTAATTCTTGAGCACACATTTTTGTGTGCTTTTTCCATTCCTGCTTTAATTTAAAAGAAAAAACGGGAGGAAATATGAAAACCTTATTAACTAAATCCAAGCTCTACGCTCTGATTTTAGCTTTCTTCTTGGTAGTCTCTACCATGCCCTTGACAGCTCAGAACGTATTTGCAGAGACAACACTGGGCGTAGATAGCGACGGCTATTTACTCATTACAAGCGAAGACGAGCTGGTTGAGCATCTGATGAGTGCAAACAAAGCTTACAAGTCCGAGCTATCCAAGAATTTTAGGTTAACCAAGGATCTGGATCTATCAAAGTACACCAAGCTCAAAAACATCGGAAGAAGCTCAAACTACGAGAGCAACCCACTCTTCAAAGGTAACTTTGACGGAAACGGTCACACTATCAGAAATGTAAACCTTAGTGAAGGCGGTATATTCAGCAATATTGATGCAAATGCCAGCGTAAAAAACCTAAGCATAGAAAACGCAAGCATAAGTGCTAAAAGCACGGAATATCCGGGAATACTCGCAAGCAAGAACCTAGGTACAATAGAAAACTGTAAAGTTGTAAATTCTAATATCAACTCAAGTCAGAGCGGTACTGGTGGTTTTGTTGGTCAGAATGTCGGCACTATATCAAAGAGTGCTGTAATAAACACAAATGTAAACGCTGAAAAATCCATGCAGGTAGGCGGATTTGCAGGATTCAACGGCTATTCAAGTAAATTCGGAACCATCGATCAGTGCTTTGCTGATGCAAATGTGGTTGGTTCTGCTAATGTTGGCGGCTTTGTAGGAAAGGCTGAGAAAGGAAATATTTCCAACACCTATGCCGTAGGAAGCGTTAAGGCAAATTCTAACGAAAAAATAGGTGGATTTGCAGGAATCCTAGCAAGCCCATCTCAACTAAAAAATGTTTATGCAAGTAACGATGTAAATGCAAGCTCAGGCGGACCTCTAGCCGGATGGAAGGGCTCAAGCTTCAGTAATCCTGGAGAGGTTGTAAACGGCTATTATAACAGTGATAAGCCAAAGCCGGCAACTGAAATGCAGGCATACGGAGGAATTACAGCAAAAACTACTGCTGAAATGACTGCTCCTGCCTTCCTAAATTCTATAGCGGGAGACTCTAGCAGCGTTTGGACTCAGGACGCAAATCACAATAACGGAATGCCTTATCTTTCAGCTGTGCTTCCACCTGAAACAGCGCCTTTAGTCCCACCTAAAGCTCCGGTAAAATTCGTAATTTGTAATTACAATAAGGATACAAACACATTCAAGAAGCTCAAGGAATTCACGGTTCAGCCAGAGAAGGAAGATAGCGTGGTTTTGGACCTTATGAAGAGAGCAAAAGCTGAAAACAAATTCACCTTCACAAGCGAAGAAAGCACTTGGGGTGAGTTCGTAACAAGCATAGATGACATTGATGCGCCAAAGCCTGATGGATGGATGTTCAACGTTAATGACGTGCAGTCGCCGGTTGGTGTAAGCTCAGCAAGCTTTAATGGCGGAGAAACCATACTTTGGTTCTACGGCTGTGACCAGAACCATTACAAGGCACCTCCTCTAGCAAAAATTGAAAATCCAGCAGAGGAATTTGTTGAGATAAACTCTAAGGAAGATCTTATGAAGCTTTCAGGATCAACTGATGATCAGCTTCTTAGCAAGAACTATAAGTTAAACAAGGATATCGACCTTTCAGGGGTTAATTTTGAACCAATTGGTAGCCTCGAACATCCTTTCACCGGTAAGTTCTTCGGACAGAAACATACAATCAAAAATCTAAATATAGAAAAGGACAAGGATTCAAAGGGCGTTGGTTTCTTTGCTGCTATTAAAGGGGCTGTAGTAAAGGATTTAAAGATTGAAAATGCAAAGGTCAAAGGAGGTGCCGTTATAGGAGTCCTCGTTGGCGAAGCTCAGGTTGATGCAAGTGCCGGAAAGAACAATCTAATTGCTCACTGCAATGTTTCAGGTATAGTAGAAGCCAAAGGAGAGAGAGTTATAAAGGTTGCAGACGCCGGCGGATTAGTTGGTGCCGCTCAGGAAGCTACAGACCCTAACACCTACGATTATGCGACTACAACCATCTTTGATGCGCATGCTGATGTAAAAGTGACCGCAGATGTAGGTGCAAAGGATAAAGCTATATCAGGTCACGTAGGCGGTCTAGTAGGACACAACAAGGGAAAGATCATAGATTCCAGTTCAAAGGGTGATGTCCTTGGAGGCAACACAACAGGTGGTCTTGTCGGTTATAACGACGGTTCCGTTAGAGGATCAAAGTCAACAGGAAACGTAAAGGGCGCATTCAATGTCGGTGGTTTCTTCGGAGCATCCGGCCCTTATAGTGCAACAAAGGATAGTTATTCCACCGGAGATGTAAAGCCGGTTGAAGATACAAAAGCAGAGTTTATCGGTGGATTTGCCGGTACAATTTCAGGCAAGGTGGAGAACTGTATAAGCACGGGAACTGTAACTCCGGGATGGTCTTGGAACGGTGGATTCGCCGGAAAGATCGATGGAAGCCTTACGGGTCCAAATGCAACAATTAAAGATGTTTATGGCAACTGTAACGATTTTAACAACGAAACTCTAAAGGCATTCGGAAACTACATGCCAAACCCATCAGATACAGCTCTTACTGCTGCTGCTGAAAAGATGCAGGTAGATAAGAAGACCTCCGAGAATCTCGTAAACGAAAAGTTCGGTGCAAACATCAACCATGATGATACACAAAGCAAGCTAGACATCGAAAGAGTCGAAGCAAAGATAGTTGTTCCAAATCCTGTTTTGCTGGATAGCGAAGACGTTTTAAACAGCTCAAGAGCTGCAGTTAACAGCCTCACAAAGGAACAACAGAAGAAACTCAATAAGGACAAGCTAGAAGCCTTAGAAAAGGCTGAAAAGACCCTCAATAAGATCAAAACCGAGCCTACGCTAGGCTTCCTCGATTCCGCAGCTCTAAACAAGGACTTTAATGTCGAGTTTGATGGTAGCTTCGGAAAGATCAAGTTCGAAGAAGGCAAGGCTAAAGGTCTAAAGTTAAGAGTAGATTCCGATTACAAATACTTTGCAGATGCAAGTGGAAATCTTCATCCAAAGGCAAAGGTAAGCATCAAAATCGATGGTGTAGAGAAGACACTTGTTTACGGAACAGACTACACTTCTGAGGAAGGAAGCACCATTATTAGCTTCTCATCAAGCTTCTTAAAGTCACTAAAGCCGGGAAGCTATGTAGGTAGAATTCAAACAAACGCCGGATATGCCGAGTTCACTCTCGCTATACAGAGCAAACAAGCAGCCATAGGTCAAACTACAGGCGGACAAGCTACAAGAAAGGCTGGGCTTGGCAGAGTAAACACCGGTGACAGCACAAATACAGCAGCATTTGTAATCTTCCCGATGGCTATAATAGCTACAATAGGCCTTTCACTAGGAAGAAAAAAACTTAACAAATAAGTTAAACCCACAAGCTAAATATCCAACAACAGAAAACTGCCCGTGCTATCTAAAACACGGGCAGATTTTTGTATTTATAAATTAGTTTATATCAAAATCAACTGATATCATTTCTAGCAAGTATTGCCGCCGGAGTCTTACGAAGTGTTGTAAATACCGGAAGCAGCCCCGCAATCATATTGAAACCTAAAACGATTAGAAAACTTATTCCAAACACCAAAGGATTCATCCTGTACATGCTGTCAAACAAATCTATCTTGGTCAAAGCATTTATGAAGTATGCCATGAGCCCCATTCCCGGAAGTGCCGTTAACAAGGTAATCGCTATAACCTCACCGGTAAACATCCTATAGATGTCGCCCTTTTTGAGACCGATAGCCCTTAGAACGCCAACCTCTTTAATCCTTGATAGGAAGGAAGCCCTAAGCATCAAATACATTTCAATAAGCGATACGAACACGATTACGCTAGATACCGCAATCGTCTTCCAAATATTCTTGCTTATACTATTTACATAGCTCTGTTTGTTTTCCTTGTAAACATCTATTACTCTGACATCTGAACCTTTTAGGCTCTCTATCAGCGCCGCTTTGTTCTTAGTAGAGATAGTCAGAGTCTTATACTTTGAAATCACATTGATAAAGTACGTGTTATCCGTTACATAGAGTCCACCACCCTTGCGATCGTCGTGGTAATATCCCGTAACAATTAGGTAATTACCCTTCACCTTAACATTTATAGGCTTCCCTATAGCGACCTCATCCTTAAGTGCTTCCGGAACAAGGACCTCAAAGTCCTTTGTCGGTGCTTCACCTTTTACGATATGAAGATTACCTGTGTTTGCGTAATCGCTGTAAGGCAATACAGCGTCAGTTTCAGCTGCATATTGAGGATTTTGTACATCATCAACTGCACTCTGACCGGGATTATGCAATATTATAGGTATCATCTTTGATCTATCAACATAAATGCTCGGCGTCTGCCGATTGCTTATTCCGACAATCTTCATATCCTGCATATGAGGCTGCTTCAAGGTTCTTCCCAGAATGTCCTTACCGGTCTTTATACCGAGCTCTCTCGCATTCCCTTGCTTAATCATGTTCTTAACAACCATCTCGTCAACTACCAGTTCATCCGGATTTTCAGGGAGTCTTCCGGCTGTAAGGTCCGCCTTCTTGAGCTTTGCTTTGTCGGACAGCGAACCGGTTACCAAAAGCCCTTGAGTCTGATAATACTCTTCAAATGCCATAACAAAATTTACTGTTGAGTTTCCCGGCAATGCGTAGTCCACATTTTCCATCGTTGCATACTTATGATAGCTTTCTCCTGAAAGCTTCCCCGTCTTTACGTTTACGTAATCCTTATCCATGGTCGTGAACCTGTCATCCGTATAGTGAGTAATTCCTGCTACATTGCTGACTGCATAGATTACGAACATCGATGCCAATACGAAACCGAGCATGAGTATCTTTTTGATTTTTGAGTATCTGCGGATTTTCTTAAATCCCGACCCGAACGACGAGAAAGGGCCATAGATACTGCAGTATTTCATTTTCGCCGGCTTTCCGCTCCTAGCGATACCCTCTTTCTCCTCTGCATGCTCAAAGTAATCTCCGTAGTCAAAATTATACTTCTCGTATATCTCCTTGGTCATTGCCTGATAGTGCTCGTCTATGATTTCAACACCTTCTGCGCCCATTGAGAGATTATCGTCTGTCTTGATATATATGTTGTTGTTCTTAACTACTATTTCAATCTTCGGTAGTTTTTGATTGCTGTCGCTGTAAAGGCTTATATCAAAAGGCCCATCTGAAAAATCCTTTTGTATAGGCATGTCTTTAAGGAATATCTTGCTGTCCATACGGTAATCGAGCCGGCCGTCGTGGGAATTCTCCCTGTCATCAACAATCTTGCCATCGACAATTTCGATTACTCTGTCCGCATAAAACTCTGCAATATCTCTCTCATGCGTTACGAGAATTACCAGCTTTTGCTTTGATATAGCCTTGATTATGTTCATTACATCGATAGTATTGCTACTATCGAGATTTCCGGTAGGTTCATCAGCGATGATAATCTGAGGATTCTTTACCAACGCACGTGCTATGCCAACTCTCTGACGCTCACCGCCGGACAGCATGCTCGCCGGACGGTTACGGTACTTTGCTATACCGACTCTATCGAGAATATACATAACCCTGCGCTCTATCGCATCCTTATCCTTAAAGCCCGTCATCTTTAGAACCAGAGCTACGTTTTCGAATACAGTCGCGTCCTCAATTAGATTGTAGTTCTGGAAAATATAGCCTATCCTCAAATTTCTAATTTCATCGAGCTTGCCATTGAGCCTGCGAGTAATCCTTTGGTCATCTATGTAAATTTGCCCCTTATCCACGCGGTCAAGTCCACCAATGGCATTTAGAAGTGTAGTCTTACCACAACCCGAGTTTCCCAGGAAGGTAACAAGGCCGGAATCCGCAAGTTCGATGCTTGTATCATTTATCGCGCGGATCTCATTCGATTTATGCTTATTAAATGTTTTTTTAACATTTACTAATCTAATCATCGTCTACACCTCCTCCTTGTAAGCATTCATAGCTGTTTTGCTGAACATCTGGCTCGAGTATCTAAGCGCTAAGAACAAAGTCATAACCAAAATGATTACATAAAGAATCAAAATGTCTCTTGGTTCAATGTAGAGGAAGTTCCTATTAAGGAACTCAAATGAATTTATCGTTCCATCCTTAACCTTAATTATCAGTCCAGCAACCGCAGCAAAGGCTATGTGGAATACCAGGAGCATTTCGGTAATTATCATTCCTGAGCAGGCGAAGCTACTTCCTCCAAGCATTCTCACAGTCGAGAAGTAAACATTTCTCGATTTGAATATCAGCTTTATGATGAAATAGCTTATGAAGAATAGTACTGCTAGGAAAATCGCTAGGAGTACCTTTCTGATTCCGCTTAGAATTATATTGACAGGACTTCCTATTTCGCTAGAAGTATCGTTTAGGTACAATGCTTTGTAACCCTGCTTTTCCAAGGCTGAAATCGTTTCCTTAGCATACTTGTTTTCTTTTATATTTACTGTGACCTGGAAGTTGCTACCATCCTCATATAGCCTTCTTATATCTTCCCCGTTCATATATATTGCTTCGCTGTTTATATCGTCGATAGACTTTCCAAGAAGCGAATTAACATTGTTCTTATTATATACAGAAGCTATGGAAAGGGTTAAACTTCTTTGCCCATTTCTATTTAGTGTAAGATCAAGAGTCTTACCAGATGTATTTCCGTATGGGAACTCCTGTGCAAGTGATTCTGGAATATAGGCCTTACCCTCTTCAACCAAATGTGATGCAACTATAGGGTGTGTTGCAGTTGGGAACACCTGCATCGTGCTCTTATTTATTCTAAGTTCAAGGTCTGTCTTTCCAGCTGTTATCAAAGACTGCATATGCGCTAAAGTTGAGTCTGAGCAGCATACGATTCCCTCATAAAACTGTCCGTTGAACTGCCTTGCATGCTCCTCTTCCTCTGTCAAGTATCCATAGCCAACGATGGTTAAAGAATCGTAGATACCATCTGCGTAATTAACAGGTTCTCCCTTCTTGTTCATTAGTTTTCCATAAGGGAACTCGCACCTATAAAACATTGGAATTTCCGAATTATTTCCTAGCGAAGATAGGATGTAGTCATCTTCTTTGCCAACCATCAAAATAACTTCGTTTGGCTTTTCTGGAAGCCTACCTGAAACTAGGCGTTTCTCATAGCCTTTGATTGACTTTGCCTTTAGCTGAAGATATGTCTGATTGTCAGCATTTCCATCATCACTAATCGCATCAAAAGGAATGTTGCTAAAGCTTACAAGAAAATCTGTTAAGAGTCCGTACTTTTCAACATTTTTTACATTGCTAACCTTTGATATTGCTGCGTAGTCCTCTTCAGTAAACGCACTCTTATCCTGCTTTGTTACAACTATACGCTTGGAACTTGCATCTGTGAAAACGGAGTTGAAAACCATATCGTTCACTGAAAGCCTCATATTCTGCATAGTTCCATACGACGAAGCCGTTCCCGTGCACATGAAGATAAATACAAAGAGTAAAAGGACTAGCTTTGCTGGTAAGCTGAATGTATTTCTCACTCCAAGTCTAAGCGTATTTCCAAATCTAAGTCCATCGTGCCTTGCTAGTTCTATATTGCCATTTCCCTTAGATGAATCCTTTTGCTTTTTGCTTGGGGAAGCCTCGATTTCGCTTAGCCCTGCCATCTTTTCCTGAGCTTCAAGCAGCATAGGACTAGCAAAGCGCTTGTCTTCGCTAAGCTTTCCATCTCTCATCGTAATCTTTCTTGTGGCATACTTCTCAACCTGTTCATAGTTGTGAGTTACGATGATGACGAGCTTATCCTTCGATAGACTAGCCAAAAGCTCAATTATACCCTCAGCGGACTTCTTGTCGAGATTTCCTGTAGGCTCATCTGCAACGATTATTGGAGTTTCCTTAGCAAGAGCACGAGCTATAGCTACACGCTGCTTCTGACCTCCACTGAGCTTTGAAGCCTTAGTATTTCTATATTCCTTTAGACCTACACGCTCTATAAGCTCATCGACTCTGCCTTTTACCTCGCTCTTTTTATAGCCGCTCAAAAGCAAAACGAGCTCTATATTCTGATAAACTGTATAGTTATTTATTAGGTTAAAGGTTTGAAATATGTTTCCGATATACTTCTTGCGGTAGGCCTCCATTTCGTCTTTGCCGTATCCGCTTGTTGGCTGGTCAAAAATGTACATCTCGCCTTCTTCGTAAGAATCCAGCCCTGAGATTACATTTAACAGTGTTGATTTACCGCTTCCGCTTTCTCCAGTGATAGCCACAAACTCTCCCACATCAAAGCTTAGGCTTATCTTACTGAATCCAGAAGTAACAACACCGCCAGCCGAATAAAATTTTGATACCTTATCCAGTTTTAGCATATTTTTCTCCTCAAAAATTTCACAAAAATTGCTTCTATGGCTCAGATTTTACCAACAAAAATACCTAGTGTCTATACACTAGCTAAAGCCTTAAATTATTATCGAACAAATTTAAGAAGATCGTGTTTTTTTGTTAAGAATTGTAATAAATTTCACATAGCGACTTAGTGAATTTCCTTATTTTTAAAGCCTCTTCAGGCCCTCTGAAATGTTGAACTAAAGAGCTAATGGTGATATAATTCTAAGGTAAAAGTGATTTGTTAGCTTTCATAGGAGGAAATCATGCAGGAGACCAATTACACGAGTCCATTATCCGAACGTTATCCAAGTAAAGAGATGAAATATCTCTTTTCACCTGAGATGAAATTCCGCACATGGCGCAAGCTTTGGGTTGCACTAGCGGAAGCTGAGATGGAGCTCGGCCTTGATATAACACAGTCTCAGATTGATGAGTTAAAATTGCATATAAACGATATTAACTACGATGTCGCTAAAGAGCGTGAGAAAATAGTTCGTCACGATGTTATGAGCCACGTCTATGCTTACGGACTTCAGTGCCCTAATGCAAAAGGAATTATTCACCTTGGTGCTACATCATGTTATGTAGGCGACAACACCGATATGATTATCATGTCAGAAGGTCTTAAGCTAATCCGAAAGAAGCTTATCAATACTATAGCAAAGCTCTCAGAGTTTGCAGATGAATATAAGGCATTGCCTACACTTGGCTTTACGCACTACCAGGCAGCTCAGCCAACTACGGTAGGAAAGCGCGCAAGCCTCTGGCTAAACGATTTAGTTTTAGACCTTGAGGACCTAGACTATGTGCTTGACTCACTCAAGCTTCTCGGATCTAAGGGTACAACTGGTACTCAGGCATCCTTCCTTGAGCTTTTCTCTGGAGACCATGAAAAGTGCAAGAAGCTCGACCAGCTCATCGCTGAGAAGATGGGATTTTCATCCTGCTATCCAGTGTCTGGTCAGACATATTCACGCAAGGTTGATAGCCGCGTGCTAAACGTCCTTGCAGGTATTGCACAGTCTGCGCACAAGTTTTCAAACGACATTCGTCTTCTTCAGCACATGAAGGAAGTAGAGGAACCGTTTGAGAAGGACCAAATAGGCTCATCAGCTATGGCCTACAAGCGTAACCCTATGCGTTCAGAGCGTATGGCTTCTCTTGCCAACTACGTAATGAGCACATCTATGAACCCTCAGATAACCGCTGCAACTCAGTGGTTTGAGCGTACGCTTGACGATTCAGCTAACAAGAGGATTTCTGTAAGCGAGGCCTTCCTTGCAACAGACAGCATCCTTGAACTATATATCAACATCTCAGATGGATTAGTTGTCTATCCACAGGTTATCAAATCGCATTTGATGGCAGAGCTACCTTTCATGGCATCAGAGAATATCATGATGGATGCTGTTAAAGCTGGCGGAGATAGACAGGAACTTCACGAGAGAATTAGGGTTCACTCCATGGCAGCTGCTAAGGTTGTCAAGGAGGAAGGTAAGCCTAACGATTTGTTAGATAGAATTGCCGCTGATCCTTTATTCAATATAACCAAAGAGGCTTTACAGAAGGTTTTGAAACCCGAAAATTATATCGGTAGGGCAGATGTCCAGACCGAAGAGTTTCTGGACGGGGTCATAAAGCCAATTCTTAGCGCAAATGCTGATATCATAGGCATGGAGGCTAAAATTAACATTTAATGCTATAAGGCATGGAGGTATTTATGATTAAAGCTATTGTTGGTGCTAACTGGGGTGACGAAGGCAAGGGTAAGATAACAGATCTTCTTGCTGCCGAAAGCGATATAGTAATACGTTTTCAGGGCGGGAGCAACGCAGGCCACACTATCAAAAACAGTTACGGCAAGTTCGCACTTCACATGCTACCGTCCGGTGTTTTCTATGACCACATTACAAATGTAATAGGTAATGGTGTAGCCCTAAACATTCCTAAACTCATAGACGAGATTAAAAATCTCACAGATCAGGGTGTTCCGAGCCCTAAGCTCTTTGTTTCCGATAGAGCGCAGATAGTGATGTCATATCACATTTTGCTCGATGCATACGAGGAGGAGAGACTCGGAGGCAAGTCCTTCGGCTCAACCAAGTCAGGTATCGCGCCTTGCTACTCAGACAAGTATTCTAAGATAGGATTTCAGGTTAACGAACTTTTCAATGACAGGGATTTTTTAATCGAAAAGCTGGAGAATATCTGTACAATTAAGAATGTGCTTCTAAAGAATCTATACAATAAGCCGGAGCTTAAGGTAGAAGAACTCTATGAGGAACTTATAGGGTATAGAGATATGATCAAGCCTTATGTTCGCAACACTGAGAGCTTCCTGCACCGCAGTCTGGCAGAGGGCAAGCAATTGCTTCTCGAGGGACAGCTGGGAGCCATGAAGGACCCGGACCACGGAATCTATCCTATGGTAACTTCATCATCTACTCTGGCCGGTTTCGGAAGCATCGGCGCCGGCGTTCCACCTTACGAGATCAAAAGCGTAGTTACTGTTTGCAAGGCTTACTCATCAGCAGTTGGCGCAGGTGCTTTTGTCAGCGAAATCTTCGGTGACGAAGCAGACGAACTAAGACGTCGCGGAGGCGATGGCGGTGAGTTCGGTGCTACAACAGGAAGACCAAGGCGTGTTGGCTGGTTTGATGCTGTGGCAACCAGATACGGCTGCATGATGCAGGGGACAACAGAAGTTGCTTTGACGGTTCTGGATCCACTAGGCTATCTCGATGAAATACCTGTGTGCATAGGATATGAAATCGACGGAGTTAAGCACGACGACTTCCCAAATACAACTGATTTAAACAGAGCAAAGCCTATATTCAAGACACTTCCCGGTTGGAAGTGTGATATCAGCGGAATCCGTTGCTTTGAAGATCTTCCTAAGGCAGCTCAGAACTACGTAAACGAGTTGGAAGTTCTAATTGGATATCCGATAACCATAGTTACAAACGGTCCAAACCGTAATGATTTTATAAAGAGAAGACCAAATATATAAACTTACGAGGAGAAAGGAAAAACAAATGTACAAAGAAGCTATTAGACCTGCATGGGTTGAAGTTAATCTAAGCAACCTAGACTACAATATCAAGCAGATCAAAGAGAAAGCAAACGGTAGAGAGCTAATCGGTGTAATCAAAGCTGATGCTTACGGACACGGTTCTGTAAAGTGCGCTGAAGTTCTCAGAAAAAACGGAGTTAAGACCTTTGCAATCGCAACTCTTCAGGAGGCTATAACACTTAGAGAATCCGGTGCAAAAGAGGAAATAATCTGTCTAGGGCTCACACCTGATATGTACGCTGATGTAATCGTAGAACACGACCTGACACCTGTGGTATGCGACTCATCAAATGCTAAGGCTATCAGTGATGCGGCAGTTGCAGCAGGAAAGATCGTATCCGGACTTATCGCAGTTGACACAGGAATGGGAAGAATAGGATACCTTGCTGACGATACAGATTTCGCAATTGAGGACGTTCGCAAGATTGCAGCTCTTCCCGGATTCAAGATTAAGGGTATGTTTTCACACATGTCTACAGCTGACGCAGCAGACAAGACATACTCACACGAGCAGGAAGCTAAGTACAACGCATTCTACGAGGCTCTAACAAAGGCAAACATCAAGATTCCTTTCCGCACACTGGCAAACAGCGCTTCAATCATGGAACTTCCGGAGATTTACTTTGACGCGGTAAGACCGGGAATCATCCTATACGGATGCTACCCATCAGACGAGGTTGAGCGCGCGCAGCTTTCAATCAAGCCTGTAATGTCGGTAAAGGCAAATATAGTTCATCTAAAAGATGTTCCGGCAAACTTTTCAGTAGGATACGGACGCAAGTACATCTCAAGCAAGCCGGCAAGAATAGCAACTCTTGCCCTGGGATACGCAGACGGATACCCAAGACCATTTTCGGCAAACGCTAAGGTTATCGTAAACGGAGTTGTTTGCCCAATCGCCGGAAATATCTGCATGGATCAGTGCATGGTAGATGTTTCGGCAGTGCCTAATGTGAAACTTGGTGACGAGGTAATCGTTATGGGTTCTGACGGAGTAAACTCAGTTACAGCTGACGACATCGCAAACGCAACAGGCACAATAAACTACGAAATCTGCTGTGCTTTCGGACAGAGACTTCCAAAGGTATATGTTGACTGATATCGGGCTGTAAAAGTTTATCATATCAAACGAAAACGTATTTAAAGGGTTATATGCTTAAAGATAAGCGCGTATTTAAAGAGCACTTCAGGCGAATATCTGAAGTGCTCTTAATTTTTTAATATTCATACGGTTCGCTTAAAGTATATTTAGCTATTTACTAAGATTGTTTCCTCCCTTTAACAAATAGGCAAATTATCAATAATAGAGAAGAAATCAACATTTCTCCATACAGTATAAAGTTACTGTCATCGCCCGTATTTGGTTTTTTAGGTTTCTTAAGTTTATTAGGAACATTTGGCGTATTTTTCGTATTTGTAATAGTATATCCTACCTGAGAATCGCCGGCGATACTTGTTGTATATCCTGCAACCTTTTCTTCGTCAATAGTGTACTTGATTTCCTTTCCATCCTTGTACTTTTCTAAATCCTTAAAGATATACTGCCAATTGTCATTTTTTGTAATCTTCTTGCTGTCAACCTTATTACCATTCGCATATAGATTTACCGTGATACTATCTGCCGGTGTGCCTACCCATTTCTTTGTTACTGGTATGGATACCTTTCCGGTGATGGTGTTGGTAATAGTAAATCCATCCTTTGCTGTTCCGCTTATCACAGTATTATAGCCGGATATCTTAACTTCCTTGATTGTGTAAACTATTTCATGACCGTCTGCACTATCATACTTTGGCAGATTCTTGAACTCGTGTTTCCAACTATCTGCTGCTGTTAGATCAGCACTTCCCTTTTCTGTGCCGTCTGCAAGTAGCTTTACCTCTACCTTGTTTGTGCTCTTTCCAACCCATTTCTTCTCTACAGGTACTGTTATCTTCTCGGTGTTGGTGTTCTTAACGGTAAATCCGCTTGCTGCGTCTCCGCTTATATCTGTCTTATAGTTTGCGATTGCATCTTCCTTGATTGTGTACTTGATTTCCTTTCCATCTTTGTACTTTTCAAGTCCTGCAAACGTATGCTTCCAGTTATTACCTGTATTTAGTGTTACGGAATCTACCTCTGTATCTCCGGCATAAAGATGTATCTTTGCGGCAGTGCCTCCCTTACCTACCCACTTCTTGGTTACAGATACTGATACCTTATTTAACTTATCCTTAACTGTGATAGTTCCACCAACATCGTCATACACATTAACTGTATATTCATTAGGATCTATTTCATACCCATTAGGAGCAACAAGCTCCTTAACCTTATATTTTCCTTGAACCAATTGTTGGGAAATAATGGTTCCGTCTGCTCCGGTTGTCAATTCAAAGCTAGTGCCGTCAACCTTAGTAACTTTGAACTTAGCACCGGCAAGGCCTACATTTGTATCAACATCTACCTTACGTATCTTTAGTCTCTTTGCAAGTACTCCTATTGCCCCACCACCTGCAGTACGATACTTCCATACACCATCACTCTTCTGAGTAGGAAATGTATCTGAAGTAATTGTTGCTCCATTTGTTTGGACTATATCTCCATTCTCAACTGTTGATTTATAAGATAAGAAATACGATTGAGTACCGATATCCCCGAGTTCCAACCTGAACTCGGTATGATCTGCATTGAATGTAATCTTATCAGAAATATCAACTACTTCACCATTCCAATCCTGTACATTACCAGAAGAATCATAGGTAGTTTTCATGAGCTTAAATTGTTCTGTCGTTTTTACAGCCGGGTATGATGATGGTTCCAAAAAATGACCATTATTTGAAGTAATCTTATCCGTAATAACAACTTTCTTCAAATTCTGATTAGTCCTATTGATGCGGACACCCCAAGCAGCAACATTAGGTACCGTTGGCGATTTGCCCCACTTACCAATAATTTCTTTATCAGAAAGTGCTCCATCCGGCTTAACCTTAATTGGAATTGAATCTGGTGTATTTTTACCATCTCCATTAACTTCTGTTTTAATGTTAGTAATTTTATTTTCCTGAACAACTTTTTTATTCAATTTAGCATCAAAGAATATGTTTCCTTTTACTTTATACTTTCCTTTTGCTTTATCAGTGAATGTAATACGAACATTACCACCACCGGTAGTAGCAGTTGCCGAATTTGGCGTTATCGTAGCTTTTGCAATAATATCTCCATTCTCATCTGTAAGATCAAAACTCAAAGGATTTGTAGTTGCCTGTGATAAGTCAACTTCTTTTGGAATTGTTATATCAAAATAATCACCTGACTGCAAAATTTTCGTTCCAAGTGTCTCGTAGTTAAACTTTAACCTGATTGTAGCAGACTTATCTATCTCTGTAGCCGGTGATCCCGAATCTGTTAAAATTTTAAGATCTGTAACCTTTGCATCTACCGCTGATCCATCGGCAAACACACTAAGTGGTGCCGTATTGAATATAATACCAAATGTCAATAGCAACGATATCAGTATCGCTATACCTTTCTTTACCTTAGCAACAGACATTCTTAATATACCCCCTCTTGTCATCAACTTTTACAAATGCAAAAACATGGGCTGTACATAATCTAAAAAAGCCATCTAATCTAAATAGACCCACGCTACTCATATGATATTGCATTTAAAAACATATAGTTATATTCTACCCCCCCCATCGAATTATGTCAACTTAAATTTTATCCAATTATTATGAAAATTCTTAGTTGTCAACACATATGTTACACTTTGAGAAGTATTCCGATACAACTTGGT
>ERZ773263.204-NODE-204-length-44393-cov-10.677523_pt1 | contig 44393 bp, 36 predicted proteins | sample MGYA00511076_ERZ773263 | MGnify/ENA primary metagenome ERZ773263 (study PRJEB29015, sample SAMEA2738155) | human oral metagenome | biome: human oral; feature: human-associated habitat; material: saliva | place: China | collected 2195 ... | reverse complement strand
TGCAGATAAAGAATTAGAGCTAAGAAAGAAAGATCCTAAATATAAACTTTAAGAATATGAATTCTAGATAGATAAGATTTTATTTATCTAGAATTTTTCATGTTTAACTTTACAATTTAGGGTTGAGATTTAGATATGAATTTAGAGTAAATAAAAAGGAAATGATTAACGAACATAATTTTTGCTCCGAGTTAGATTTCGTTAATCTTTTTTTAACTTTCATTTCCATCTAGTTTTTGATAAAATTATAGATGAAGAAAATTATAAATTTAAGAGATAAAAATCTAATTTAGATGAAAATTATATGTTGAATAAATAGCTAAAAGTATGTTATTTATAGGAGATTATATAAGTTGTATGTTTTATGAAGAAAGGAACTGAACTGGCTACAATTTGTAGACAGTTGAAAATGAAGACAATCGATGAAAAGATGAAGAGGGTTCATTTCAACTGTACGAAAATATCGTACAGTTGAAGTTAAAAGAACCTGATGGAAAGCGAAGAGAAATCGACGTTGCTGATATGCAAGGTGTTTTTCGTATAATTCAATCTGTAACATCTCAAAAAGTAAAATCAAATTAGAGTATGACTAATTATAGTGAAATGAGAATAGATGATAAAAAATATTTAAACACATACTATATAACTAATTTTTATTTAATTGTTTATATTTTAGAAAAGATATTTTAAATTGTTTATAGTTAAGAATATCGTATAAATATATTTAAAAGACATTTAAATTTTCATAATATTATAGACTTTTTAGTTTTTTAATTCTATTGATTTATTTATTCCTATTTATTTGATATAATTAAGTATAAATTTTTTACTAAGAAAGGTGTTATTATGGTTACGAAAAAGAAAAGTGTTGAACCTAATATTGCAGACTTGGCAAATAGTTGGTTAAAAAACTATAATTTGGATTATAAACTTGAACAAGAGTCTTTGAATGAGGAAATCGATAAGGCGTTAGAAGATTACTATTCTAAAAATGGTGGAGTAGGTGGGAATCGACCCGATGTTAAGTTGTTATTAAAAGATGAATATGGAAATTATTTTCCAGTTTTGATTGAATATAAAGGATATAAAGATAAATTAGTGAAACTAAATTCTAATAATGAAGTTGAAAATCGTACTATAAAGAATCAGCCCAATCTAAAGAATATAAATTCTTATGCTGTAAATGGAGCTGTTCATTATGCAAACGCATTGTTACATCATACAAGTTATACAGATATAATAGCAATAGGAATGACGGGATATAAAGATATAAAAGATAAATTACAATACGAAATTGGAGTTTATTATGTTTCTAAGTCTAACTTAGGAGTTGGTCAAAAAGTAGGAGATTTTTCAGATTTTTCTTTTCTTTCATCGAAACACTTTTCTAGATTCATAACTCAGGTGAAGGACTTAAAGTTGACACCAGAAGAATTAGAACGAATAAAACAAAAGAAAGAGCAAGAAATTGATGAAAGTTTAATGAATTTAAATAATGATATTTATCAAAATGAAAAAGGTCTTGGTGAAAATGATCGTGTTTATCTTGTCGCCGCTTCAATAATAGCTACTTTAGGAGTACCGGGAGTTGTACCGCCCCTAGAAAAATCAGAATTACGATCAATAGCGGACAAAGGAAATAATTGTGATGGTGAAATATTAAAGAGAAAAATAGAAGACTTTCTAGAAGAAAAAGACTTACCCAAAGATAAAAAAGATCTTATTATTAGAACACTGTCTAATACAATACTAACGGATAATATCAATAGAGTACATAATGGAGAAAGTCAATTAAAGAGGATTTTTTCAAAGATTGTTGATGATTTGGGGATTTACTATAAACTTAACTTAACAACAGATTTTACCGGCAAGCTATTTAATGAAATGTATTCTTGGCTTGGTTTTAGTCAAGATAAATTAAATGATGTGGTTTTGACTCCTTCATATGTAGCAACTTTGTTAGTAAAATTATCACGTGTAAATAAAGATTCTTATGTGTGGGATTTTGCAACTGGATCAGCAGGATTACTTGTAGCAGCCATGAATGAGATGTTAAAAGATGCTAAAGAAAAAATAAAATCGCCAGATGAGTTAGCTGTTAAGGAGGCAAAAATAAAAGCTGAGCAATTATTGGGATTAGAGTTGTTATCTAGTGTCTACATGTTAGCGATTCTTAATATGATTTTGATGGGAGATGGCAGTTCTAATATATTAAATAAGGATTCGTTAACGGATTTTAATGGAAATTATGGATTTGGAAAGAAAAACAAAAAATTTCCAGCGGATGCCTTTATATTAAATCCACCGTATTCTGCTGACGGAAATGGAATGATATTTGTTCAGACAGCGTTAAATATGATGAATAAAGGATATGCATCTGTTATTATTCAGGATTCTATTGGAAAAAATGGTAAAGATATTCGTAAAAATATACTAGAAAATCATACATTATTAGCCTCTATAAAAATGCCGGTTGATGTATTTATTGGGAAATCAGGTGTTCAAACTTCTATTTATGTGTTTAAAGTAGGCGAGAGGCATGAGGAAGAACAACGAGTAAAATTTATTGATTTAAGAAATGATGGGTATAAAAGAGCCAGTCGTAAGAAAACAAAATCTAGTAATAATCTGAGAGATATAGACAATGCCAAAGGTCGCTATGAAGAAGTAGTAAATCTAGTGAAGTTTGGAGAAAGTCAATTAAAAATTTTCACTAAAGATGAGTATATTGAAGATAAGATTACTCTTTCAGAAGAGGGAATTGGTTTAGATTGGAACTTTGAATATCACCAAAAAATAGATAGCCGACCTACATTTGAAGATTTTAAAAAAACGGTAGCAGATTATTTATCGTGGGAAGTTACTCAATTATTACAAGATAAAGAGGAAAAAGAGTCAAAAAAGATCTAAGCCCTCAATTACAACAACTTGAAAAAGAGTTTGAAGCAAGTGGGGGCAAATGGGAGAAGAAAAAAATTTGTGAACTGTTTACAATCGTTTCAGGGAAACAACCAATTTTAAGTAATCGTTTTGACTCAAAAAGAGAAGGAATGGTGAATACTATTACTGGAGCAACAACTAGAAATGGTATTAACTTTTATTCTTATAGTGATCAAAGTTACAATAATGAATTGACAATTTCAAAAGATGGAGAGTATGCGGGGACAGTGTTCTTGCAAACAAAGCCATTTATAATTGGAGGGCATTGTATGGGATTAATAGCCAAAACCCCTTTATCAAATCTATGTAAAGTTTATATATCAACATTGATAAATAAATTCAAACCTATATGGAGAGGAAAAGATAGACCAAGTGTTCAAAAAAGTAGATTAGAAAAATTAGAAATTGATTTACCTTTTTTCAACAGAGAACTTGCATTCTCATACATGGAAAATTACATAAAGACTCTCGAGGCTGAACGCATCGAGACTCTCGAGGCTTATCTACAAATAACAAATTTAAAAGATTATAAATTAACAAGAAATGATAAAAAAATACTTGACACGTTTGAAAAACTCAACGACACTAAGAGTAGAGTAGAGGAGTGGAGAGAATATACCTTTGAACAATTATTTAATATTTATACTGGACGTGATGTAATAATAGGTAAAACTGAAATAGGAAATACACCACTTATAAGTCATCAACATCAAAATAACGGAATTGCTCAAAGAATAAAAAATTTATCTGATAGAAGATTATTTGACAATAACACTACATTATCATTAGCTGATAGAGGAGTATTTTGTTCTAAATCACAATCAGAAAAATTTCATATTGGAACGCGAGTAAAGGCGTTAGAGTTTAAAGATGGTGAGAAAAATAAAGAAGTTCAATTGTTTTTTGTATCAACTATTAATAAACTTCAAATTTTATTTACAGAATACTCATCTAATGCAACTGATAAATTACCAGATTTAAATATCCAACTTCCAACAAAAAATGGAGAAATAGATTATCAATTTATGTCAGATTTTATTCGAGTAATAAAAAAAATAGTAATTAAAGATGTGGTCGAATGGACTGATAGAAAAATTACAGGAACAAAAGAATTTGTATTTAATAAATAATTAAGAGCATTCCTTCTTTGTATAAGATGGAATGCTCTTTGAAAAGGTCGTTCAATATCTATTATTAAAGAAAATTGATTTTCTTTCTAACATTTTCTTTTTTATGTGATTTTTGATAAAATTAAAGGTAAGAGTTTTTTAGCGAGGAATGTAGAAAGTAGGTGTAAATTTGCAAGTTACAAATATAACAAAGCTAAAAGTTAAGTATAAAATTGAATTAGAAAATGGTAGACATTTTTATGTTTCTGAAGATACGATAATTAAGTATGGACTTATAAAAAAAATAGATTTATCAAAAGAGCAACTAAAAGAAATCATAGCTCATGAGAGTATCGAAAGTGCCTATAGTAAAGCAGTACATTATTTACAATTTGGTCTTAGAACTAAGCAGGATATAAGAGAATATCTTCAGAAGAAAGAGATTGCACCCAATGTTATTGACGAAGTAATAGAAAAGTTAATAGAAATTGGTTATTTGAATGATGATCACTATGTAGAAGCAGCGGTGACAGATTATTTTAACCTAAATTTAAAAGGTCCTTACTGGATACAAAGAAAACTGTTAGAAAAAGGCTTAGATAAAGATGTTATAGATGAAAATATTGCCAAGATTTGTACTGAAGAAGCAATGATAGAAATGCTTTATAAAATTATTGAACGTGAGTATAAAGTAAGAAGAGAAACGAAAAATAAAAAAGTTCAAAAAATAACACAAAAACTTTATACAAATGGCTTTACATCTGATATAATAAGAAAGGTGTTTGACATATTTTTCGAAGACTATGAAGACGAGAATGAAGACGAAATATTAGATGAGCATTTTAGAAGGGCTTACCAAAGTTATAGTCGTAGATACGAAGGATATGCACTTAAACAAAAGCTGATTGAAAAGCTAATAAGAGATGGTTTTTCGTATTATACAGCTAAAGACTACGTAGAAAAACAAGATTTGTAAAGGAAGAATAAAATGGATAAAAGAAACGAAAGGCAAAAGAAAATAAGGAACTTTTCTATAATTGCACATATTGACCACGGGAAATCGACTCTTGCGGACAGAATTTTAGAGAAAACAAAGGCGTTAGAACAACGTGAAATGAAAGCACAACTTCTTGACTCAATGGATATTGAGCGTGAAAGAGGTATTACAATTAAACTTAATGCAGTACAATTACAATATACTGCTAAAAATGGAGAAGAGTATATTTTCCACTTAATTGATACACCGGGACACGTAGACTTCACATATGAAGTATCTCGTTCTTTAGCAGCATGTGAAGGGGCTATTTTAGTAGTCGATGCTGCTCAAGGTATTGAAGCACAAACTCTAGCTAACGTATATTTAGCATTAGACAATAATTTAGAAATTATTCCAATTATTAACAAAATCGACTTACCTGCAGCAGATCCTGAAAAGGTTAAGACTGAGATTGAAGATGTAATTGGATTACCAACAGATGACATCGTTCTTGCTTCTGCTAAAGCGGGCATTGGTATTGATGAGATTTTAGAACAAATCGTAGAATATATCCCAGCTCCATCAGGAGATGCTGCTGAGCCACTACAAGCCTTAATCTTTGACTCTTTATATGATGCGTATAGAGGAGTTATCGTTTCAGTTCGTATTAAGAACGGTACTGTAAAAGCTGGGGATAAGATTAAGATGATGGCTACTGGTGGTGTGTTCGAGGTTACTGAGGTTGGTATTCACACACCTAAGGAAAAAATCGTTGATGAACTTACTGCCGGTGATGTAGGATTTATCTGTGCATCTATTAAAAATGTAAGTGAAACGCGTGTAGGGGATACAATCACATTAGCGAATAATCCTGCTGAAGAAGCATTACCTGGGTATAGAAAATTAAATCCAATGGTATTCTGTGGATTATATCCAATTGATTCATCAAAGTATAATGATTTACGTGAAGCGTTAGAAAAACTAGAACTTAACGACTCAGCACTTCAATATGAAGCTGAAACTTCTCAAGCTCTTGGATTTGGATTTAGATGTGGATTCTTAGGAATGTTACACATGGAAATAATTCAAGAACGTATCGAACGTGAATTTAACATCGATATTATTGCTACTGCACCATCGGTTATTTATAAAGTTGAAAAAACTGATGGAACTATGGTAGATGTATCTAATCCATCAGAAATGCCAGATCCACAAAAAATAAACAGAATTACAGAACCATTCGTTAAAGCTAGTATTATGGTACCAAATGATTACGTAGGAGCTGTTATGGATCTTTGTCAAAAGAAACGTGGTATTTTCTTAAATATGGAATATATCGATGATACAAGGGTGAATATCACTTATGATATACCTTTATCAGAAATCGTATTTGACTTCTTTGACCAATTGAAATCAAATACAAAAGGTTATGCATCATTTGACTATGAGCTTACTGGATATAAAGATAGTAACCTTGTTAAGATGGATATTCTACTTAATGGAGAACAGGTCGATGCACTTAGCTTTATCGTTCACCGAGAATTCGCATATCAACGTGGTAAAGTTATTGTTGAAAAACTTAAAAAACTTATTCCTAAACAACAATTCGAAATTCCTATCCAAGCGGCAATTGGAAACAAAATTATCTCTCGTGAAACTATTAAAGCAATGCGTAAAAACGTACTTGCAAAATGTTACGGTGGGGATATTAGTAGGAAACGTAAACTATTAGAGAAACAGAAAAAAGGTAAAGAGAGAATGAAAGCTGTTGGTAGCGTAGAAGTTCCTCAGGATGCCTTTATGGCTGTTTTAAAAATGGATGAAGAATAATGAAGAATATACCGCGCGGAGTATATATTCATATTCCATTTTGTAAGTATATTTGTTCATATTGTGACTTTAATAAATTTTTTATACAAAGACAACCAGTAGATAAATATATAGATTGTTTAATTAAAGAAATAGAAACAATAGAACAAGTATCGGATATAGAAACTATTTATATTGGTGGTGGAACACCTAGTGCCTTAAATGATGAGCAACTACATCGTCTTTTAACTGCACTTAGAAAAAAAATTCCAGGACAACTTCGTGAATTTACATTTGAAGCCAACCCTGAGGATCTTGTTGATTCTAGGGTTGCTTTAGTGAAAGAGTATGGGGTTGATAGAATTAGCATGGGAGTGCAAACTTTCAACAATGAATTATTAAAAATTCTAGGACGAGGACATGTTGCGAATGATGTTGATATGGCAATCAATAATTGTAAAAAATATGGAATTAAAAATATTAATGTAGACCTTATGTTCTCACTTCCAAAGCAAACGATGGAAGATTTATACGATAGTATGAAAAGAGTAGTCTCTTATGATATTAGCCATGTTTCATGTTATTCACTAATATTAGAACAAAAAACTAAGTTATATAACCAAGTTCGAGATAAAAAGGTAGTATTACCATCAAATGAAACCGAAGAACAGATGTATAATGAAGTTATTAATTTTCTAACTGAAAATGGTTATGAACAATATGAAATAAGTAATTTTGCCCGTCCAGGACACGAGAGTATCCATAATAGTAGCTATTGGAGAAATATTGAATATTATGGACTTGGAGCAGGTGCTCATGGTTATATAGATGGGATACGTTATGCGAACCAAGGAGCGTTGAAGTTTTATATAGATAGCATGGAAGAAAAAGGTCATGCTAGACGTGAGGAAAATAAAGTAACGTTGAATGAACAAATAGAAGAAGAAATGTTTTTAGGACTACGCTTATTAGAAGGAGTAGACTTAGTAGCTTTCGAAGAAAAATATGGTAAGAAAGTTCAAGAAATATTTAAAGATGTTGTTGAAAGAAATATTAGCGATGGTTATTTAGAAATTGTAGGTAATAAATTACGTTTAACTCGTAAAGGGTTATTTTACGGTAATGATGTATTTTCGGAATTTCTACTAAATTAAAAATTAGGGTGCTCGGAGTAACTAATGCTCCGGGCTTTCCTAGCAAATATATAAGAAAGGAGCATAGATTATGGAGAAAAGATATATTGAAGATTTACTTAATAAACTAAATAAAGATTATAATTTCAACCTAAAATATAGTAATAATTTCAGAATGGCATTTTCTCATTCATCATATACTAATGAGAAACGAATTGCTAAACATTTGAATTATGAGCGTTTAGAGTTTTTAGGTGATGCTGTTGTTGAATTAACAACAAGTGAATTTTTATTTAAAAAGTTTCCTAACTTAGCGGAAGGTGAACTAACAAAATTAAGAGCATCGATTGTATGTGAAAAAACATTAGTAAAATATGCATTACAATTAAATCTTGATAAGTGTATTTTCTTAGGTAAAGGTGAGGAAAAAATGGGAGGTAGAAGTAGAGCCGCTCTTCTTGCAGATATTTTTGAATCATTCACTGGAGCAATGTATTTAGAAGCAGGACTAGAGACTGTAAAAACATTTTTGAGTAATACTTTATTTACTGAAGTTGATAGTTTTGAGTACTTAAGTTTTGTAGATTATAAAACTATATTACAAGAGTATGTTTCAAAAATAAAATTAGGTGTAATAGAATATACAGTTCTTGATTCTAGTGGGCCCTCACACCTTAAAACTTTTACTAGTGCTGTGATTATTGATGGAAAACAATATGGTAGTGGAACTGCCAAAACGAAAAAAGAATCAGAACAACTTTCGGCTAAAGCTGCTTTAGAAAAGTTAGATTATAAAGAAATATAGAAAAGGAATTTGTTATAGAATTGAGAAAGGAGAGCATGATGAAATTATCAAAAGTAGAAATAACAGGCTTTAAGTCTTTTCAGAAAAAAACAACTTTTGAATTTAAAAATAATTTAATCGGTGTTGTAGGGCCAAACGGTTCAGGAAAAAGTAATATAATTGATGCTATTCGCTGGGTTCTAGGTGAACAATCAGCCAAAAACCTTCGTGGTAGTAGCATGAAAGATGTTATCTTTTCGGGTACTGAAGATGTAAAGAGAAAAAACTTTGCAGAAGTAGCCGTTACTTTTAGTAATGCCGAAAAATCGTGTGAAATAAAAAGGCGCCTTTATAGAAATGGAGATAGTGAATATTTCTTAGACGATAAGCGTGCAAAATTAAAAGATATAACTAATGTTTATCTTGATTTAGGTATTAACAAGGAAAGTTATAGTATTATTACTCAAGGTAAAGTCGAAGACATTATATCTTCAAAGCCTGTTGATCGTCGTGCTATTATTGAAGAAGCATCTGGTGTTTTAAAATATAAAAACAAAAAGAAAGAAACAAATGCTAAGTTAGAGAAAACTAATGATAATTTAATGAGACTTAATGATATTTTCTCTGAAATTAGTTCTCGTTATGAAATATTAGAAGAGCAAAAAAATAAAACTCAAAAATATTTAGATTATTCTCGAGAATTAGAAGAAAAAGATATACTAATAAATATCTATAATATATCAGAATATCAAAATAAACTAGCTCTATTATTAGATGAGAAGAAAGTAATACAAGCAGAGAAGGAAGCTTTAGAAGCTAAACAAGAAGAATTAATTAAAGATCTTGAAAATGTTAAAAATAGCTTAGTGTCATTAGATAAAACATATATTAAATACCATGATGAAGAGTTAGAACTTGTTCAAAAAAAAGAGAGTCTTCAATCTGAACTTAACGTTATAGAAGAGAGAAAAAATAATAGAAATCTTCGTAGTGAAAAACTTGATGAGGACATATCATATCAACTTGACAGATTAGGGAATCTTCAAGATAGATTAAAACAACGAGAACAAATAAAAGATGAAAATAAAAAGAAAATTAAAGAACTAAATAAAGAAATAATAGATTTAGAAAATGGTGGAGAGTATAATCTTGAAACTATAGAAAATATAATTGAAGAGCTGAAAGATACATATTATAACCTGATTAATGAAGAAACAAGACTGGAAAATAGTATTGAATATGCTCGTAAAAATCTAGAAAGTGCTGACGAAAATTACAAGGAATTGTATCAAAATATAGAAAGACAAAAAGAAGAATATAGTAGTAAGGTAAGTGAGTTAGAAACAGCAACTAATAAACAGAGTTCTTTAAAAGAAGAATTATCAAAAGTTGAATCAGACTTAGCAAAACTAACAGAAAAAAATATATTAATTTCTTCAACACAAAAAAATATAGATGAACAGTTAAATAAAGGATATAATTTTAAAAATAATCTTGAAAATCGTAAGAAGTTTTTAGAAGATCAAATTAATAATTTAAGCTTTTATAATATCGGTGTAAAGGAAGTATTATCAAATAAAGATAGTATTGGTGGAGTACATAATAGTGTTGCTAATATTATTAGTTTTGATAATGAGTATGCCACAGCACTAGATATAGCGTTAGGTCAAGCTCAACAGAATATAGTAGTTGAAAATGAAAATACTGCTAAAAAGTGCATAGAGCATTTAAAAAAATCAAATAAAGGTCGAGTTACATTTTTACCGCTAATTAATATTAAAGCTAAAGTAATTTCGTCAGATGTCTATAGCACATTAGTGAAAGAAGAAGGCTTTATTAATATAGCAGAAAACTTGGTTAGTGTTGAACCAAACTATAAAAACATAGTATCACACCTATTGGGATTAGTAATTATTGTTGATAATATGGATAATGCTAACCGCATAGCTAGAAAGATCAACTTTAGAAATAGAATAATAACACTAGATGGACAAGTAATTAATAGCGGTGGTTCTATCACAGGTGGAGCTATAAATAAAAATAATAATTCATCAATTAAACATAAGGCGGAATTAGATGAATTAAGTAGTAATTTGAAAAAAATTGATGATAAAATAGCTAAGTTAAATGATGAAAAGAACCAAGTTACTTCTCAGCAAAAAGAGTTAATTGAGATTATCACAAAAAATAAAGATATAAAAGAAGAATTAACTTTTAAAATTAAAGAATTAGAGTTAGAAATAAACCATAAAAATTCAGAAATAAGAACTCTAACTACTAATATAAAATTAAATGAAAATAAATTATCAGACTATAAAAAAGATGATAATAGTTTTGAAAGTATCGAAAAATTAACTAAAGATCTAGAGGGAATTAGAAAAGAACTAGTAGTTTTAGATAAAAAAATTAAAGAAGAAAATAATAAAAAACAAAATGCTCAAAGTGCAGAAGAACTATATTTAGAAAAAATAGCAGAACTAAAAATAGAGAAGTCTAAGCTAGAAGAAAATAATAAACATATCCAAGAAACTATAGAGAATTTAACTATAGATATAAAAGATACACAAGAGCAATTAAACAGACTAGAAGCATCTAAAAATGCCGATTCACTAAGTGAAGAGGATGAAAAAGCAATATTAGAAAATAATTCTAAGTTGATAAGTAAATATAGTGAAAGACTAACAACTCTAAAAACATTGTTATCTGACTTAGATATGGAAAAAACAGGATTGTTTAAACGTGAAAAAGAGATAACATCATCTCAACAACATAATAATGAATCTTTACGTGAGAAAATCGCAGAATTTGAAAAACTGACAGTTGCTCAAACAAAAATAGAAGTGAAAACAGATGAATATCTAGAGAATCTAGTTGAAAACTATAGTGTGACATATGAAAGTGTAGCGCATAGGTTAACTGAAGAAAATATATCTGAAATACCTTCTTATAAATCAAGAGTAATGAGTTTACGTCGTGAAATTGCTGATCTAGGAAATGTAAACTTGAATGCTATTGAAGAATTTGAGGAAACTAAAGAGCGCTATGATTTCTATAATGAACAAATTACCGACTTGGTAGAGGCTAAAGAAAAGTTAGAAGAAACAATAGCAGAGATTGATAAAGAAGTTAAAGAACGTTTCTTAGAAACATTTGTTCAAGTAGCTGAAAACTTTAATACTATTTTTAAAGAATTATTCAAGGGCGGTTATGCTGATATGACATTAGAAACACCGAATGATATTTTAAATACAGGTATAGTTATTGAAGCATCACCACCAGGGAAGAAACTTCAAAATCTCTCATTACTTTCAGGTGGAGAAAAATCACTAACAGCGATAAGCTTACTATTCGCAATATTAAAAGTGAAGAATCCTCCTTTTGTAGTACTTGACGAGGTGGAAGCGGCACTTGATGAAGAGAATGTAAATAGATTTGCTAAATTCCTTAAGGTATATTCTGTAGATAACCAATTCTTAGTAATAACTCACCGTCGAGGAACTATGGAAGCAATGGATACATTATATGGTGTAACAATGCAAGAAAAAGGTATTAGTTATATTTTAGAATTAGAGTTAAAAGATGTAATAGAAAACTTTGAGGAGAATATAAAGTAATATAATATAAAAAGAACTAGATATTCAGTAAAACTGAGTATCTAGTTCTTTTTATACTTAATTTGTTTCAATTGAATCTTTGATAAAACCATACCAGACATATACTACGATAATAACAGCTAATAATTCACTAAGATAAATTAGTATACTTAAAAATGACAGGGTTCCTAATTGATAGTATAATCCAGTCTTTTGAAAAGCTATTGCGCATATAACCAATGGGAAAGTAAATGCAGAAAAGCTAGGATAAAATTTTCTATTTAATAAAAATGGTAATTGAATAAGTACAAAAATAAAAAATAATATAGTAAGTGGAATAAGAACACTTAAAATAAATGTACTTTTATTTGTGATACCAATCATATAACTAGCTAATAATAGTCCACCAGGGGCTGAAAAAACCGTGATAGTAGGGAAATCCCCTTCACTATAATGTTTATAAATATATACTCTATATAATACAAATGGTATTAGTATAAGGTAATTTATAAAAGAGAAGTAAAAGAAAATCCTCCCTAAAAATTCAACATTATAATTAATTGCAGTGACTGTTACTACTGCAGGTCCAACAAAAGTTATAAACCAAGTTGGATAAATATTTTTAATATGTCTTTCTTTAATAATAAAATTGTAAATAGCATAACAAACAACACAAATATCGAGACAAATTCCAATAATCCAAGTGGGTAAACTATATAATCCTATATATTTTTTAAAAAATGAACTTAAAAGCATTATACTCATTGGATATGTTGCTAAAACCGTAGCTATAACAGGTTTTTTCATTTCTTCGATTAGCCTCTTTAAATTATCTATAAATTTAATTGTTAAAAGTACAATTATAATTAAAGATAAAATACTAAAAATAAGTTGAAAAGTAGGGCTGTAAGCTTGTAACAGATTTCCAAGAGCAACTGAACCAAGGGCAAGTCCTGCGATAGGTGTAGGTAATTTTCTAATTATATTCATAAATAACTCCTAAATTTTATTTCACCTTTATTGTATACGATTTCACATAATAATTCAATTATTTTCCTGTTGACATTTTATATAAAATAATTTACAATAAGAAACAAGTGTTACCTATCGATGGAGGTTTTAATATGGCACCAAAATTTAAATTTACAAAAGAAGAGGTCTTGTCTGTAACTATAGACTTTATAAGAGAAAATGGAATAGAAGCATTAACTGCAAGAGAGTTGGCTAAAAAATTGGACTCATCTACTAAAGTAATATTTAGCTTGTTTTCTAATATGAAAAATTTAGAAGATGAAGCAAAGTTTGCTGCAGAAAATATTTTTTCAGAAAAAGTTAATTTAGCATTAAAAGATGATAGTCCATTTAAACGATTAGGAGTAGAGTATATATTATTTTCAAAAAATGAACCTAAATTATTTCAATGGCTATTTATGAAAAAAGGTATAGAAGTAGAAAGTTTTAAAGATTTTCTTCCAATGCGAGACTACGAATATAAATCAGTAATTGAATCTATTGATGAAGAGTATAAAATTTCAATAGAAAATTCAAAAAAACTTTATGAGCACTTATTTATATATAGTCATGGTATTGCAACATTAACAGTTACGGGAATACATAATTTTACAGCAACTGAAATTATTGAATATATGACTGAAGTAACTAAAAGTTTAATAATACAATATTTAAAGGAGATTGATTAAATGATTATAGCAAAGGATATTAAGAAAAAATATAATGATCAAGAAGTTTTAAGGGGAATAGATTTAAAAATTGATAAAAATGAATTTGTAGTTATACTTGGAGCTTCAGGTTCAGGGAAATCTACACTATTAAATATCTTATCTGGCTTAGAAAAGTCAGATTCTGGAGAAGTTGTATATGATAATGAGTCTATAAGTGGTTACTCAGAAAAACAATTAACAAAGTTTCGTAAAGAAAAAATCGGATTTGTTTTTCAACAATATTATTTATTAAATAATTTAACAGTAGAACAAAATGTTAAAGTAGGAGCTAATTTAGCAAATAATAAAGAGTATGTTGATATTATAAAGCAACTAGGATTAGCAGATAAATCAAGTAAATATCCGAATGAGTTATCTGGAGGAGAGCAACAGCGTGTTTCAATTGCTAGAGCATTGGCTAAGAAGCCAACTGTACTATTTTTAGATGAACCAACAGGAGCTTTAGATGAGGAAACTGGAAGAAAAATCTTAGAGTACTTATTAAAATTAAAAGATAAATCAAACTTTACAATGATAATGGTAACTCATAATGAAAATATTGCTCAACTTGCAAATAAGATAATTCATGTAGGTAGTGGTAGAGTAACTTCGATTGAAGAAAATCGCACACCTAAATCTGTAGAAGAGATAGGGTGGTAATTATATGATAGTTCAGTTAAAAGATTTAAGAAAAGCAATTGCAGTAGTGATAGTAAGTTTCTGTGCGGTATTTATAACTACACTTTTTTCTAACTTATATTTGGATTTGAAAGGCCTAGATATTACGGGATTTAATATAATGCAGAAGAAGTTTTATGATGCACAGCTTATTGTTTCGAAGTTTGTAGTAATTATAACAGGAACAGTCTTATCAATAAGTGCGGCGGTAATGTTAATATTTTATATAAAACAATTTATTGATGATTCTAAACATAAAATAGGAATATTAAAAGCTCAAGGTTATAGTAATAACTTTATAGCATCTAAGTTTTCTATCTTTGGGGTTTTAGTATTTCTAGGTTCATTATTAGGTTATGGAAGTTCTCATTTGTTTATGCCGAAATTTTATGAGAGTAGAAATACAGATAATATATTATCTGAACTTACAATAAATTTTCATCCTCAACTTTTATTAATAATGGTTATATTACCATCACTATTGTTTTTAGTAATATCAATTGTTTATGTACTGTTTAATTTAAATGTACCAACGATTAACTTACTTAAACAAATAAATTCAACAAATAAAAAAATTAGAAAAAGAAGATTTAGACAATATAAAAACTTTTTTAAAGAATTAAGAGCAACAGTATTATTTAGTAATAAAACCCTATTATTCTTTGTTATTTTTGCTGCATTATCGTTTTCTTCAATGATTCAAATGGCATTTGGTATGAGGGATTTCGTTGATGGAACAATAAGAATTATGATGATGGTAATAGGCGTTATATTATCTTTATCAATATTATTAATTTCATTAGAAGTTATTGCTAATAGTAATATAAAAAATATATCCATTTTAAATATTATGGGATATTCAAAGGATGAATGTTCAAGAATAATATTATCAGGTTATAGAGTAGTAGCATACATAGGTTTTGTTATAGGAACAGTTTATCAATATTTTTTAATAAGAACATTACTAAAAGTTTTATCTAAGAAATTAGATAGCGAAACAACATATAACTTTGATTTAATTTCAGTAATTGGAAGTTTTATAGCATTTGTATTAATATATGAAATTTTTATTCTATACTATAGTAATAGGATAAAAGATCTAAATGTAAAGAAAGTAATGATGGATTAATAAAAAACTCCTTGTATAAAAGTTATACAGGGAGTTTTTTTAAGTTATTATTTAGCTAATCCTTCAGCAATTTTATCTAAATTCCATTTCATCATATTGTAATAGCTATCGCCATTTTGACCTGGTTCTGAAATAGAGTCAGTAAAGATTTTAGCAAAGATAGGGATACCAGTATCTTTTGATACAGTTTGCATTGGACGCTCATCAACACTACTTTCTACAAATAGAGAAGGTGTTTTTGTTTTACGAAGTTTTTCAACTAATGTTTTGATTTGATCAGGTGTTCCTTCTTCTTCAGTATTGATTTCCCAAATATAAGCTGACGGTACATTGTAAGCTTTAGAGAAGTACTTGAAGCAACCTTCACTTGTTACAATCATTTTTTTATCTGTAGGTATATTGTTAAATTTTTCTTTAGCTTCTTTATCTAGTTGAGATAATTTTTCTAAATATGATTTAAGATTTGCCTCATAAAATTCTTTATTTTTTGGATCTTTTTCACTAAGTTGTTTAGCTATATTTTTAGCATAAATCATACCATTTTCAAGATTTAACCACGCATGAGGATCTTCTTTACCTTTTTCATTCTCTCCTTCAAGATAAATCACATCAACACCATTGCTAACTGCATAGTAGTCTTTATTTTCTTCTTTTTTAGCATTTTGAACTAACTTAGTAAACCATGCATTACCTCCAGTTTCAAGGTTAATACCATTGTAGAAGATAAGATCAGCTTGTGAAGTTTTCTTAACATCATCTGGTAGTGGTTCATATTCATGTGGATCTTGACCAACTGGAACAATACTATGTAATTCTATTTTATCTCCAGCAATATTTTTTGTAATATCGGCAATAATAGAGTTAGTAGTAACAACTTTAAGTTTGTTATTTTCGCTTGAATTTGAGTTTTGTTTAGCATTAGAACAAGCGAATAATCCTATAGCTAACATAAATATTAAAGATATAAAACCTAATTTTTTCATATTAAAGGTCTCCTTTATTTATTTTTTTAATTTTTTTCATATAAAATACTAAATAAATATAGTTAGATAATAGTAATTATTATCAATTAATATTTTAATATAAAATCTTTAAGAAAAGATTTTCGGGAGTAAATATGAGCAACATCTTAAAGAGATTATATAATATTTATATTTATTTAGTATTTTATGTTTATGAAACATAAGTTATTTTTGTTTGTGCCTAATAAAGCGTTGTTTAGGTGCGATGAAAAAGCTAATCACAAAAACAGCAGCTAAAGTTAAGACAATACTAGATCCCGCGGCTATATTGAATGAATAACCGATAAATAATCCTAATACAGAACATACAGCTCCGATTGTAGAAGATAAGAATATCATAGTTTTTAGACTATTTGCATAAAGATATGCAGTAGCAGCAGGAGTAATAAGCATAGCAACTATAAGGATAGTTCCGACACTTTGCATTGCTGTAACTGAGACTAGAGTTAATAATATCATTAGTAAATAGTGATAGAAGTTAACTTTCATACCCATAGCTTTTGCTAAAAGTTCATCAAATGATGTTAGAAGCAACTCTTTGAAGAATAATCTTATAACTAAAAGAACAAATATTCCAACACCTATAGTAATGTACATATCTATATCTTGAACTGCAAGAATATTACCAAAAAGAATATGGAATAGGTCAGTAGAACTTTTTGCAACACCTATAAGAATAACTCCAAGAGCTAAGAATGAGCTAAATGTAATACCAATAGCGGTATCACTTTTTATAATGGAATTACCTTTGATAAATGTAATAATAACCGATGCAAGAATACCAAATGCAATAGCTCCAATAAAGAAATCAATACCTAGAATATATGAAATTGCAACTCCTGGAAGGACTGCATGAGAAATAGCATCTCCCATTAGGCTCATTCCTCTAAGAACTATAAAACAACCTACAGCACCCGCAACAATACCGATAACTATAGCTGTGATGAGTGCATTTTGTAAAAAGTGAAAACTATAAAGTCCATCAATAAATTCCTTAATCATTAGAACCACCTCCCATAAAGAATAAATCTGTACCATAGGTATGAGTTAGATTTTCTCTAGTAAATGTTTCTTTTGTATTGCCATAAGAAATAAGCTTTTTATTAAGTAATAAGACTTCATCGAAGTAAGCATGAACTTTTCTTAAGTCATGATGAACTATCAATATAGTATGACCATTGTCTCTTAATTTTCTAAGTGTATTCATTATGATTTCTTCGCTGACAGAATCAATTCCAACAAATGGTTCATCTAAGAAAATGTATTTTGCTTCTTGTACAAGGCATCTAGCAATCAAAACTCTTTGGAACTGACCACCTGAAAGCTCACTTATTTGGCGATTAGAAAATTCTTCTAATCCAACTAGTTTTAGTGCCTCATCAACTTTTTGCCAGTCAGATTTATTTAAATTTTTAAATAAACCAATTTTAGGATAAATCCCCAAAGAAACACATTCTCTAACTTTAATAGGGAAGTTATAGTCTATATTAATTTTTTGTTCTACATAAGCAACGCTACCTAATTGATCTTTAGAAAGTTTATCATCGATTTTTATAATTCCTTTAGAAGGTATTATATTTAAAACTGCTTTAATTAGAGTGGATTTTCCTGCTCCGTTTGGTCCTACTATGCCAATAATTTTAGATTTTGATAATGTAACATTAATATTATCAAGAGCAGGTGTATCTTTATATGTAACTGTTAAATTTTTTATCTCTATCATATTGTACACCCTTTCGTTCTCTCACTACACAAAAGTTTACCTTAGGAAACAAGAAATGTCAAGTGAAAAGTTGGAAAAGGTGAAGAAAATGAGTAAAAGCGAAATTATGTAAATATAAATTAATATCTTATAAGAAAGTTAGAAAGTGGTGAAAAATTAATTATTCTGTAAATTTTGTATATTTAGATATAAAAAAACCTACCTTACAAAAAATATTGTAAGGTAGAAATAAGGGAGTAAATATGAAAAGTCTTTATTATAAGCTAGGGAGACTTATAATAAAAGAACATATGAAGTAATATATAATTACTTCACTTATGATTATATCAGAAGTATATACAAAAAACAAGAGGAAAATAAAAAAAAACTAAAAAAAAATTAATTTTTTTTTTGAAAAATATTAATATGGTGATAAATTACATAAAAAAGCGAATATTTTGTGAATAACTCATCTTTGATTTGTAGTATAAATGTAAAATAAGGCCGTATTTCAGTAAGTTATAAAGAAGTAATTATTACAATAAATATATAAAGAAATTTCTTATTATCAATTTTTTATGAAAAAAGCAAGGAGTAATTAAAAAAATATTAAGAAAATATTAAGGTTAATAATATATAAAATAATGTATAGAATATATAAAGATTTTGATTGAAATAATATAGTAATAAATATAGTAAAAAAAACACTTTTTAGAGTGTTATATTATTAGTGTTACAGGAGATAAAATATAGAAAAAATAAAAAAACTAAAGTTATATAAAATCACAATATTTTTTATAATGTTGATTATTATAGTCTTTAGTCTTTTAATATTTTTTAATATTTTTAATATAGCAAAGTATAATTATCTTACTTCATATTTTTCACGAACAATTTTTGCAACTTGTTCGCAGTATTTATCTGTTAATTCATCGCTACTTGCTTCTACCATAACTCGGATTAAGTTTTCTGTTCCTGATGCACGAAGTAAGATACGCCCGTTTCCTTCAAGTTCTTTTTCAACTTTTTCACATTCTTCTAGAATCTCTTTATCTTCCATAGCGATTTTTTTATCAGTAACTTTGATGTTTACTAATTTTTGAGGATAAATATTAACTTCATCTGCTAATTCTTTAAGTGATTTTCCAGTTGTTTTGATAATATCAGCTAGTTTTACCGCTGTTAAAATTCCATCACCGGTAGTTGCATAGTTCATAAGTATTATATGACCTGATTGTTCACCACCAAGAGAGTAGTTATTATTTCTCATCTCTTCAACTACATATCTATCACCAACAGAAGTTTTAACTGATTGCATACCATGTTCTTCAACTGCTTTATAGAACCCTATATTACTCATTACAGTAGAAACGACCATGTTATCTTTTAGTTCACCTTGTTCTTTAAGGTGTTTAGCAAGAATAAACATAATTTTATCTCCGTCAACAACATTACCTTCTGAATCCACTGCAAGAACTCTATCACCATCACCATCAAATGCAAATCCTAAATCTACATTGTGAACTTTAACAAATTCTGCGATAGTATTTATTTTTGTTGATCCTACATTATCGTTAATATTAGTTCCACTTGGAGCACATCCAATAGTTTCTATATCTGCTTCTAAGTCTCCAAATAAGAATGGGGCAACGCCAGTTGTAGCACCATGTGCACAGTCAAGTGCAATTTTAATACCTGATAAATCATCAGAAATAGATTGTTTTATATGTTGAATATATTTTTGAGAAAGCTCACTACCGCTATATAAATTTCCAATATGTTCATAGCTAGCTGCTTTAATTTGTTCAACGTTATCTATTAAGTGTTCAATTTCTAATTCTTGTTCATCTGTTAATTTAAATCCATCTGGACCGAAGATTTTAATTCCGTTATCTTGGTAAGGATTGTGTGAAGCAGAAATCATGATTCCACTATCAGTTTCTATTGTTTTTGTTAGATAGGCAATTGCTGGAGTAGGAATAACGCCTACAGTCATAACATCGACACCAACACTAGTTAAACCAGCAGTAAGTGAATATTCAATCATATCACATGAAATTCTAGTGTCTCTTCCTATTATTACTTTAGGACGATCTTTTTTATCAGTAAGTAATTTACCTAATGCTTTACCTACTTTAAAACTTAAATCAGCGGTAAGTGTTTCGCCAGCGACTCCACGTATACCATCTGTTCCAAAATATTTTCTCATGAAAATAACTCCTTAAATTAATTTAAATTATTTTATAATCTAATATGAATATTACTATATAAAGTGAAATAAGTCAAGGTTTAGAGAGGTTTTGTATCGAATTTGTTAAGAAGTTGAGTAAGAAAAGTCAATAATTATTAAAACCAACAAAAAAATGTGTTATAAGCTATATTGGAAAATATAATTTATAACACATTAATATATATTAATTTAATTTTTCGATGTCATCTAACACCTTTTTAGCTTCATCTTTATTGTTTTTTGAATATACTTTTTTATTATATATAATTGCACTTATTGAAATCATATGGGCAGATACTGGTGCAACTAAAAACAAGAATGCGATAGCTAAAAGAAGCTTGAATTCAAAAACGTGTAAGTATCTATAAAAATAGATAAAACCAGTTATTAGAATTAATTCTACTGCAAAAGAACCCGTAACCCCTGCTGCATGAATCTTAGTTAATTCATCAGGAAGTCTTACAAATCCAATTACAGTTGCTGCCATAGCAACGATAGAGATAAGAATAAGAAGTATTATTATTATATCTAAAATATTATTTAGAATCATCGCTGAATACCTCCTTCTTAGCTAAGAATCTTGCTGTAACAACTGTACCAACTAGACATATAATTGCGATTATTAGAATAAGTGAAATATATGAAAAAGTTTTATAGTACATACTTACTAAAACTATTAAGCATATAAGTGGCATAGCAAGTAAATCACTCGCTATTAATTTATCGAAAATACTAGGTTTTTTAACGATATAAACTAGTAAGTAGAGTATCATTAATATACTAGCAAAAATTCCTAAAACTATTGTGAAGTTCATAATTTTATCCATCTAAATCAACCTCCAATATCGCTTTTTCAAAACTATTTTTAATTCCTTCAATTTCTCCTTCAATATCGTCAGTATCAAGGCAATGAATAAATAGAGTTGTATTGTCATGACCTACATTAACTGTAAGTGTTCCTGGAGTTAGTGTAATCATATTGGCTAATAATGTGATTTGCCAGTTTTTCTTTACTTGTAAAGGATATTCGAAAATAACTGGATTAACATCAAGATCTTTTCTAAACATCATTTTAAGAACATTAATATCTGCTTTTAAAAGTTCGATTAGGAACATAACTACAAGTTTTATCCATTTATAGATGTAAACGTAGTAAAGTTGATCACCTAAAAAACTTTTAGCGAAAGTTTTTCTTAAGATAAATAGGATAATCATACCCCAGAAAAAACCTACGGCAAAGTATTCAGAATTAAAAGTTCCAGAATAGAACATCCATATAACTCCGACAAAAATATTAATTAAAAATTGAAATGCCATATGTTATGCCCCCTTTCCAAGAACTATCTCAATATATTTTTTCGGATCTAATACCATTTGGACACCGTTATTAATTAATCCGTCCAATTGATTAGAAAATATACCAATTAAAAATGCAACTGCAACAATAGAAACAAGGGGTACTAAGATTCCTTTTGGTAGAGGTCTTAGCTGTAAAGTTTTATTAATATTATCATAGAAAATATTAAGGAATATTCTTACTAAAGAGTAAAATACAATTAATCCAGAAGCTGCAACAAGTGTAGCTATATAGATGTGATTATCTAATACTAGACCTCTAATAATAAGTGCTTTACCATAAAATCCACTGAAAGGAGGTACACCAGCAAGTGATAATACAATTATGAAGTATGTCCAAGCTAGTAATGGGTACTTATTAATTAACCCACATTTTTGAAGGAACTTAACTCCGCTTGTGTAAATAACTAATCCAACTACAATAAATAATGCAGCTTTTAGAAGAATGTCATTTACAGCATAGAATAATGCCCCTTTTACACCATATGTATTAAGAGTAGCAGTTCCACATACCATTACACCAAGTGAAATAACGATATTAAAGATTACAATTTGTTTTAAATTACTTTGGTATATTGCTCCAATACATCCAGCAATAATAGAGATTGCACCTAGAATTAGTAAGTATGATTTAATAAAACTAGATTCATAGTAGAATAAACCATATGTTCTAATAATTGAGTATAAACCTACTTTTGTTAATAAAGCACCAAAGATAATTGATACTGATATAGGAGGTGCTGCATACGATCTGTTCATCCAAGTGAATAGTGGGAATAGAGCCCCTTTCATACAGAAGACAAATATCATAACTGCTCCAACTAAGTAAACACCACGTCTATCAGACATGTTAGCGATAGTTTGTGATATATATGCCATATTTAAACTACCAACAATAGTATATAAATATCCAACACTTATAACAAATAAACTACCTGCAAAAACATTCATCAATACATAACTAATAGATGATTTTAATTGTTCTTTGTTGATACCTACTAAAAGAAGTAGGTAAGATGCCATTAATAAAATTTCATAGAATACAAATAGGTTAAAAATATCACCTGTTGTGAATGCTCCATTTATTCCGACCATGATTAATAAGAAACCAGGATAGAAAAAGCTTAATTCACGAATTTTATCAATTGTTTTATAAGAATAGAATAGGGTAGCTAAAAATACTATTCCTGAAGTTGTTACAAGTATACTATTTAAGCCATCTAATGTAAGAGTAATACCAAATGGTGAAGCCCAATTCCCCATTTCTAAAATTAAAACTTTATGTTTCGCTACTTTAAATAGATTGAAGATTGAAAAACCTAAAGTAAGAGCAGTAGCAAGGAAAGTTAATAATCTTTGCATACCAATTCTTCGTCTAAATAATATTGTTATTGCAGCGAATAAAAGAGGTATAAAGATCGGTATAACCGGTAAATTACTATGCATTTATCTTTTCCTCCTTCATATGTTCTACATCCTCAAGTTCAATTACATTGTCACTACGTTTAAGTTTATAGTTAGCAATATAAATTGAAATTAATAGACAAGTTACTGCAAATCCAATTACGATTGCAGTAAGTATTAATGCAGCAGGTATAGGATCAATATAATTTTTTCCAAGTTCTGAGATTATCGGAATATCTCCATCATATAATCCACCTGCAATAAGGATAATTAAGTTAGCGGCGTGACCAAATAGTCCAACACCAATAATTATACGCATCATACTTTTAGAAAGCATAAGGTAAACTCCGAATCCAACGAGTATACCTGATAATATAATCATATAAAATTCCATTATTTACCATCCTTTCCAAAAGCTAAAATTACAGTCATTAAAACACCGACAACAATTAGGTAAACACCTAAGTCAAAAATGGCTGCTGTGTGTAGTTCCATTTCACCCATTATAGGAACATGAACATGAGTGAAGTGGTGTTTAAAGAAGTTTTTACCAGCTACAACACCACTGAAGGCTGTACCGATAGAAAATAATAGTCCAATAGCAGTTACGTAAACATAGTTTATAGGAATTAATTTCATAACTCTATCAATTCCATATGTAAACATTGCTAAAGCTAAAGCCATTGTACATAATAGGCCACCAACGAAGCCACCACCAGGAAGGAAGTGACCTCCAAAATACAAACTAAGAGAGAGTAAGAATATGCAACCTGAAATAATTGCAGACAGTGATTTTAAAATAACATCATTAGTCTTCATCTTTAGATCCTCCTCTTTTTAAAATTCTAAACATAGCATAAATAATTAATGCTACCATTGTCATTACAGTTACTTCGAATAGGGTATCAAATCCCCTGAAATCAACAATAATAACATTTACTATGTTACCGCCACCAGAAGCAACTACGTTATCAAAGTAGAATTGGCTGATTTCTGATGGGTTTTTATATGCATAAGTTACTAAACCGATAAGTGTAAAACTTATACCAGTAATAGTAGCAATAATTGCATTTGTAAGTTTGAATGGTTGTTTTTCAATATGTTTTGTTCTATTTGTTAAAAGAATGAATGCAACTAAGAAAATAATAGTTGATATTGATTCAATAACAAATTGTGTCATAGCAAGGTCTGGTGCTCTAAATGTAACATATAGAGCAGTCATCATAAATCCTATTCCAGAAGATAGAATAATAAGTACAAGTCTATTGTAAGTATATGCTAGAGCAACACAGCAAATTACTATACAAATTCCAAGTAGTACGTTCATATAATGTACTGTAGAGAACTTATTAATAACAACTGGTCTACCAATAGCAAAGTATCCACCAATAATTGTTAGTGATAAAGTACAGAAAATGTAGCTCATATTTCTTCTAAGTTCATTTGTAATAAATGTATTGTGTAATATTCCACTACCTTTATGTAATTGATCTCCTAAACTATTGTATAATCCATGAACTGAAATAATGCTTGGATTATATTTGTAAATAACATTTCTACTTGCATAAAGTTTATAGATAACAGCTGAAATAATTATTACGATAATTGATGTAATTAATTCACTTGAAATAAAGCTGTGTTCTACATGAGTAATAGCTTCATTTTTAGTTATATTACTTGCTAAAGCTGCTTGTTGGGCAGGTACTACGATGTAATCTTTAATAAAAGTATTTATTATAACAAAAAATACTAAAATAGCAGGTGAAATAAAAATTCCAATACTAGGCAGACGTAATTTTCTATTTCCAAGGATATTCTTATCAAATTTTCCTAAGAAAGGTTTAAATGAAAGAATTAATGAGTAAACTGCAGTACCAATTGCTCCTATTACAACTAATAGAGCTATTAAAATATAGAATAAGCTTGAGCTTGTTAAACTATATACAGATGTTAGGAAATACTCTTTTGAATAGAATCCACTAAGTGGTGGAATTCCTGCCATTGAGAATCCTGCAATAATACTAAGAATATAACTTATAGGCATAATATTTTTAATACCATGAAGTTTATCTATATCTCGAGTATGGAATGTGTGATCGATAATACCAGTAATCATAAATAAACTTGCTTTAAACGCAGCATGGTTAATTATGTGGAAACAAACTGCATAAAATGCAAATGTATAAATGTAATGATTGTTATTATTTAATCCTAAATTAGCAATACCTATCATAAGAGTCATCATACCAAGTTGACTTATAGTAGAATATGCTAATATTCCTTTTAAGTCTTTTAAGAATACTGCTGAAATAGAACCGATAAGCATAGTTATTGTTCCAAAAATAATAAGTGTATTACCGAAAATTGGTGTGAATGAAAATACAATACCAATTCTAAGCAGTAAATATATACCTGCTTTAACCATAGTTGCTGAGTGAAGATAACTACTTATAGGTGTAGGAGCAGCCATTGCATCAGGTAACCAAATATGGAATGGAAACTGTGCAGATTTAGTAAATGCTCCGAAAAGTATAAGAACCATAGCAATGAAATATTTTGAATTATATTCGCTGTTACGGCTAAAGTTAATTATTTCACTAATGTTAAAACTTCCAGTAATATTATTTAGGACGAAAATACCTCCAAGCATAAGGACACCACCAAACACAGTAATAATTAGTGATTTAAGTGCACCTCTTCTTGAAGCATCATTTTCATGCCAATAACTAATAAGTAAGAATGAAGAAACAGAAGTTAACTCCCAAAACATATACATACTTAATAAATTATCGGAAAGAACAATCCCTAACATGGCAGACATAAAAATAAGTAAAAATATGTAAAACTTATGTAGTTTTTCATCATTAATACTCATATAATAACATGAATATAAAATAACTAATGTTCCAATTCCAGTAATTAGAAGAGCAAACAGAAGTGATAAGCCATCTAGTTTTAGGTTTATATCAAGTCCGACATTAGATGCAAATGCTAGAGTTTTATAAATTATTCCACCAGAATAAATATATTTTAAATTAGATAAAAAATATAGAAATAAAATTAATGGAACAATTATAACAAATTTACCAGTATGTATTTTTTTGAAACTTTTTCTCAAGAAAGGTACAAAAAACATGGCAATTACTGGTAAAAATACAGCTAATTGTAACATAAAAAAACCTCTTTCATAAATTTTATTATAACTTCCATTATATAATAAAATGGCTTGAAATACCATAATAATATTGATTTAGTGAAAAAAAAAGTCTACGAAATAGAGAGTTTAAGAGTATTTATAAATTAAAATAGTAATGTATTTGAATTATAAATATTGTAATAAAAAATATATTAATGAACTATATATATATGAATTAACTAACAGCAAATAAACAATATAAAAAGCGAATTCAATAATATCTATATATAATTAAAATATAGATAATTATTTTTTTAGATATCCCTTGTTTAAGGATAAAAAAAAAGGTATAATAGTGTTATCAAAAATAATTACAGGGGGATTAACTGATGTCGCAAAAACAAACACCACATATTAAACCGAATGGAGTAGAAATAGCTGAAACAATTTTACTTCCAGGAGATCCACTTAGAGCTAAATTTATAGCTGAAACTTATTTAGAGGATGCGGTTTGTTTTAATGAAGTGCGTGGAATGCTTGGGTATACTGGAACTTATAAAGGTAAAAAGATATCTGTAATGGGAACTGGTATGGGACCAGCTAGTATCGGTATTTATTCTTATGAATTAATTCACACTTTTGGAGTTAAAAATTTAATTAGAATTGGAACTTGTGGAGCACTACAACCTCAAGTTAAATTATATGATGTAATTTTAGGATTAGGTTCTTCGACTAACTCAAATTACATGCATCAATATAATATTCCAGGAAACTTCAGTTTAACAGCTTCATTTGACTTACTTTTAAAAGCTTATAACAAAGCTCAAGATATGGGACAACCAGTCCACGTCGGGAACATTTTATGTAGTGAAGTTTTCTATAATGCTGATGAAAAAGCTATGGAAAATTGGATTAAAATGGGTGTATTAGCTGTCGAAATGGAAAGTACAGCACTTTATGCTAATGCAGCTGCTGCTGGAGTAAATGCTTTAACAATTTTAACAGTTAGTGATTCACTAGTTACTGGTGAAGAAACTACTCCAGAAGAAAGACAAACAGCATTTACAAAAATGATGGAAATAGCATTAGACTTAGCATAAAATAAATAAAATTATAAAAGATAAAGAGGTGTAAGATATGAGCAATTATAAAGAATTGTATGATAAATGGCTTAATAGCCCTGCATTAACAGAAGAGGAAAAACTTCAACTAAAAAGTGTTGAAAATGATGAAGTAGAAAAAGAAGATAGATTTTATAAAGAATTAGAATTTGGAACTGCTGGTTTACGTGGAAAAGTAGGGATGGGTTCTAACAGAATGAACCGTTTCATTATTGCGCGTGCAACTAAAGCATTAGCTCAAACAATAATTGACAATGGATTACAAGAAAAAGGTATTGCTATTGCACATGATCCACGTCTATTCTCTAAAGAATTTGCTAAATTAGCTGCTTTAGTAATGGCAAGTAACGGAGTGAAAGCTTACTTATTTGAAGATTTAAGACCAACGCCAGAATTATCATTTGCAGTACGTTACCTAGGAACTGCTAGTGGTATTAATATTACAGCCAGTCACAATCCAAAAGAATATAATGGATACAAAGTATATTGGCAAGAAGGATCACAAATCAAATCAGATATAAGTGATAAAGTTCTTGAATATATTAATTCAATGGATATCTTCGATGACTATGTAACAATAACAGAAGAAGAAGCATTAGAAAAAGGTCTATTAGAATACATCGGTGAAGAAGTTGACGAAAAATTCTATGCAGAATCATTAAACTGTGCAATCAATGATGAAAATATTGATAAAGATATTTCAGTAGTTTATACACCACTTAACGGAGCTGGATACAAAGCTGTAACTACAGTATTAGCACGTCGTGGATTTAACAATGTTCATGTTGTTGAAGAACAAAAAGATCCAGATGGAACATTCCCAACAATCGAATATCCAAACCCAGAAGATACAGCAGCTTTCGAATACGGTGAAAGATTAGCTAAAGAAGTTAATGCTGACGTAATTATTGCGACTGACCCTGACTGTGACCGCTTAGCAGTAGAAGTTATTCATAATGGAGAGGTTGTATCTCTAAATGGTAACCAAGCTGGTGCAGTATTAGTTCAATATGTTATTGAAAATCTTGCTAAACAAAATAAATTACCTGAAAATCCAGTTTTAGTTAAATCTATCGTTACTTCTAAAATGGTAGAGCCACTATGTAAAGAATATGGAGTAGAAGTAATTGATGTACTTACAGGATTCAAAAACATCTGTGCATTACCTAATGAGTGGGATAATACTGGTGAGAAAAATTATGTTATGGGATATGAAGAAAGTATCGGATATAATGTAGGAACATTCTTACGTGATAAAGACGGTGTAACTATCGCGATGTTATTAGTAGAAGCAGCAGCATTCTACAAAAAACAAGGTAAAACATTAGTAGACGTATTAGATGCATTTTATGAAAAATATGGATATTACTTAGATAAAACTATTTCAATCGTACTAGAAGGAGCAGCAGGTGCTCAAAGAATTAAACGTATGATGGAAAAATATCGTGAAATCTTTGCTCGTGAAATAGCAGGAAGTGAAGTAGTAGCGATTACTGATTATCTAGTACAAAAAGAAAAAAATGTAGCTACTGGTGAAGAAAAAGATATCGAAATCGAAAAAACTGATGCGGTTAAATTCAGTTATTCTGATGAATCATGGTATACTTTACGTCCAAGTGGAACAGAACCAAAAGTAAAACTTTATGTCTACGTTAAAGATGCAGATAAGAAAGTTGCAGAAGAAAAATTAGTTAAATTCGAAGAAAAAGTATTAGAATTACTTTATTCAATAGACTAATAAATATTAAAAGGAGTGAGTTATTAACTCACTCCTTTTTCTTTATAAGAAAACTATTTGTTATAGTATTTTAAATATTCTTTACAGAATGCTCTAGCTGATAACTTACCACTTTGTCTATCTGCATAGCTACTACTTACAAATTTTGAAATTTCATCAGTATATTCTACTTTTGGTAGAGGTTTTTCCAATACAGTTTCTCTATTAATGGCGAAAGTTGAGAAACAAATACCTACTAATCTAGTTTGTCTAGTCTCATGATTAAATGCGCTTAATTCAGCAAAAATCTCAACACTTCGTGTACCAACTCTTGAAATATAGCTATCAATTATTAATGCTTCGTGACGATGTACTACGTCTAAAAATTGATAAGTATCAATACTTGCAGTGAAGAATGGTAGGTGAGTGTATCTACGGATAACTAATCCTTGTACATCATCAAGCCAATATAATGTTTGGCCACCAAATAATGTATCGTGTCTGTTCATGTGGTTAGGGTAAATAGTATGGTAGTTTTCAACCCTAGTATCTTTATAATTCATAACTTCTTGCATGAAATATTTCTCCTTAATGTGTTTGTTTACTAATATCTAAAAATTTAGAGTACATAGCCCATTGTAACATAAATTTTTAAAAAATAGTATATTTTAAATGAAATATTATTAAAGAATAACTTAATAAAAAAAGGATTTAACTTTGAAAAAAACAAAATTAAATCTTATATAAGATTTACATTAATAACGTAATGATTATTTCTATATATTAGTCATTATTTGAATTTGCTGCTTTTTGAGCATTTTTAGCAGTTTCTTCAGTACTCTTTTGAGCGTTTTTAGCCATTTCTTCTCCTGTTTTGGCAGCTTCTTCACCAGCTTTTTGAACATTTTTAGTAGCTTCATTAACTTGTTTTTTAGCCTCTTCTACTTGTTTATTAGCATCGTCTACAGCTTTTTCATTCTTAGATTTAGTGCTGCAAGCTGCTAAACTAATTGTTGTTAAAAGTGCAACAAATGTTAGTAAAAATTTCTTCATATTAATAAGAACCTCTTAGAGAAAATTTGATTGTACACTTTGGTATATATTAATAGTATAACAAATAATTAATTGGAAATATATAATATACCCAAATATATTAAATATTTAATATATTTGTAATACTACCATAAAGAATTAATTTATAATAAAAATTATTATACCCCCTTACATTTGTTAAAAAAGTGTATTATAATTAATATAAAGTATATAAATGAGGTGAATAATAATGAAATATGAAACTATGTTAGAACGTTTTTTAGGATATGTTAATTTTAAATCTAGATCAGATGCTAGTAGTACAACTCTTCCATCAACACCAGAACAAAAAGATTTTCTTCGTATGTTAAAAGGTCAATTAGAAGAGTTAAATCTTAAAGATATTGTTCTTAATGAAGAAAACTGGTTCTTAACTGCAACGCTACCAGCAAATACAGATAAACCATATGATAAAATAGGTTTCATTTCGCATGTTGATACAGCTGATTTCAATGTAGAAGGGATTAGCCCACGTGTAATTGAAAACTATGATGGTAAAGATATTGTTTTAAATAAAGAACAAAATATAGTGATGACTACTGAAGAGTTTCCAAATCTACATAACTATAAAGGTTTAACTCTTATTACAACTGATGGGACAACATTACTAGGAGCGGATGACAAAGCTGGTATTACAGAAATAGTTGAAGCTGTAAAATATTTAAGCGAACATCCTGAAATTGAACATGGAGAAATTAGAATAGCGTTTGGTCCAGATGAAGAAATTGGACGTGGAGCAGATCACTTTGATGCAAAAGGTTTTGCAACTGACTATGCGTACACTATGGATGGTGGTGTATTAGGAGAACTTCAATATGAAAGTTTTAATGCTGCTCAAATTACATATAAAATTACAGGTGTTAGTGTTCACCCAGGTACTGCAAAAGGTAAAATGAAAAATGCTAATATGATTGCAGCAGAATTAGCATCATTATTCCCAGAAAAAGAAGTACCTGAGCACACAGAAGGATATGAAGGATTCTATTTATTACACAATATGCAAGCTAGAATTGAAGAAGCTGAAATGGTATATATTATTCGTGATCACGACAAAGAAAAATTCCTTGCTCGTAAAAAATTCGCAGAAGAAGTTGCAGCGAAAATTAATGAAAAATATGGTAATGTTGTAGAGTATGAGCTATATGACCAATATTACAATATGGGAGATGTTATTAAAGAAGATAAACGCTGTGTTGATGTGGCAGAACAAGCTATTAAAAATGCAGGTGTAACTCCTATTATTATTCCTATTCGTGGTGGAACAGATGGTTCAAAAATTTCGTATATGGGTATTCCAACTCCAAATATCTTTGTTGGAGGAGAAAACTTCCATGGTCAATACGAATTTAGTTGCTTAGAACATATGACAAAAGCTGCTGATACAATTGTGGAGATTGCAAAATTAGCAAAAAAGTAGAAAAAATCACACCTTGGTGTGAAAGATAAAGAAATACAATGACTAGACTAGATTATTTTCTGAAATTGAGTTTTGAGTTTTCAGATGTATATCTAGTCTAGTTTTAATTTATACTTTAAATTTCTTAAAAATATTAAAAAATATAGAGAAAAACGGTGCAACAAAGCGAAATATATGGTAAAATAGTTACTGTATAAATAATGAATAAATATAGAGAGGGGTATGTGAAATGACTAAGAAAACATTTTACGTAACAACACCGATTTATTATCCAAGTGGTAATTTACATATCGGTCATGCCTACACAACAGTAGCATGTGATGCACTAACTAGATATAAAAAATTAAGTGGATATGATACATTTTTCCTAACTGGAACAGATGAACATGGACAAAAGATTCAACAAAAAGCTCAAGAAAAAGGGATTAGTGAACAAGCTTATGTTGATGATATGATTAAAGACATTAAAAAATTATGGAAAGCTATGGACATAGACTATAGCAAATTTATCAGAACAACTGACGATTATCATGAAAGAGCTGTTGCTGAAATTTTTGAGCGCCTTGTAGAAAAAGGTGACATCTACTTAGGCGAATATCAAGGTTGGTATTCTATAAGTGATGAAGAGTACTTTACAGAAACTCAATTACAAGAAGTTTTCCGTGATGAAGAAGGAAATATGATTGGTGGTATTGCGCCAAGTGGTAATGAAGTTAAACTTGTAAGTGAAGAATGTTACTTCTTCAAAATGAGTAAATATGCTGATCGTCTAGTTAAATACTATGACGAACACCCTGAATTTATTCTTCCTGAAAGCAGAAAGAATGAAATGTTAAATAACTTTATTAAACCAGGTTTAGAAGATCTTGCTGTAACACGTACAACATTTGATTGGGGTGTAAAAGTAAAATCTAATCCTAAACACGTTGTTTATGTATGGATTGACGCATTAGTAAACTATATCACAGCTCTAGGATATGCTACTGGAGAAAGTGAAGAACTATTCAATAAATACTGGCCTGCGGATGTTCAAGTAGTAGGTAAAGAAATCGTTCGTTTCCACGTTATTTATTGGCCAATTCTATTAATGGCATTAGACTTACCACTTCCTAAAAAAGTTTTCGCACATGGTTGGTTATTAATGAAAGATGGGAAAATGAGTAAATCTAAAGGGAATGTAGTAGATCCTTATATGTTAATAGAACGCTATGGATTAGATGCGGCTCGTTATTACTTACTACGTGAAGTTCCATTTGGACAAGATGGAATATTCACACCTGAGAGTTTTATCGATAGAATTAACTCAGACCTTTCAAATGATTTAGGTAACTTACTAAATAGAACAGTCTCTATGATTAATAAATATTGTGGTGGGATAATTCCAAAATTTGTTGAACCAACAACTGAATTTGATAAAGAATTAATAGATTTATCTAAAGAAGTTATAGCAGAATATGAAGAATATATGGAAAATATGCAGTTTTCTAAAGCATTAGAGTCTGTATGGAAATTTATATCTAGAACTAATAAGTATATAGACCAAACTACACCTTGGATTTTAGCTAAAGATGAAGCTAATAAACCAGAGTTAGATAAGGTAATGAACTATCTAGCAGAAAGTTTACGTATAGCTACAATTTTAATTTCACCAGCTTTAACAAATGCCCCTAAAGAAATAGCTAAACAGTTAGGAATTAGCGAAGAGCTATTAACGTTTGAAACAGCTAAAACATTTGGTGTATTCGATGGAACTGTAAAAGTTGTAGAAAAACCGACTCCAATCTTCCCAAGATTTGATAAAGATGTTGAAGTAGAATATATTAAAGAGCAAATGTCTCCAAAAGCATTAGCAAATCTTGAAACTGAATCAAAAGAAGAAAAAGAAGATTCATATGTTGAATTAGCAGAAGAGATTTCAATTGATAAATTCTTCGAAACATCACTAAGAGTAGCTGAAGTATTAGAATGTGAAAAAGTTAAGAAAAGTTCTAAACTTCTTAAATTCAAATTAGATTTAGGTAATCACCAAAGACAAATAGTTTCTGGTATTGCTAAATATTATGATCCATCTGAGTTAATAGGGAAAAAAGTAGCCGTAGTAGCTAACTTAAAACCTGTTAAACTTTGTGGAGAACTAAGTGAAGGTATGATTTTATCAGCAGAAAAAGATGGTATTTTACGTGTTATAGAAATTAATGCAGACATACCAAATGGAGCAGAGATTAGATAATTATTAATAAAAATCCCTAGAGGTTATCTTTAGGGATTTTTTGATATTCATTTTAAAATTATATTTCTAGGAAGTTGAAATTAAACACATTATAAGTGTATTGAAAAAAGACCTTTCATAAAAGAAAGGTCTTTTTATCTAATTATTTTTTTTCTGAGTAGTATTTTGAGTAGTACTATTTTTTTGGTTATTTGAACTATTATTGTTTTCTTTATTTATATCTTTAGAGTTTGCAGATTCACGGTTTACTTCTGTTATACGTACAGGATTAACAGGTACATATGAGCCATCAGAAATATAGTAAATCAATCTATTGTTTTTAGAGATACCATAACCATTTATATTTAATACAGCACCATTACTCATAGTAACACGTACTTTACTTAATTCTTCATCTGAATAGATGTTTTGTGAAGCTAGAAGTTTAATAGCTACAGGTCTAGAAATTGGGTTAGAAAGTTGATCTTCTTTTTTATCAATGCTAACAAACTTCTCATTTGCAGTTATATATTTACCAGAATGTTCTCCTGATGAGATACGGTACATCATATAACCTGCAGGGGAAACTAATTTATCAACTTTTAGTTTAGTACCTGCTTCTATAACATCTCCAGTATCAGACCAGTTAGCCGATTTAAATGAATGTATTTTCTTATTAACTGTCACTTCACGTTTAACATCAAATGAATATGAAACGAAAGTACCAGCAAGTTTGGCTGTGATTTCTTCATCTTGGGCTTCTGAATCAATACGAGCTGCGTTTGCTTTTTCTTGAGCCTCTAATATTTTTGCTTTTTCTTCAGCTTCTTTTTGTTTTTTCATTTCTTCAGTTGAATCTACTTGAGTAGTTTGAAGGTCATCGAAACTAACATAATGTTCTTGAGCAGAAGAAACAAATTTTAGTGTAATTAAGAAGAAAATAGAAAGTAGAGTAGCTAGTATTAGAGAAGTAGCTATTTTTACTTTTATATTACTTCCTGTTTTTTTAATATTATCATAGTTTTCAACATCTTTTTTAAAGATTTTTTTCAAAATAGTTGCTTTAATACTGGTAAAAGCTGCAACGAAAATATTTTGAAGTTTATTGTTAGAATCTTTAACTTTGAATACAGTTTCATCTTCATTTACAACTTCTTTTTTAATACTATTAATTTCTTTTCTAAAACCAGCTAGTTTTTGTTCTAATCCAAGTTGTTTTTGAATTTTTTCAATTTGTTTTTTCTCTGCAGAAATATCTTTATTAAGCTGTTGTTTTTCAGCTACAAGAGAGTCCAATTTCTCTTTTACCGGTTGTATTTTTTCTTGTTCTTCATTTCTACGTTTTAAGTGGTGAAGTAACATTTTTTGATCTTCTATTTTGTCTTCTGTAATTAGTAATGAATTTTGAAGGTGTAAGAGATTATTTTCGTGTTCTTTTTTTTGATTTTGTTTTTCAAGTAATTCTATTTTCTTTTTCTCATCAGCTAATTTTTGTGCTTTTTCTCTCTCTTCGAACTCTCTTCTTCTTTTTTCAGCTTGTTCACGTTCAAGACGTTCTTGCTCTAATTTTTTCTCATGGGCAATACGTTCACGTTCAAGACGTTCTTGTTCACGTTTTTCAGCTTTTTCTTTTTCGATACGTTGACGTTCTAATTCTTTTTCACGGGCAATGCGTTCACGTTCAAGACGTTCTTGTTCACGTTTTTCAGCCTTTTCTTTTTCGATACGTTGACGTTCAAGTTCTTTTTCACGTTCAATACGTTCACGTTCAAGACGCTCTTCTTCTTCTCTTTCAGCAGCGCGACGTTTTTGTTTTTCAGCAATTTTTTGTTGTGTTAGTTCAAATTGTTTTCTTTCTTCTTCTAGTTGAATAGCTCGTTGCTTAGCTTCTTTTTCTTTTTGAATAAGTTCTTCATCTTCTATCTGAACGTCATCTTCTTTGTCTTCTTCTATTTTTTCGGGTTCATGATTAGTAACTTGTTTATTATCATCAATTTGTTTATATTCAATTGATTGTTTACTTATATTGATTTCCTTATTATTAGTTGTATGTTTACTTTCAACAACTTCTTTTTTGTCAGTTGTTTTTTTGATTTCATTATTTAATTCTTCTTCATCTTCATGATTAGCATCATCATCCTCAAATTCTTCAAAAGCCAATTTTTTGACTTTAGTTTTTAAATTACTTACTTGAGTTTTTAAACGCCCAAAAAAAGAAGATTTATTCTCTTTTTCTAAGTCAGAGTTAGATGATTGCTCTTCATTGAACTTTTCTTTTTCTTCGGTTGTCATGTTAATAATCCTTTCACTCACTAGTAGGATATATTATATCATAAAATGATGTTAATACTACATTAAAAGGAATTAAAAACCTAATAAAAAATAAAGAAAAAACTTTGCTACTCTAATTGAAATATGTTATCATTAAGTATATGTATTTTTATGGAAGGATAATGATTATTTAAATCATAAGGTAATTTATAATGAAAAAAACAATTAGCTTTAAAGGTACTAATATTACAATAGAAGATAAAGTAAATGTAGGTGATGTTTTCCCTAATTTCAAGGCAACAAATAAAGATTTATCAGACTTTAATCTTGAAGATTATAGAGGAAAAGTTTTAGTAATTAATGCGTTTCCATCAGTAGATACTGGTGTTTGTGCTATTCAGACTACTAGATTTAACCAAGAAATCAAGAATTATGATAATGCAGTAGTTATAACTGTTTCTAAAGATTTACCTTTTGCTCTTGGACGTTTTTGTGCAGATAAAGGTGTAGATAATGCAGTTACTGTGTCAGACTACAAATATCGTGATTTTGAAAATCAAGCAGGTCTTTTAATTGAAGAATTAGGATTATTAGCACGTGCAGTATTTGTAGTTGATACTGAAGGTGTAGTTCGTTACAAAGAATTATGCGAAGAAGTAGGAAATGAACCTGATTTTGAGAAAGCATTAGAAGAAGTAAAAAATCTAAGTGCGAGGTAGTAAATGACGGAATTAAAATATATTAATAAAGAAGAAAACAAAAATTTACAAATTAACGACCTTATTACTTTAGGACTTTACACTATACTTTTAATTATAGTAATGGGAGCTGGAGTAGGTATAGGAACTCTTTTAACTTCTGTAATTTTTGGTGGTAAAGTATATTTTGCTACATATACTTCAGTAGTAGTTGCTCTAGTGTGTGGTGGAGTGTATAGTTTAATCTTTAATAAAATTAATAAAAACATGGCGATATTTATTATGACTGCTATAATTGCCTTATTTATGGCACTTTCTGGACATGCGTTTATTGGTTCTATAGCTTTATTTATAGCCGCTATATGCGCAGAGTTTTTCTTTAGAAAAAATAATGAGTATTTATCATATCTGTTTTTTAATCTTGGAAATATAGGAATAATTTTACCAATGTTTTTTATGAAAGATAACTATATTAAACATCTACAAGGAAGAAACTTTCCTCAAGAAAAAATAGATTTGGTTATGCAAAGTTCAGATATGAAAACTTTTATTTTTATAGTAGTATTTACTATTATTTTTTCACTAGTAGGTACGTATATCGGAAGAAAAATTTATTTCAAAAACTTTAAAAAAGCAGGATTATAATATGTTGAAGTTAGATATAAGAGTGAAAATTTTAGTTCTTATTCTTGCTAATATCTTAATGTTTAAAATGATGACTTTAAATTTACATCTAGTTATTGCTGTATTATTTACGCTATATCTAGGTGTAAATTCTAATTTTAGAAGAATGATGAACTTATTTTTAATATATATGTTTTTTACGGTTTATGAGATGTATTTTTCTCATACAGTAACGCTAAAAGTTGTTGATAGTTTTTTATTACTAACATCGTTAATGTATAAAACATTATATTTTCCTTTGTGCGCGGGGATAGCATTAGTTAGTAGTTCTAAAGTATCAGAATTAATATGCTTTTTAAGACAAATAAGGTTACCTAAAAAAGTGATTATAGTTTTAGTTGTTTTATTCAGATTTTTCCCAGTTCTCTTGACAGACTACAAACTTATAAGAAACTCATTAAAAATTAAAGGCATAGGAGTTAATAGGGGGTATTATCTATTACATCCAATTAAATTTTTTGAATATGTATTTGTACCATATGTAATAATTAGTACGAATATAGCAAATGAATTGTCGGTATCGTGCTTATGTAGAGGGTTAGATAATGAGAATGAGCCTACATCATTTGTGGAATTGAAATTTAAAACACAAGATTACATTTTCTCTATTTTGGTAATTATTGGATTTGTTTATATTATGTTTATGAGGTGATAAATTGATAGAGTTTAAAAATTTTAATTATAAATACATAGGATCTGAAAAATTGAATATTGAAAATTTATCACTAAACATAAAAAAAGGAGAATGTATTCTTTTTACAGGAAGAAGTGGATGTGGTAAAACAACGATTCTTCGAGTGTTAAATGGTTTAGCTCCAGAGTTTTTTAACGGAGGGTTTAGTGGAGAATTAAAAGTAGCACATCTTAAGATAGGGGATAGATTAAAGGAATTCTCTAAAGTTGTAGGTAGTGTTTTCCAAAATCCAAAAAATCAATTTTTCAACTTAGATTCTACAAGTGAATTAGCTTTTAGTATGGAAAATTATGGTTATTCCAAGGATGAAATAGCTGAAAGAATGAATAAGATTGTTAAGGATTTTTCAGCAGAACATCTACTAGATAGGAACATACTAGAGTTAAGTGGTGGAGAAAAGCAAAGATTGGCATTTATGGCAAGTATGATGCTAGATGCAGATGTCTATGTACTAGATGAAATAACAAGTAATTTAGATTTGAAAGCTATTGAGTTAATTGCATCTATAATGCAAACACTAAAAGACCAAGGTAAAACAATTATAGTAGCAGAACATAGAATTTATTATTTAAGAGACCTTATTGATAGAATGTTTATTATAAAAGAAGGTCAGATAATTCAGGAAGTAACAAAAGATCAATTGCAACATTTTGATGGTAGTCATTGTAAAACTCGTCAAATAGATTTAACGAAAGTTCAACTTAGAGAAAAATCTAAGAGGAAATATAAACAAAATTATCTCCAAATCAATAATTTAGAGTATAAAGTTAATAAAAACATATTGAAAATAAAAAACGAAAGTTTTGATTCATCTAAGATTTATACAATAATCGGAGATAATGGTTGTGGAAAAACTACATTTGCTAACGCATTAAGTGGTTTAATTAAATCAAAAAATTCTGTATTATTAAATAATGTTCCATTAAAAAATAAAGATTTAATAAAAAGTACATTCCAAGTAATGCAAGATGTAAATTATCAGCTTTTTACAAATCAGGTAGAAAAAGAAATTAAACTTGGTAGCAATAATCTTGAAAGATTTGATGAAGTAATAGATAAGCTAAGTATTAGACCATTTTTAAAAAGACATCCTAATACTCTATCTGGTGGAGAAAAACAAAGGGTAGCAATAGCATCAGCATTATTATCAAATAAGAAAATTTTAATCTTTGATGAACCTACTAGTGGTTTAGACTATGTTAATATGATAGAATTAAGTAGTCTGATTGAAGAAATAGCCGAAGAAGATGTAGTAATATTTATTATTACTCATGACTATGAATTTCTATGTACGATTTCGGATGAAGTACTTTACTTTGATGAAAATGGTATTAGAGAAAGATTAGAAGTCAATGAAGAAAATAAAGAAAAAATCTTAAATATAATGAGCTAATATGATTAACATATTAGCTTTTTTTTAGTTTGTTATATAAAATTAGCGAGTAAATATTCAAATGAAAAATTAATTATTAAATACTTTTAGTATTATTCTAAAAAAAATTTAAAAAATATGATATAATTAATATTGTTATTTGAGAAGATTAGGTTACTTGCTTTAAAGATATAGTTTTTTTATACGTTTAAAAAGTTAAATTCATAAAGATATTATTGAATTTATGTATAGTTACTTAGAATATCTTTGGAAAATATATTGATAATAGAAATCACAAAATTTTTAAAAAATATAATTCTAGGAGGAATAGTTAAAATGGATAGTTTTACATTTATAAAGTTGCTTATTTGCTTTTTTTATTATATGATTTATAAGGCACCTGGCAAAATTTTCCGGGATATAAATTCTGGGGAATTTGTTACGATACTAGCGTTAATATATATAGTTTGTGTTAAAGTTGATTTTAATAATATTTTTGATTTATTTATAATATACGTTTTGTTAGTATTTTCTTTAAAGCCAATATTATTTAAGATTTTGTCAGTTATGTTATCTTTAGAAAACAAGTGTTTTGAAAAAGAATTATGTATAAATAAGTTAGCTGACTTTATATTAGAATGGCCGTATTTAACTAAACGAATTTATTATAAATATGGTGAAAGTATTATATTAATATTTTTATCAATTTTATATTATTTTCAGAAAGAAAAAGCTATAATATTTGTTGATTTTAAAAAAGAAAATTTGGGTGAAATATTAGCTTTATTTGTTGGAATTATTGCTATTTATGGTATATTTGTAGCGTTTTTACAGTTTATAAAAGAAAATGATAATTTTTTTTATTTAGGGAAGAGTAAGATTATATTTTTATTAGAAAATTCAATATGGCCGGTATTAATTAGAACAAAAACTTGTTATATATTATTATTAAGTTGTTTAGTTTTACCTATATTTTATCAAGTATACGATTGGATTGAAATATACTATCTATGGCAATCGTTGTTTTTAATACAAATGATAATATGCATATTTTTATTAAAAACAATTATACTGCTTATTTTCTTAGTTATTAATTTTAACCTTGAAGTATATAAGGAGAAATATAGTATTCTTAATGTACAGAATAACAGGAAGGAGTTGTATAAAAATAGATCATATGTAGAAAAACTAATTGCAAGGTCAATACAAAGAGAGTATAAAAAAAGGTTTTGGGAAGGATTTAGCGGAAATTCTGAGATATTTATCTATAAGGAATTATTGACCCACTGTTCTAACATTAAAGAAGAAGAAAAAGAGGAATTGATTTTCCAAATATATACTAAGAGCGATTTTCTCGATTTCACTAGTTTTTCTGCTTCCATAGAAGATTATCGTTTAAACAAAGAACATTTAGGAACAAATGAATTGGAAAAATTTTATAAGTATTATTCAAAATATTATGAAGATAAAAGGAAGTTTATAGATGAAAATATAACTTTAGTTGACGATACAATTATAAAGGAATTATTAGATGAAGATGAGCGAATTATCTCTGATTTGGAAAATTATATTAAAATACAGTGTAAATACTAAGATTATAATAAAAAAATAAAGAAATTTAATCAAAAGTTAAAAGATAGTGGAATTTAAGACTTCAATATAATTTAAATTTATATAATTTAAATTTATTAATTAATAAAACTAATTTTTAAGGAAACTTCTTACTATAAATATAGGAATTAAAAAGCTTGGTAATAGAGTAAAATATAATAGGTTATAATACTTTGATGAAAATGGTATTAGAGAAAGATTAGAAGTCAATGAAGAAAATAAAGAAAAAATCTTAAATATAATGAGCTAATATGATTAACATATTAGCTTTTTTTAGTCTGAAAAACACAAAGTAGTACCTATCAAAAAACTTGTCTAAATAGGTGTATCATGATAAAATAAATAGGTTATATTATTAAGATAGGAGGGGTAAAATTGTCTTACGCTTCGGATATGAAAAAGGAATTAACCTTAATAGAAATTACGCAAGATAGAGAATTTCTCTCGGAATTATCAGCGTTAATAAAGATGAATGGTATTTTGACGATAGCAAATGGTAGGTTAAGTCTTAGCTTTCAAACAGAAAATGCTTCAATAGCTAGAAGGATGTATTCTCTTATAAAGTATTTTTATAAGGTACATATCAATATTTCTGTTAGAAAAAAATTGAAATTAAAAAAGAATAATGTATATATATGTCGTTTAGATCAAGATGTTAAAGCAATATTAACAGATTTATATATATTAAATGATGATTACACTATGAGATTAGATATTGCAGAAGAACTAATTGATACAGAAGAGAAGAAAAAAGCTTATTTAAGAGGAGCTTTTTTAGCTGGTGGTTCAATTAATAATCCACGAACTTCAAGTTATCATATGGAGATTTTCTCTTACTATGAAGAACATAATAAAGAATTAATGGAACTTTTAAACTCATTTAATTTAAATGCAAGAAGTTTAGAAAGAAAAAAAGGTTTTATAGTATATATAAAAGAATCGGAAAAAATTGCAGAATTTATAAACTTAGTTGGAGCATATCAAGCATTGTTCCAATTTGAGGATGAACGTATTGTACGTGATATAAACAACTCTGTAAATAGAATGCAAAACTGCGATATGGCAAATATGAATAAAACAGTTAATGCATCTGCAAAGCAGGTTGAGGATATAAATATAATCGAAGAACGATTAGGGTTAGATAACCTTGATGATAAACTTAGAGTAGTTGCAGAAGCTAGATTAAAGTATCCTGAATATCCTCTAAAAGAAATTGCCGAAATGATAGAAGATGGAAAATTATCTAAATCAGGATTAAATCATAGATTTAGAAAAATAGCTAAAATAGCTAAAGAATTAAAAGAAGGAACTTATCAACCAAAATAAAAGGAGAAGAACAATGAGTAAATGGGATGAACAAATTTTAGTAGTAAATAGAAAAGATCTTTTTAACAATGAAGAAAATCATTTTTATGGATTTTTACCTAGAGAAGATGAAAAAGTAAAAAAAATAGTTAATACATTCACTTCGTATGAAGTAAAACGTCGTGGTGATATGGAGGAAGATAAAAACTATAAACAACTTATAGGTTATGCTGTTATAAAAGATCGCGAAACAAAAGAAATATTAGTTTATAAACGTCTAGTTGGTGGAGGTGAAGCAAGACTTCACGGAAAAGCATCAGTCGGAATCGGTGGACATATGAATGAAGTAGAAGGAAAAACTATTTATGAAATGCTAAAAATTAATGCAGCTCGTGAGTTGTTTGAAGAAGTAGGTGTTTCTGAAGAATATGCATTAGAAAATCTTCATTTTATAGGGCTTATAAATGATGATGAAGTTGAAGTAGGACAAGTTCACATTGGTGTTGTCTATGAATGTGAAGTTGATAAATCTAAAGTAGAGGTTAAAGAAGATGATACTTTAGAAATCAAATGGGTAACAGGTGATGAAGCACGAAAAGAAGAAAATTACGAAACTTGGTCAGAATTTTTAAAACCAATTATGTAATTTAGTATTTTAGACTGGATTTTATAAATTAATATATAAAATCCAGTCTATTTAATTTAATTAGTGTTAAAAAATCTAACATAATATTGTAATAAAATTCATTACAATGTAATATAGATTTATATATATACATGTATGTTGTAGAAAACTCGGTTCGAGTATAAGTTCGATTCTAGTTTTTTTTATTTTTTTGTATGTAAAAAATAATATATAGAAAGGATGATTATATGTTCAATATCAAGATGGATATGATTCAGACAGTAGGATTAGCTGTTATTATTTTGATACTAGGGCGATTTTTAAGAACGAGGGTTAAAATTTTTGAAACATATTGTATCCCATCACCAGTTATTGGGGGATTTTTATTCGCAATAATAAATTTAATTTTGAGACAAACTAATTTAATAATTTTTGAGTTTGATAATACTTTACAAAGTTTCTTTATGACATTGTTTTTTACAAGTATTGGATTTAATGCAAGTTGGAGGCTTTTAAAAGTAGGTGGAAAAAAAGTAGTATTATTTTTACTATGTGCAATAGGGTTAGTAGTACTACAAAATGTTGTGGCAGTTGGAGTAGGAATGGCTACTGGAGTAGATCCATTAGTTGCGTTATTGACAGGTTCAACGGCAATGACTGGTGGCCACGGTACAGCAGCAGCTATGGCACCTATAGTTGAAGATTTAGGTCATGCAGGTGCAAAAAGTGTAGCTATTGCAGCAGCTACTTTTGGTCTAATAGCAGGTTCAAGTTTAGGTGGACCACTAGCAAATAGAATAATAAGAAAGAAAAACTTAAAAGTTAAACCTCAAAAAATTGAAGATAAACAAAAGA
>ERZ773263.203-NODE-203-length-44447-cov-4.967066_pt1 | contig 44447 bp, 30 predicted proteins | sample MGYA00511076_ERZ773263 | MGnify/ENA primary metagenome ERZ773263 (study PRJEB29015, sample SAMEA2738155) | human oral metagenome | biome: human oral; feature: human-associated habitat; material: saliva | place: China | collected 2195 ... | reverse complement strand
AGTAATAAAAATGATGTATTAAACAGTTCTTGGGTATTACATACGAACAGCGTGGATATTTCAATTCCTGATGTGAAAGGTTTGAAATCAGGAAGTACAATTACATTCTTTAAGAATGGTCATTATGGGACATGGCATGGAACTGTTCAGGATAGTTCGGGAAACGTTGTAGGTACAATTAAAACGGAAAAAGTGACAAAGAGCCTGCGAGATATTGAATATGAAAAGGGAGATATGACGGAATCTCAAATAGACTCTGCTCGAATGTTAAACGGTTATCGAGTGACGATTACCTTTAATAAAGAAATTGAAGATGAAAAAAGACAGGATATCAATTTGCATATTGAATCACGTAACTTTATGGGATTTGAACACGCGAGTATTGATAGGACAACGTATTCTACCATTCGGGATTCTGAGAATAAGGTATTAGATGCTGTGAAAATGTATGCTCCTAAGAATACACGCAAAAATTATACAAATCCGTTATCTGAAAAAGAAATGTTTCCAATTTTTTCAAGTCACAGAACCGATATTGAAGATGGTAGATGGGTTGGCCGAGTTCGCGCGGGTACTTATGCGTTATCAACGAATAGAGCAAATCTTTATAAAAAAGGGACAATTTTTAGATTTCGTAAGAATCCTGAGTCTGATTTAAATTATTCTTTTAAAGATGCTCGCTGGCGTCATGTTGGTGATGCAAGTAATAAATTGTTGAGCGATGTTCCAGAAGTATTAGCATATAAGGATATTGGGTTATCAATGATGTTTGAAGGTGACCCAACAATTAAGGGTCGATACATTAAAGATAATAATACGGTTAAAATGAGGGCTAAAACTGTTACGGATGATGTGTTAGAACTCGAACTATTAGAAGATATGCCTAGACAGACCGATGAATTTAAGGCAATATGGTATATACCTGATGAAAAAGTTACAGGTGATATTAATTTGTATTTGAATGATAAGGGTGAACATAATGGTAAACCGTATCAGCCATTTATTGTTGATACAGAAACACCTAGTGGTTTGAGAAATTCAGGTAAAGAAACAGCTGAACTTATCAATATTTGGTCCACAGCTAAAGGTTCAGGCTCGTTCAAACCTATTTATGAAACCGTTGTAGATGCGACGTATAAAGGTAAGGTAATTAAGACTGCTGTTGGTAAATCTGAACGTTTGCGTCCAGAAGGTACTGACTTGACTATACCCGTAGAGCAATCCATTCAAGTAGATGGTGTTTGGTATAAGGCGACGAAAGAAAATTGGTCAGGTAAACAAGAAGGTAAAACAAGTCGTAAACAAATTGAATATGTATATGACGAAGATAAGAATTTAGCTAAAGTGAATATCACAATTAAACATATTACATCAGATGGTGAAGTGTTGAAAACTGATGTTCGTAAGGATGTTCTTGAAAAATCTGATTATACAACTTCTTCTGAAAAATTCCCCGGGTATAAGTTGAAAACCGAACCTGCTAATAAAACTGGTAAGGTTGGTAAGCAAAACATCGAGATAGTTTATGTCTATGATAAATTAGCGAAAGTTAACCTCACGACGAAACATATTGATGATAAATCAGGACAAATCTTAAAAGAATCAACAAAACAAGGATTGGAAGAAGGTTCCGATTATAATACAACACCGGAGGTTCTTCCAGATTATGAATTAGTAAAAACTCCTGATAACGCACGTGGTAAAGTTGGTACTACACCTATTAATGTAGAATATCGTTATAAATATCTACGTACAGCTAGTGTTCGTCAGCGATTTGTATCGACTACCGGAGAAGTTCTGAAAGCTGATACGGTGATTGATAAGCAATTACCAGGGACACAATTAAACGTAGGTCATCCATTGCGACTTGACTATAAAGGTGCAGTTTATAATATTAAAACCGCTCCTGAAGAAAAAATAACGCTTAAAGATGGTGAGTTAGTTTTGACGTATGTGTATGAAAAACGAGCAATGGTAGCTGTTCCAGATGCTCCTGCTGATGCTGACGAGGTTAAACCGAAGAAACCACATCCACCAAAAGTGGTTGTGAATGAACCAAAAGATGTTCCGAAAGTAGGAAAGCCTAAGGTAGAAAAGCCTAAGGTAGAAGAGCCTAACGTTGAAACTCCTAAGGTAGAAGAGCCTAAAGTTGAAACTCCTAAGGTAGAAGAGCCTAAAGTGGAAACACCTAAGGTAGAAGAACCCAAGATTGATAAAGATAAATTAAAGAATCTCTTGAAAGATAAACCAAAAGACTTAACGGATGCTGACCAACCAAAAGTTGAACAACCTAAAGTTGAACAACCTAAAGTTGAACAACCTAAAGTTGAAGAACCAAAAGTTGAACAACCTAAAGTTGAAGAACCTAAAGTTGAACAACCTAAAGTTGAACAACCTAAAGTTGAACAACCAAAAGTTGAACAACCAAAAGTTGAACATCCTAAAGCTGAACAACCTAAAGTGGAACAGCCTAAAGTTGAACAATCTAAAGTTGAAACACAAGGTAATGAATCGACGTCTAAAACATTACCGAATACTGGTGATATTGGTGCATTGGCACCAGCGGGTGGTTTATTCTCGTTATTGAGTGCCATAATTAAACGTCGTAAAAAAAGTAAAAATAGTGTTTAGACCTAACAGGTGTTAGGTCTTTACATGTTTAGAAACTTATGATATAATAAAAATAGAAAGTGGGAGTACTCACTTCTGTACTTAAAAGAAAGGACGATTCGAGAGAATCATTGAATATATGAAAATTAAAAAACGAACCATTATTCTTAGTGCCGCAGGTACCGGATTAGCAAGTGCTATAGTCGTACCGGTTTTAAACGATGGCGTTAACGCTGATGCTTCAACATATGCCGAAGACTTGGCGCAGTACGACGTGAAGAAAAAAGAGTATGATGAAGCGATGGCCCGCTATCGTCGTGAAACGGAGCAACGAGAACGTGAGTGGAAACAAAAGGTTGATAACTTTAAGTCTGCACAACGTGATTATGAAGCGAAGATGAAAGAATACTCTCGTAACTTGATTGAGTATAATGAAAAAACAGATGCGTATAATAAAAAATATGCGGATTATGAACAAAAATTAAGACAATATCAGAAGGACTTGGGCGATTATGCCACTAAATTAGCAGATTATGAGAGAAGTCGTTTGACTGGTGGGGCTGCTAGAGATGCATATGAAAAAGCATTAGCTGAATATAAAGCTAGATTAGAAAATTATAATCGTGAGTTAGCAAATTATAACCGTGATAATCAATCAAACACGATTAAGAAGACCGAAGAAATTCGTCGACAAAATGAATATAAAGAAGCTCTTCGTAAGTATCAAGCTGATTTGGACCAATATCGTAAAGATATGGACCAATATCGTAAAGATTTAGACCAATATAACAAAGAAAAAGATGCATCGGAAAAAGAAAATGCTCGTATCAAAAATGAAAACAAAAGTAATCAAGATATTTATGACAAAGCTGAACGACAATATCAACGAGATTTAGCAGAGTATAATCGTGAAAAAGCACGTATTTCGAATGAAAAGGCGATTGCATCAGGTAATGGTTGGAAGCTAATGGGCTCTTATGGTAGTCAGGGCGAGAAATACTACTCAAATGTTTATATGGTAGTTGAAGATACGAGTGGCTTAGATGTACTTGATGGTACTATTGGTTGGGGTCTCGATACAAAAATTACAGACCTTCGCGGTGTACAACCTGTAGCGGGACATCCTCAAGGTGTTGGTCCACTGTCTCCATGGGGTCAACCATATCATTCATATACGTTTAAGAACTTAAAAGCTGGAAATGGATTTACTTATAAAAATGTAGGTAAAACTAAATCAGGTAAAAATGTCAATATTCGAATCACTTTTGAAGGTGGTATTGAAGAAGGTAAACTGGTTCAAGGATATGATACACATTTCTATACAGGCCCAGAAGGTTCATCATTGACAGGTATCACATCTACTTATCGTAAATCAATCTCGGGTATTATAAATAACGGAAAAGTCATCAAAATGAAGAGAGAATTTGTTGACGATAGTGGAAATCCTATTAAATTAGCGTTAGCTGAAATGGTGTCCGATGTCGATTATGGACAGGCCTCATATATTCACTATAACGGTGATAATCAAACTATTTTGCCTCCAGGTGGTGATTTGTCTACTATGAACTTTGACGGTCATGAAGTGGTCAAAGCTCCTATGGGAAGTAGTCTTGCTAATATGAAAGACGCGCCTAAAGGTACGTACCTTCAAGTCGGTGTCGGTACAGAGAGTGTTTTACACTATTATGATGACCAAGGTAACTTTAAGGCGGTAGATGCTTCTGTTATCAATGCGGTTAAAGACCCGAATACTGGTATCAACGGTCAATATATGGTATATGACCCATCGGGATATCGATTTGACTTCTTTGGTTCACCGGGTTTGATTCGTACTCTTACAAAACCAACACCACCTACGAAACCAGCTCCTACACCTGAAAAACCGTTTAATAAAACGAAACCAAATCAACCAACGGAGCCAAAAGAACCAGTGAAACCACCAGTAGAACCAGTTGGGGTAGTTGAACCACCAAGAAAACCTGTGCAACCAACACCAACTGATGGCGGAGAAATAAAAGAAAAACCGATTAAGCCAACAAAACCAACACCTCCCGAAAAACCATGGATTGAACAACCAATTAAGCCAGAAGCGCCAAAAGATGAATCTGGTGAACGTCCGAAACCAGGTACACCACCGGTTGAACCCAAGAAGCCAATTGCTAAAAATGTAACAGATTGGCAGGATATTAACGGTAATACATTGAAACCTCGTGAGGAAGGTCAATTACCTGATAATGAGGGTGATGATATTCCAGGTTATAAATTAGTGCGTATCGAAAATAAATCTAATGGAGATGTTTTGAACGTTTATCGCCTAGTTAAAACTCGATGGATTGATGAAAAGGGTGTTCCGTTGAAAACGCCAGTTGACGGTACCTATCCAGATAACGAAGGTGATGATATTCCAGGTTACGAGCTTGTTCGCATTGAGAATAAAGATGATGGGGATACGGTAAACGTATATCGTAAGAAACCAAATGGCCCATTAACTCCGAATAGGAAGCGTCATACTCGTTGGGTTGATGATAAAGGTACGCCATTGAAACCTCAAAAAGATGGGGAGTTTCCAGATACAGAAGGTGACGATATACCTGGATATAAATTGATTCGTATTGAACGTGATAACGATGGTAATGTCACAAACGGTTATAAGAAAGTGAAAACACGTTGGGTTGATGAAGCGGGTAATCCGTTGAAACCAGAAACGGAAGGTGAGTATCCTGACCGTGAAGGTGACGATGTTCCCGGTTATCGATTAGTTAAAATTGTGAAAGATAAAGATGGTAACACCATTAATATTTATCGTAAGATTCCAAATGAACCAACGGACCCTGAAAAACCAGTAGAGAAACCTAAAAATCCTGAAAAACCAGTAGTGAAACCAAAAGACCCAGAAAAACCAAAAGACCCAGAAAAACCATTGGAAAAACCAAAAGAACCAGTAAAACCAGTAGAGAAACCAAAAGTTACAGAAAAATCTAAGAAAACTCGCTGGGTAGATGAGCATGGTACACCTCTTAAACCAGAAACGGAAGGTACGTTCCCTGATAAAGAGGGTGATGATGTTCCAGGATATCGCTTAGTGAAAATAACGGATGAACCAAATGGAGATACTGTTAATCACTATGTGAAAATTCGTACGTTCTTTAAAGACCCGAATGGGAACGATATTATTCCACCAGAAGATGGTGATGTGTCTAAACGTGATATTCCAGGATGGAAATATATTCGTACAGAAAAAGATAAAGATGGTAATACCGTTCATATCTATGAAAAAGTACGTCGTACATTCTTCCGAGATACACACGGAAATGATATTATTCCTTCTGAAGAAGGTGAATTAGAAAAACGGGATTTATCGGGTTGGTCATTTGTTCGAACTGAACGTGATGGTGATGGAAATGTCATTCATATCTATGCGAAAGTGAAAACATATTTCCGTGACGAAAATGGAAAAGATATCATTCCATCAGAAGATGGTGAAAAAGAAAAACGTGATATCTCAGGTTGGACTTATGTGCGTACTGAAAAAGATAAAGATGGAAATATTATTCATATCTATAAACCTACACCAAAAGAGTTACCTCAAACAGGTGACATGAGTTTGGCACTTTACGGTGCATCTGCATTGGTAGGTTCTATGGGAATGTTAAAACGTCGTAAACGGAAATAAGAAGAAGGCTTCGGCCTTCTTTTTGGTTACGTCTAGCCAACGGATTAAAAATATGTATAATAAAAGAAAAAGATGAATTGAGGATTCAAATGGGAACGATTAAAAGAAAATTGTTATTGTCAAGTGGGGTGTTAATGGGTCAATTAGCATCAACACAAGTAGTGTTTGCGGACCATCCAACCTTGAGTGAAAGTGAAGTTTTAAGTATTCGAAATCAAACACCATACGCGGTATGGAAAGGTGGGAATGATATAACACCTGCTGAATATAAAGGGGCTAATACCGCGGTTACAAAACTCTATCATAAATGGACTTCAGGTGGTCAACATTGGAATGCGGTTGGTACAGGAACTTTTATTTCGCCAAATGTTATTTTAACTGTAGGTCATAATTATCTGCAACATGATAACGCGGAAAATGGGGGTAAATTACCCGATGGTCATACCTATTTTTATAATTTAGGTACCGTTGATTCTAGTCCTGGTAATGCTTATGCGCCAACAGATGGTGTGAATAAAGAAATTGGTGGCAAAGATGAAATTAGTAGACACATGAAGCATAAAGACCCAACAAAGTTTTATAAAAAGAATACAAGTGGTGGGTCCAGTGTTGATTGGCAGTGGGACTTTGCATTGACAGTGGTTGATGAGCCTATGCAATTTACAAGTCCAGATAAAGAAGCTGAACCGCTTGAACTAATAGACAAGGCGTTTACACCGGCTGAGTTGGTTAATAAGCCGTTGCATTATGCGGGCTATGGTCAAGATTTTACATCTGGTAATAAAGCCGGTAATCAAGTGAAAAATCCAAATATTCATGCAGGACAATTTTTATCGGTTAAAACAAAAGTTCATCAAGTATCAAATGAAGATACCGATGTTAATGGTACAATTGTAACATGGCAAAATAGCTCATTTGGAGGTTTCTCGGGGTCAGCATTGCGTACAGATGATGAAAAAGTTATTGGCGTACTTCAAGCTGGTGGACCCGAGTCAGATAAAGATATTAACTTAGGTTTGGCATTTAATCAAAAAACGCTTGATTGGATTAAAGGAATCGTTAAGCAAAATCAAATTAAAGGTTGGCGTGACCATCAAGGGCATAAATATTATTTCCAAGATAATGGACACCTTTACCGTAATACCACTCAAGCTATCGATGGTCGTCGCTGGCAGTTCGATAAATATGGAGTTGCAACCGACATTGGTACAGCTAAAAAAGGTAGTGTTGCTATCGAATTCTTAGATACTGATGGTAAAAAGATTGTAGATAGTAAAACAATTGTTAAAGATGACTACGAAGGTACTGACTTTAAATTTGACCCGGCTACAGATGATGTAATTAAAAAGCTAGTAGACTCGGGTGAGTGGAAATTGAAACAAGTTGATGACGGTTCTGGTAAGAAAGATATTAACGGTGTTATCAACGGTAAAGTTGGAGATGGGGCTAAAACCATCAAGCTCTATTTTGAACGCTTAGTGTATACTATTGATGTTGAATATGCGGGTACCAATCAAAAAGAAAACCTTAATAATAGTGGTAAAGGTTGGAAAATTGGCGAAAAAGTTAAAGTGAAACCGAAAGCTATTCCTGGTTACTATACAAAAGATACTGAAAAAGAAGTGACTATCGGAAAATCCAATAAAGTGGTCTTTAATTATATTAAAGAAACTAATGTAGAGGCTTTGAAACGCGGTGTGACAGACGCAAAAGGTGTATTGAATCAAGATTTCACTGAAGGGCGCTATAAGGTGGCCGATAAAGATACTCGTCTGAATCAGTTAAAAGATGCTGTCAAACGCGGTGAAGGTATGATTCCTAATCCTAATGACCATAAACAGGCAGACGTTGATAAAACGGTAACGGATTTGACAAACGGTACGGTATCTGTACGACTTCTGAAAAAACAAGTCGACCAATTAAAAACTCTTGAGAAAACAGAAGATGGTGTGACTGGAAAACTTTCAACTGTAAAACTGAAGAACCGTACAGAGGATACCTTGAAACGATATAATGATGCTAAACGGAATTATGATACGGAATTAGGGTCTAGTATTAAGCGAATTCAAGGTGCCAAAGATGAAAATGGAACACGTTTTGACCTATCCAAAGCGATTCAAGATTTGACTGGCGCTATTGATTGGTTGAAGTATAAGGATGTAGATAAATCCGCTCTTCCATCTGTTAAATCAGATGTAGATAATTTGACCGCGACACCTCTGGAATTGGAATTCTTGAGTGGTGATGAGCGTTCAAGCTATGAGAAAACACGTGATGGTTTGAAAGCAACGGTTAAACGACTTGAGGGATTACCTCTTGAAACTCTGCAGGAAGAGTTTGATAAAGAATTGGACAGTTTGAAAGCTGAGGTAGAAAAATTTAGAGCTGAAATTCCAAAAGTTAAACAACGTATTGAAGAAGAAAAAATCAGACGAATTCGTGCTGAGTACAAGCAATTGTTACAAGAAATTCAAGACTATCAATTAAAAGCCGGAAGCAAAAATGAAGGATTGTTGACAAGCTTGTCTCAATTAGAGTCAGAGTTACGTACCGGTAGTGATAGTGATTTGAAAGCTCGTATTGTAAGTGTTCGTAGTAAATTCAATGGGGTTAAAGCTGATGATGCAAAAACTCAAGAAACTCACACTTTTAATTTTGAAACCCTATCAGCTCGAATAGTGGATGTGAGTTTAGATGACAAATCGGTACTAGGAAAAGAAGTTACTCATGAAGAAACAGGTAAAGACGGTAAGCGTACGGTAGATGTAACTAGTAAATTAGGTAAAGTAACTGGTTTAGTAGTGAAGGGTGAAGAAGCAAAACGCTTACGCTTGGTGCTAGGAACCCGTCATGATGCCAAACTATTACGTTTAGAGGGAGAGCGTTTTAATACCCGTAAGGCGAAAGCGGGCGAGTTGACACGAGAAGGTGTGACAGGTATTGTAGAAGTATGGCAAATGGGAGATGACGTTGTAAAATTAGAAGTTCGTCGACCTGTCGATAGAGTAGAATAAATCTAGACCCTTCGGGGTCTTTTTTTGTACTGTAATTTATGATATAATAAGGTAGAGAAAGGACAAGATGGAGCGTTTTGGTAATCTAATTCCATCTTGAATATGATTATGTTTGGTAAAAAGAACAAACGTCTTGTTGAAAAAGATTACTATCAACATACTCGAAATAATAGAAATGTTGTTCAGAGTAGTGGTAAAAATCATAAAGTAGGCGAGAAACGTAAAACTGGACCCGACCCAGAATGGTGGAAACCGGCCTCAGTATTGGTTGGTTTTGGTGGTCCAATATTGTTAGGTATTATGCTACAATACTTGGCGATGACATTGCATAATTTAGGTAAATCCCCTGAAGCAAAAACTGGATTTTTCCATGGCTATGGTTTCATGCTCTACTATATTCTTATCATGATGGTTGTAGCGCCTATGATTTACTGGTATGCCAAGAAGAAATTCAAGGCTGTTTGGCAAACGAATAATGCATTATGGATGAATGATGATGCGATTGAAGAGCGTGAAAATGATTCTTATGTTCGCACCATGGACCACTTAGCTATGGAAATGGATGTGGCTCCTGATGTTGGTATGGGATTTGATGGTCATGCATCTAGTATTGTAGGTCATGCTATGATGTCGAATAAAGGTATTCGTAAGGTTAAAATTCCGGTTTATGACGGAACCGTTGATGGTCTTGTGAAACGAGATGATGATGGTAATATCGTTTATACAACGAAACCGATGTTCGATGAAAAATTAGCTCATAAATTATTTGATATGAGTGGTGTGCCTAAAGAGTTTCGTAAATTTTATGACGCGACAGATTACGCGTTTAACCCACGGGTTAAAACGGGTTCAACTTCCGATGCTATTGGTCGAATGAAAGATATGCTTTTTAATAGAGGAGATAAATCTAAAAATAGCAAATTAGAAGTTCCATTCGGACGCAAGCCATATGAAACGTTAGCAGAAGCAATTAATAAAGGTTTTTATGAGTTAGATACGGAAACCGCACGTCCAGCGGGTGTTTATTTTTATGATTCTCGACCTGTAAATACTATATTGATTGCCATCACGCGCGGGGGGAAAGGGCAAACCTATATTGAACCCGCCTTTGACGTGTGGTTACGTGAAAAGAATCCTTGGAATATTTTCACTACAGACCCGAAAGGAGGTGCGCCACGTTCTATAGTGAAAAGCTATAGCCTAGCAGCGTAAGCTGTTAGAGAACTAATCAATTATTGCTGGAATGACGGGAGTAACGACCCTGAAACAGCACTCTAATACTCCGGCATGCGGTTGTAGTTGAGAGACAACACGTATGAAGCCCGGTGAAGTCGGCTGACAGTCACCTAAGTCAAAAGATATGGTGACCCATAGGCCGGGAGCCTTTATATATGGTGAGAATGGGTATAACCCTGACGAACTTCCGAATTGTACGGGTCTAGACGGGACTGAGATGGAAACATCTTAGCGCACATGTTTGTGCGGCTACTGCGGATGAGTAAAACGCGTCCTTTATGAAAGTCCGTAATGTGTTACAGGCACATTCAAGGTAGCAGGCTTATAGGAAGCACCTAAGTATAAAATAATGGAAAATTGATTGGAACGTGGGAAGCCAATGATGGTGTGACGCTCAACCGTCTATACACCAGTTGACTGGAAGTCATAACAGTCATTAACATTGGTGACAGTAGTGCCGTAGTAGTGTTGAAGCATCTGTAATGGATGTGGAGCGAAGGGCACAAGTCAATCTATGATTATAACAGATAACAATTCGTCATATCATTCGATTAAGAATTAGAGGATTATCAAAACGGAAACGTGGGGGTAATAGATATGACATCACAAATTGAAACAATTCGCAAATTTGGTTTAACAGATAAGTTAGACCAACTATACGCCAACAGCAAAAATGGGGATAACGCAAAACGAATATACTCGGACATCGTGTCAGAACCAAACTTGTTAATGGCTATACATAACATAAAAACTAATGATGGCGCAAATACTCCTGGCTATGACGGTCGAACCATAACATGGTATCTTAATCAACCAACCGACCTAATTCTTAGACAACTCAAAAACCGGCTAGAAAACTACAAACCAGGAGCTGTCATACGGGTTTACATTGATAAAAACGACGGGGGTAAGCGTCCTCTAGGAATACCAACAATAGAAGATAGAATTCTTCAACAAGCTATTAAGCAAATACTGGAACCCTGGTGTGAAGCTAGATTTCATCCCCATAGTTATGGATTTAGACCTCTTAGAAGTGCTCATCATGCACTGAGTCGAGCCGTCACATTAGTAAATGTTGCAAAAATGTACTATACGGTAGATATTGACCTCAAGGGATTCTTTGATAATGTATCTCATAATAAACTGAATAAAGCTCTGTGGAATATTGGTATTCACGACAAGAAGGTTCTCTCAATCATTAACAAGATGCTGAAAAGTGAAATTGTTGGTGAAGGTGTTATGGACAAAGGTGTACCCCAAGGTGGCGTGTTATCACCACTACTGTCCAATATAATACTAAATCAGTTAGACTGGTGGGTGTCTACCCAATGGGAAGACTTACCGGTAAAAGATAAGCGTTACGTACACCGTAAAAGAACCAACCTTAAAAGCGGATATATCGTAAGGTACGCAGATGATTTTAAAATCATGTGCCGGAGTTATGAACATGCAATACGGTGGTATCATGCAGTTTCTAAATGGCTACATGAATACTTAGACCTACCAATCAACGAAGAGAAAAGTTCAGTAACAAATCTCAAACGTAAGGCTACTGAGTTCTTAGGCTTTAGTATTAAAGCTGTTAAGAAAGGTACATCGAGATACGGATACGTTGCAGAAACCCACATAACAGACAAGAATAAGAAACGAATACAGGAAGAACTAAGAATGTCTATTAAACGCATTCAATCTAACTCTTTCACTAACAAAACGTCTGTTCAATACAATATAAAGGTTATGGGTATTAAACGATATTTTCAATATGCAACACATGTTTATCTTGACTTGGATGAAATCGCTCAATCGACCTTTCGAACAATGAAAGTAAGATTGAGAGATAGACGAGAATTGGTCACGTTTAAAACATTAGACCACGGATATAAGAAACATCATCCAGGTATTCGAGCAAACACAAAGGTATCAATAGTAGCTGGTACGCCATTGCATATTATACAAGCTGTACATCACAAAAATCCTATGAACTTCACACAGAGTAAGACTTTATATACAAAGCAAGGTCGAAAACTACTGGATGAGAAGCTCACAACACTCCCTATAGAGTGGGTTAGAGAATTGGTGAACAAGTCTAACTACACGAAAGCAACTGTTGAATTCATCAACAATCGGATATCACACTATATAGCGGACAACGGGAAATGTTATGTTACAGGAAGAATATTAACCCCTAGTGAGCTTCATTGCCATCACAAAACCCCTAAAAAGTTAGGTGGAGGGGATGAGTATCGTAACCTGTGTCTCGTACACAAAACTATTCATAAACTAATTCATGGTACAACTCGTGAATTAATAACTCAATGGTTATCAGAAATGCGAATATCTGACGACCAACTTAAGAAATTAAATCATCTACGGCAACTCGCCGGAAATGACTCAATTGTTATCTAACTAAAAGCACATAGATTGATGGAACGCCGTATGATGGGAAACTATCACGTACGGTGTGGAGTGGGGGAAAACCTGGAGATTACATCAAAGGGTTACCTATCACTATAACTGCTTGCGAAGTTCTATTATCCGGCAACAGTACGTGGATTTGAAGTTGTTCAGTTTAATCTGATGAATCCGAATCTTACTAATGTTTTTAATCCGTTGATTAATGCTCTGCAAAAATTCCGTCAGGATGATGATATTAAAGGCGCAGCCTTGATTGATAATATTGTAGAAACACTTTTCCCTGATAATGGTGAAATTTGGAATCCAGCAGCGGGTAATATGTTTAGACGTGCTGTTTATCTTTTGTTTGACTATTATATTGAACAAGAAGCTTATATTCGTTATTTAGGGTATAAAAATAATGTAGCACCAGAGGTTATTGAAGAGTCTATCGATGACCTATATAGTAAAGTTACGTTGTATAATGTGTATGTGTTAGTTGGAGAATTGGCCGCTAAAATTTCAAAAGACCCGAAATTTATTAATGTAGACCCGGATGCCCCACCTGCAACGGAAAAAGACTTACTTACGTTGGTGTTTGATGCGATGGCGATGTTACCCACTAATAAACTTCGAAATTTAGCGATTGTTGCAAATAATGCGATTAAGCAGATTGCAAGTGCTCCACAAACCCTCGCTGGTATCTATGCATCTTTGTTGACCGGTATTTCGGTTTATGCTGACCCGACAACTATTGCGCTCATGAGTGGTTCAATTTCAGACTCATTTGACGTTGGTGGTGTTGGTTTCCCTCGTCGTTTTGGTGTTCAATTAGATGGTGAATTTGTTAAGAAATTCCGTGTCACTAAAGAATTAGCTAGATGGTCATGTTATAAGGATTCGAACTTTACTAAACCATATGGTGAGGGTAAAGATGCTGATGATTATCGACATGAAGAAAAAATATCTGAAAGCAACTGGATTTTTGGATATTTTAAAGGAACTTTTCCAAAAGATGTGGCATATTTGAAATTAGAGATTGTCACAAGCGGTGTTGTGGCGAAGACTTTCTACTTTAAGTTTATTAAGGGATATAAGACAACAGGTGGTGGTATTTCTTATACGATTGATGTTATCACTAAGAAAAAAGTAGTACAAGGTGGCGTGCTAATAGAGTTAGACCCCAAAACAAAAGAGCCTAAAGTGTCTGAATTTGAAACAAGACAAGTGGATTATCATTCACAAGAAGTGAAAATGGTTAGAACACCAATTATTCGTGCTACACAAAGTTACTATAGTGAACGTCCTAAATTTATTTTTGCAGTTACACCCCCACATTTACAGCAATATCAAAAACACATTTTGATTATCATCAAACAGATTATTGATGAAATATATGCGGGGTCATATGTTGTTAAACAAAATAAGAAACCTATTGTGGGTACGCGATTTATGTTAGAAGAATTTGGTAATATTCGTTCAGGTGAAAATGGAATTCCTAATATCGATACCATTACATCTATCGCGTTAGGTCAGGATGTACAACTGACCTTTGTATTACAGTCATTCCAGCAATTACGTTCGGTTTATGGTGAAGATGTTGAGAAAATTATTAGGGCAAACTCAGCAAATATCATTTTCCTTAAATCTAATGACGAAGAGCTAATTAATGAATTGGTGCGCTTATCCGGAACTCGACATGAAGTTCGTACTAATTCTGTTAGCGTATCTCGGAAACCGGGTGATATTGTGACGGTTGCGGAACCTGTTTTGAATTACTCGCGTCAAGAACAAGAAACTACAGCATTAACCGGTAATGATTTGTTATTCTTAGCTGATGCTACTCCTGGTAATTCAATTACGTTTATTAGTAATGAAATGCCAATTTTAAATAAATTGGATACAATTACTCCTATGGCCGCTGGTCTACATGACAGATTGCCTCAACCCGCATCCGGTAAATATTCTGACTCAACGTTACCTTCAACAAATAAAAGTGATGGTGTGAACTTCCTTGAAAACACAATTGATGGTGAGGCATTAGTTAGAGCACGTGTTGCGCAAGCTAAGATTGCCAGAGATGTAAAAGAGGTTTATCTGAAAGTTGCAGAAGATGCCGGATTTGAATTGAAGGAACGTAACGGAGATTTAGCGAAAGCTATGATGAATACTGTTTATGAACTCTACGATAAAGAGTCTGGGTGTGCTCGTGTCGAATTGGCGGATACGAAACCATATTATGAAATTGCGCAAGAATTGTTTGATTACATAACTCAAATTCGTAGTAAAGATTTGTCTAAGGAAGAAAAATTAAGTGCGTTAGGTAACTTAAAAGAATCATTAGCGCGTTGTGCAATGGATGATGAACTTAGTGAATTGACTGTTATGTATACGAATGCACCGGCTAGCAATCCTGTTGGATATGATTTAGTACAAGTATCAGGCTTTGTTGCGAAAATGCGTCAACGTTATCCAAAACCAGTTGCATTGAATGTAGAAATTCGGGATGTGTATGACGATGCCGCTCAAAATAGTGAGTATACGGGATATGATAGTGGGGATTTGCTATTTGATATTCGTAATAGTTTCCATAGAGATGCACTAGAAGATTTAGTAGTAGCTACAATTCAAGGTGATGTGCATATTCAAGGGTTGGATGTCCGAGAAAATCGCCGTGAAGAAGGGCATTATGATATCTTAATCGGTGGAAAAAAAATAGGATGGTATGCGGAGTTAGACGGCTCATATGCGTCTGATTACGGAGATTTAGAACCTACGACAGTCGCTGAATTAATTAGTAAAAATCCGGAATTAATGCAAAGAATTCAGGAAATATTCCAAGAAGGTTAGAATGGTGATTATGGAGTCAAAATAGAAAGCAGAGTATAACTCTGCTTTTGTGTTGTTTGCCTCGACATACTCTTTTTATTTTGATATAATAGAACTAAAGAAGAAAGGAATGTAAACATGAGTACAGAAAGAAATTCCAATGATGCAAAGAAAAAACTACAAACGTGGTTGGGAAATGAAATGAAGACTCAAATTGACCAATTATCAGATAATGACGCTAATGTTCTAACTGATTTAATAGGAAAACCAGGTCTTCGAGTACGAGCTGATAAATCGACAGTTCCATACGGGATTAGCGTCCGTACGGGTTATGGTGTTATTCGATTAGATTCGAGTTTGACTAGCGTGTCAAATGTATTTATTAATGGCGCGAAATTTTCAGTTCAAGACGCATCTTTGACAGGTCTTGAAACACTATTATCGGAGGAAGCTACTAATAACTTGGTACCTGAAGGGTATGGGTCTGCACGTCGTACACGTGGTCGTCGTACAGGGCGTCGTGCGGAAGTGGAGACTCCGTTTGAAGATGTTCAGAAACATGCCTATGAAGACCTTAATCATGTTAAACTGACATATGAAACCTTATTTTTAGAACTAGGTTCTATTTTGGGGGATAATTCATATGGTATTGATGATGTGATGACTGAGTTATTAGCGAATAAGGTTTCAGAAGATGATATCGCACGATTTATCACTCATGACTCAGAATATCATAGACAAATTGTTGGTCAGCTTTATGGTGTGAACTATGGCGATATGCGCTCGTATTATACATTTGAGCCACTAACTAAAGGCGAACATCTTTTTGCTGATAAAGTCATTGATATGTTAGGAGTTGATTCAGCGGAATATGATGCTAAGTTTGGTGTATTAAAAATTGGTGACCGATTGATTACAAATCTGCCTGAAATGGATGATAAGGGTGTCTTTTCAAATAGAAACACAAAATATATTCCATATCATATTGGATATTTTGCGAATGAGGAAGGTTCTAGGGTGAGTCGTTTAAGACATATTGACCCGGTTGATGAAGCCCTTAAAGCTGTTAAATTGCAATATGAATTATCTCCAGGAGATATTAAGTTTCAAACTTTACTAGATGTGTCTCGTAATTTGCCAGACTTTGATAATCATCCATATGGTGAAGCAATTTTAGATACATATAAACGAAAAATTGTATTAGATAAGAACTATTTAAAAACAAATAGTCTATTAGCTGAATATCAAAATAAGGCTGATGATTTAGGTGCGGTAGCGCTTACTATGTTGGATGATGATGCTAAAGGATTGATTGACCCATATGGTACATCCAACGGTGGGAATATGGGTGTTATCTTTTACTTGACCAAAGACGCTCAATTTAATCCTGATGGAACTCTTAGTCATGGAGCAAGTGAACACTCAATGGTTGGTGATATCATGAACGAGTTTCAAGTGGACCGTGACAACTTTAACCGTAATCAGATGAGCTTTAATGCCTTTTTAACTTCTGTTGATGTGCAAAAATTAAACGTAGCTTATTCTGAATTTGCGTTATGGAATTCGGAAGATGCACTTGTCATGACAAAATCCGGAGCTGAAAAATATGGAGAAGCAAAAGCTACTGGGGATAAGATGACCGATTGGCATGGTAATAAATCAACCATCAGTTTAATTATTGACTCTGACATGGATAAGGAAACGGCAAAGAGTGAACGTTTGGAACATGCTGTGGAGTTTGCTAAATTAAATCCAGAGCTTGATATGATTGTTTCACCTATTTCTTTAGCATCACGTTTGAATATGGGTGTTGCTCATGAAGGTCTAGTTGGAGCTCGTAAAGATTTAAATCTTCCAAACGGTGATGTTGTTAAAGGTGGTATTGTAGAAATCGCGTATATGAGTTTACCACAAACTGCGGAACATAAATCAAAAGACTATGGACAAGAAGGTACTGGTCGGAAATATTCAACATTATTTAGACATGCATTATCTTCTAAAGTAGGTGATGAATTATATCGGAAAGGGTTAGTCTCTGAAGAGGTTCGGGCTTATCATATTGACGAGATTGCCACTGCATTTGAACGTCAAGGTGTAACCTTTAAAAATGAAGAAGATTTGATTCAACGTGGTAATATTCAAACATTTGTTGACTCGCCCGTTACAGTATCAGCGGAAGATTTTAGTTTTAAAACTCCAGCGGTTGTCCGTTTAAGCTTGATGAACCAAATGCAAGATAATCGTATTAATATTGACTTGGGTGATATGCAATTAAAAAGTCCTATGACAGGTCAAGTAATGCAGGATTCAAAAGGGAATAATATTTTACCGATTCGTGTTGTTGGTGATGAAGGTATTCCATATCGATATACAGAAGTCTTTAAAGCTTTGGCTCTAGGTAATGAAAAAGGTTTACAAACCGCATATGATAAGGCGGTATCCGTAGATTATAAAGATTTGACAAAGAAAAATAATCTACTAAAAAATATCGATACAATGACATTCTTTGAAGGTGCAAAAACTGAGATGATTATTCCAGACCCACGTATTGGTTTAGGAGACATTCGTACATCTGTCAATTCGGATAGAGTAATTGGTCACCGTGACCCGGCTATTCAATCTGGTAATACCATTTCTTTCCGAAATGTAGGAGGAAATGCAGAAAATATGACTCATGTAAATCCTCTTATGATTAATCAAGTGGACGGAGATTTTGACTCAGATACAATGGGTATTAATGGGTATCAAAACTTGACACTCAGTGATGCTGAAAAAGATGAGTTCTTTGCTAAATCTTCAGTAGAAGAGCAGTTGAATAAATATGGCGAAGTCTTTCTGACGACAGGTGGTTCGCACTTTAAAGCCGGAATACTGGCTAATGGCTTAGATGATAGTAATGTTACGTTTGAAGATGGTAAATCTAATAGAGAACTACGTGAAATTGTAGAAGATTTGAATGCTAAAATTGTGGATTCACCCGCATCATATGGCGCATATGCTCTATCATTCGAAAATGAACAAAGCTTACAAAATAGCTTAGGGCGATTAGCTGATGATGGTATCAAAGGTAATCGAGAGGATATGAGTCGTCACTTTGAACATGGATATACGGTTGATGAAAACCGAGCTGTTATGAAGGCATTGATTGCTAAATCAGAATGGACTGGATTAGCAGGAGCTATTACAAATGATTTGATTGCTGGATTTGGTGCAAATGAATTTGATGCTGATTTGACACGAGTATCTATGGATGTGACACACTCAATGACACAATCTGTTCTACAGATGAAGAAAAATGCTGAGAGACTACCTGAAATTGATAATAAGATTGCTCAAATGAAAACAGTTATGTCTGGTAAATATGGGGTGGAGGAAAGTCGTGAAAAATTACACGAAATAACCGATGGCTTAGTCTCTCCAAAAGCGGTAGATAAGTTTGTAGATTTAGTGAGTGAAAAACAAAGCGGTCCTAAATTTGGACAAGGTGTGTTTAATCATCAGGACTTATCAACGAATAAAGCCGCATATATTTCTAGTGCCGGTTTTAGTAAAGGTGTTATGCGTTTGGCTGAGGATAATCAGCAACACAGTGCTTATCCGGAAATGCTTAGTGAGGATGAATTAAATGACATCATGAAAGAGTTTGAGTCAAACTATATGCAGTAAGACCTGGCTCATCCAGGTCTTTTCTTTTTAAAATAACTATGATAAAATGAAAGTAGGTAGAAATGGTACATTATAAGGAAATTGGACGTTGTCTCCAAATTGAACAAAGTCTATGTCATGTGAATGCTCCAGAATTAAACAAATTGATAGGTAATGAATTAACACAAGACCATATCGTTTCAAAAGATGAAGGAATTAGCTTGTTTAATCAGGCTGCAGAAACCGTAGGTTTGAATCCATTACGTGACCCTAAGGGTTATATGGCATTGGACAATAATGTATATGAGGTGATTAAAGACACTTATGCTGATAAATACGAAGAAGCCCTAGATAATATTGAAGGTGGCTTTGGGTTTGGTACAACATATGCGGTTGAAAGTGTGTTAAATAAACTTGATGCTGAAGTTCGCAGTAATGTTAAAGAACATTTACCAAAAGGTGTCAATTATAGTGATTTGAGATTTATCGCTGCAACACCTGAAATGGAAGACGTAATTGATAGATTTGCGACTAAACGTGTGGAGATGACATTAATGAAATCAATTAGTCGTTCAATCGAACAAGAACGTTTTGATAAAACGGTTAATGAATACCATGCATATGGAAATAAGTTGGGTGAAATGCTTAATGGGCAACATAATGAATTGGTACGATAATGTCTTCCATGAAGATTTATCTGAAGCATCAATAAATATATTTGGTGGTCGCCAATATGTCGCCTATCTACGTCAGCTACCTGCGTATCACCCAGCAGTTAAACTCTTTAGAAAGGTGACACAGGGGATATTAACTCCTGAATACTAATATGAAACTGAAACGAACACATATAGCTATTGGTGCTACGAGTCTTGGAACGCTTTTATCGGTAACCGCGGCAAGTGCAGCTTCTGTAGAAGTACCAGAAGAAGTTGCAAATCTTGAAAACGGTGCAAGAAATATGGTATCATCGGCTAGACTAACTATGCATTATACATCAAATGGACATACATCGAGTGCGAGTGGTTCAGCTACCTTTATTGCCCCAAATGTTTTAATTACTGTTGGTCACAACTTCTTAAAACTGAGGAAAGATAATCAATCAGGTGAACTGATGGGTAACGAAAATGAAAATGTTTATGAATGGTCTACTCCAGGTGGGGCGAAAGGTACTTTTACAGCAAAAGATGTGCATTTTTTTGATAAAGTGGGATTTGCGAAAGGTTTTAAAAATGATTTAGCTGTAATAATTCTTCCAAATTATCAAAAATCTGAAGGTTCTTATAGTCATTTGACTGACAGGTATAACCCGGTTAAAGAAGGGGATAGCCTGAATATTTTCGGATATCCTACTGGTAAATTTGTTCCATTAGTAAATCAAAAAATAGAACGGACGGATGACTATGGTGATGGGATTATAGGTGTCGCATATCATGGGTCATATCCAGGAATGAGTGGCGGTGGAATTTTTAACACAAAAGGTGACCTTATTGGTGTACATCAAAATGGTGTTGTTGGTCAACGCTCAGGTGGGATTATTCTATCACCCAAACAATTAGACTGGGTAAAATCGGCTATTGATGGAAAACGGAATAATGGTTGGGGTGTGGATAGTGGAAAACGTGTCTATTTTGAAAATGGTAAAAAATTAGTTAATACTGTTAAAAAAATAGATGGTTCATATTACAGGTTTGGACCAGATGGTGATGCGAAGGCTATTAAGGTGACTCTTAAAGCTGTCAAAACTGAATATGTAGCTGACTCAAATTTGGATGGTGGTACGCAATTTGTAAAACGGTCAGGTAAAGGTGCATTAGTTGATGATAGAGGTCAGGAAATCGAAGCCGGAGAGGATGCAATTGTGCACGTTGGTACAAAGAGTAAAACAGTAGAAAAACTATTACTTAAGAAAAATTATTATGTTATAAATCCGGCGTTAAAACACGGTGAATCCTATGTACGCGCTAAAGGTGAAGATGGCAAAGAAGTTATTACTACAACTTATACGTTAACCCCCGATAAAGGATTAATTGTTAAAGAGGATAAAGTTGTGAATCATCCTTCTGATAGATTAATTGAGGTAGCAAGTAAAGATGAAGCTATTGGGGAAGAGTTGCCGTTAAATCATCCACTACGTAAGGATTTAAAATTGACAAAAACGGAAGAGCCTACAGTAGAGGCTCCAAAAGTACCTACTGTTCCAGTAGCACCTGTACAACCAAAAACTGAACAACCTAAAGTAGAGTCTCCGAAAGCTCCAGTAGCACCTGTTCAACCAAAGACTGAACAACCGAAAGTAGAAGCTCCAAAAGCACCGACTGCTCCAGTGGCACCTGTTCAACCACAGACTGAACAACCTAAAGTAGAAGCTCCAAAAGCACCGACTGCTCCGGCAGCACCTGTTCAACCAAAAAATGAACAACCTAAAGTAGAAGCTCCAGAAGCTCCAGAAGCTCCAATAGCACCGGTTCAACCAAAGACTGAACAACCGAAAGTAGAGGCTCCGAAAGCTCCTACTGCTCCAGTAGCACCTGTTCAACCAAAAACTGAACAACCTAAAGTAGAAGCTCCAAAAGCACCTACTGCTCCAGTAGCACCTGTTCAACCAAAGACTGAACAACCAAAAGTAGAGGCTCCGAAAGTACCTATCGCTTCAGTAGCACCTGTTCAACATAAAGTAGAAACTTCTACAACTTCGGTATCTTCTGAAACGAAAAAATCGAAGACTCTTCCAAATACCGGGGACATGAGTTTGGTTGGTTTTGGACTGGTTAGTTTAATAGGTGGGGTGTCAAGTAAAAAGAAATCACGAAAGGATAAGTGAAGGGGCTACCTTAGGTGAACTACTTGTTCCATTCAATTATATTTACACGTTCAGATAATCTTCTACGAAAGGTTTTCACAATTAAGTATGTGAATGGAAGTGATATATTATTAAATAGAAAGGGGGAGGGTAGAGCCCTCCCAATTTAAATATGAAACTTAAACGAATGATTATAGGGGGTGGAGGGCTAGTCGGCTCTTTAGCTAGTGTATTAACAGTGCAAGCAGAAACATATCAAAGTGGACAATCCGGAAAAGCTCTATTAGAAATTGAGGCTAAGGGTCCATCATCAGAGGAAAAGCATAAACCGATGGACTTGTTTGTTATCATGGATTGGTCAGGTTCAACATCAGTTCGTCGTGAAGAGATGTATACTCAGGTAACCAAGTTGATTGAAAATGTTCTTACGGATGAGGATAGGGTTATATTTGCGGGATATGGGGGTAACACAGTAAACTCTTATCAGGGTAATGTATCGGTTCGTTTGACGAAAAAACAAGCGTTAGAGATTTTAAAATCTAAAAAGTCGTTTACTTCTGAGTTGACATTTGATGGTGCAGTTGGTGAATTTGAGCAAATTTATGATAAGTTTACTAATAAAAATCCTGTTTTATCCGTCATTCAATTTACAGATGAATGGTTGGATGGGGAGACGATTGACACCTCATTTGCCCAATGGGCGCTTAAAAATGCAAAAACATTTATGTCGGTTATTTATCCTTCCCGTAACGGTTTCAAATCTGATGATATGTTATCCGTTAAGAGTATGAAAGCGGCTGGTCATAAAAATATTGTTATTAATCCTGAGCAAAAAACCCTTGATGATACATTCCGTAACACAGCTACTGAGGTTATTGATAAAAAAGGTAATATACTTAAAGCTATCATTAGCCCAGAAGATGGTATAACGGTTAAGTCTGCAAAATGGATTTTACCTGATGGTAGTACAAAAGATATTCCAGTTAAAGCTGGTAAAATTGAAGCTACTATTGAAGCGTTGAAAGATGGTAAGTATAAAGTGGAGTATACCTTTGAGGGTAAAGTTACAACGAAAAAAACGATTACTGGTAGTTTGACAAATGGTAACGAAACGAAGAACACTAGTGATATGTTCGACCCTAAACCTGTAAGTAATCCTAGAGGTACACAATTCAAGGAAAATGATAAAGTAGAAAAGGGTGTTACAAAAATAATTCAAGAAATGACACCTGATATAGGTGTAGAGGGTGGTACTATTACTCAGGGTAAAGACCGTATTATTGAAATCGGTACAAAGCCAACAATACAAGTCGAAAATCTATCATATAGGACACACTATCGTGGTAATGAGAATCTAGATGCTGGAAAAACTAATCGCGTAGTAGATGGTAAGATGGGTAGTAAAACTATCACAACGCGATATCATTTGACGAAGAATTCTGAGGCGTATCGTAATGACCCTGACTATTTAGATGTGAATAAGGTAACAAAAGATATTATAAGGGAAACAACCGACCAACCTGTTATAGTGAATCCTATTGATGAAATCTATGAGGTGGGCCTCAAACCTATTGTGAAAGAATCTCCTATTGTAAGGGAAACATCATTTGTGGATGACTTTACTAAACTAGAAGGGACTCCAAATTTGCTAATCGAAGATGGCTCTGATGGACTTTTACGTGATACTACACGATTTACGTTAGTAGGTAATAAAGCAGAACCAAAACGAGAAGTGACACGTGTAAAAGAACCGATTAATAAAGTGTATAAGGTGTATAAAGGGCGTGGTACGAAATTTGAAACTATGGATGGAAAAGAATTGTCTCCAATGATGATTGGGAAAACATTTGAGCCAGCTAAAGCTATTAACGGGTATCGGGTGGCTAATGAATCAGTAAACGGTGTCATAAAGACATATAAATATGTGCCGTTAGCAAATGTACGCCAACGTTTCTTTAATACAAAAGGTGAAAAAATTAAGCCTGATTATGTAATTGAAAATGTGGATGTTGGTACTAAATTAAATGTTGGACATCCATGGGGTATTGATTATAAAGGTGTTCGTCATTTTCCTGTTTTAGAGAAATTACCAATTGAATATATCACGGTGGAAACAGAAGATATGGTCATTGATTATGTATATGATATACCAAAAGAAGGTGAACCAAATGTACCATTAAATGAAAACAAAGTGAAATCTATAGTGGCACCAAAACAAATGGGTAATCTTTCAACTCGTGGATTCTCTCAATTGAGTGTTCGCCGATGGAAACGATAAGGACGTCTAATTGACTTTCTTTTTTTTTTATCTTGAAATTTAGGGGTTTTTATGATATAATTAAAAGAGAAAGAATGAAAGGGAATTCATATGCAAAAGAAAATGATAACTGTATTAGTTGGTGCGTTGTTAACGGGCTCAACAATCGCAGGATTAAGTGCGAATGCTGTTGCGGATACAGGAACGGATGATGGGAAACCTGATGCGTCACATGATGAGAATGAACGAGGTTTTTCTATGGGAGAATTACGATTACGCTTTTTAGGTCGAATTGCGTCTGCTATTATGGATAAAGGATTAACGGATAGTGATAGCATTAGAGAATATAAAGGGTCAAACCTCTCAGTTAAACGGTTGAAAGAATCTACTCCTTCAAGTGAATCGCTTGGTGTTCGGACTAAAATGGTTAATGATACTGTCGAAGACGGTCTAAAAGGTCTTTTACCTGATAACACAGATATTAAAACTGAGCCGGAATTGGTAGAGAAAGAACAAAATAAAAAGATTAAGGTTTCTTATAATAAAGATGAGCGGTCTGAAGTAACGGATAAAATCTTGTCAGGGATACCTGATGAAGTACCTGTCGATATTCCTACAGATTTACCATCTGAATTACCGTCAGATTTACCATCTGAGTTGCCGTCAGATTTACCGTCAGATTTACCATCTGAGTTACCATCTGAGTTACCATCTGAGTTACCATCTGAGTTACCATCTGAGTTGCCGTCTGAGTTGCCGTCTGAGTTGCCATCAGATTTACCGTCTGAGTTGCCATCAGATTTACCGTTTGAGTTGCCATCAGATTTACCGTCGGAGTTGCCATCAGATTTACCGTCTGATTTACCGTCTGATTTACCTTCTGACGTTCCCGAAACAATTCCGTCAGGTATTCCAGATAATAAACCATCTAACTTATCGATAGACAAACCAAAAGTGGGTTCACCTATCGAAAACGATGGTGATGTCATATCAGGTGAGGGTCGTTTTGAAGATGGGTTATTGAGACGTAATGCACAAAAAAAATCGCTCAAAGTGACGGATTTAAATGTGGGTGATAGATTATTCGGTCGTACACTTACTAAAATTTCGGATAATGATTTAGATTATAAGAAATTATTAAGTCTAGATGAAAATGAGCGTTTTGAAAAAGCTTCATCACAAATTGATTTATCATATGAAGCGGATGGTGAACATATGTGGCTCGGTGCTGGTAATGATGTGGTGAATAGTTTTAATCGGGGTGAATTTTTAAATATGACTCTACTCAATAAATATTTTATTGAATATGTTAATGCTGACCGTCGTCTACAGGGTATTGCGCCCTTAGCTTATGAGCCAGGATTTCAAAAAGCTGCTGATATTCGTGCTCAAGAGATGGCTGATTACGGACATATTCGTTATGAAGGTAAAGCCCATACACGTCCTAATGGTGAAAAATGGATTCATGTCATGACAGATATTGCGCCTTCGTATCCGTATGGTTTAGGAGAAAATATTCTAGCTTATAGTGTATTATCAAATCCATATCAATTAACAAGTGAGCAATGGGTTGCCAAACAGTTATTTGACCGTTGGAAAGCATCTAAGAGTCATTATGAAAACATGATGGATAGTCGTTTGACTCGTACTGCTATTTCAGTTAAAATGACATCTAGAGAAGGTGCTCGGTCTGATAATGAAACGAATTGGATGATTGGGGAACAAATTCTAGCAGACGGTTCTGTTGGTGATATTGTAAAATAACGGAACAGCTATGCTGTTCCTTTTGAAAGGAAATAAAAATGAAAACATACTATGAAATTAATTTAGATGGACAACGTGACCGTATTGAGTCGGAATATTGGGCTGATAGCTTTGATAATGTAGATACTATTTATATGGAAATTAGTAGTAGTGGTTTGGATAATGATAAGATTGTGCTTGATGGAGTGGCCTTTGCTATGGTTGGTTCAAATGGTGAATTTTATGACAACAGTGGTCTTCCAATTCCATTAGTCTTATATACAGAACAGGATGCTGCATTTCCAATTGAGGGTGTATCACATGACTCTGTAATTGAAGATTTACTGGAAGAACGACGTATTCGCGATGCTGTACGCCAGAATGAAGAGCATATGAATAGAATTATGCGCGAAGCATTATTAGAAGAACCGATGGATGCGACCCCAGCTTATGATTTAGAAGACGTTAAGCGATTCGCAAGAGAATATTATCAAATGACTCCTGCTGAGCGTGCGAATTTACGTAGTCAATTAGAAGATGGTACTCTACAAACACCAATTGTAGAAGAGGAAGTTCGTAAGGTTACAATGGATATTGATATGCTTGATATCTATAATAACAAGAGGAGAGCGTTAAATCGTGAAATTGACCAAGCTATCGCTCGTAATGACTCTCGTACTGACCGTGATGTCGCTAATTTGAGTTATGATAGAGACTTTGTTGCTGGAAAAGCGGATGCGATTTTTAAGGACTATAATTTGGACCAAGATGACAGAATTTCACGCCCACAAATTGAAGTATCTGATGACCGCAAACAAGCATTACATGACCTTGATACGTCTATTCATGAACTTACCGATGATAATTATGATAAATTTGTAGCAGAAGTAGAAATGCTCAGAGATGAAGGTTTACAAATGTAAAAAACCGTAAAAAAAAGGAGATGTGTAATATACACATCTCTTTAATTATTCGTCTTCGTCAATTTCCTCAATTGGTTCTACAAATAATTGTTTCGTTGCTACTTTACTCGACTGGTATTTTGTTTTCATTTTATGAACTTGTCGTTCTAGTTTTTCAACAACTAAATCGAAAGATTCATATAAATCATGAGTTGTTTCTTCGGCTCGGAAAGTAATTCCGTTTGCTAAAAATGTGACCTCAGCTTTCGCTGTTTTGTCCTTATACACCTTAGCGTTTACATGCACCGTGATTTCGGTTGAAAAATGTTTTTCTAATTTACTAATTTTCTTTTCCGCATATTCACGGATAGAGTTTGTGATAGCGATGTTTTCGCCGCGAATTTGATATTTAAACATAAGGTGTTTTTCCTTTCTTTTTAGAAATCCCAGTCATCATCGGTCATTTCTTCTACATTTGTTGGTACAACGTAGGAATCACCTTTGACGGAGAAAAAGTCGTGGTTTTTACTAGATGTGTTCAATGCATTCTCGATAATTGGATTGACAGCGTCATGCTCAAAGTAAGCTGGTCTTCCTAAATTTTGCAAAGCTCTATTACCATTATACTTGACGTAATTGATTACTTCATCAGCTAAACCAATTGAGTCATACAACTCATGTGTATAAGCGATTTCGTTTTCGAGAAGGTCTAGTAAGAGTTTTTCTACTTCAGCATCAGCTTTTGCTTGTTCTTCAGCCGTTAATTCTTTATAGATTTCTTGTGCGGAATATCCAACACATGAACCATGAATTGTTTCATCTAACATAATTTTACGAATAATTTCACCGGATGTCGTCATTTTGCCTTGTCCAGCTAAATATAACGGATAGAAAAATCCGGAATAGAATAAATATGATTCTAAGAATACAGATGCTACATGCGCCATATATAAATCATATTTTTCAGGATATAAGGTCACTAATTTGTTATAGTACCCTAAAATCGTATTTGCTTTGTATGTTAAGCGTGGATGATTCGGAACCCAATCATCTAATAGATAATCGGTGTCTCGAGAGTCTAACAATGATGTAAAAATTGTTGAATAAGATTTAGCGTGAACCTGTTCAATAAAACTCATATAAGCATATACAGCTTGAAGTCGCATATCTTTTACATGCATTCCAAGAACATTCATACCGACATTTCCTTGTTGCGTATCAAGTCCGGTTAGTCCTGCTAGAACTTTTTTAAACGTTTCTTTTTCGTCTGTACTCAATTCGTCCCATGATGCTAAATCTTTTGATACTTTAAACTCTGTATCCAACCAAAATTGTTGAATGTTTTGATTCCAATACATAAAGATGATATCATCTTGTTTATTCCAGTTTACTGCTTCCATGTTATTCCTTTTCTTCTTGGTTTTCGTTTGTTTTTAATGGTTCCACAATTTGTTCATAAAGCATTACATATTCGTTTAATGTGACATCTTTACCGGTTGTGAGATTGCGAAATGATTTAATATAATTTTTATCTTCAGGTTTTGATAACGCGTATACATCTGTTGTTGTATGTAGTATCCATGTAAACTTATCAGCGACAGGAATATTCATGATATGAATGTCACCAGCTTGAACCCATTCTCCAGGTGATTCATCCATAAAGGTATTTAATGTTTTGATAAATATACGAAGAGCACCGTCATTCCGATTATCTGTTTTAAAATATACAGGAGAATCAGGGTTAGTCATGGCCTCCCAATAATCAAACGTTGGTTTTGGTTTTCGTGCATCTGGGTGTCGTTCAACCCATTTACGAAGGTGGTTCAAGTGATAATTTCGCAATAATCTTGCGTTTTCTGTTGTAATCATGTTTTTCCTTTCTAATATGCGGGGAGGTCATCCTAGCATTTTATCCTAGTATTTAAATACTACAGCTTGTGCATTCTTCTACTGACAATAGCTTGTTTCGTGTATAATATAATGATTTAAGACCTTTGTGGTGAGCATATGCGTATAAGCGAGCTAATTCTCTAGTAGATGTTGTTGAGTTTACATAAAGAATTGTAGAAATTCCTTGGTCCACATGTTCTTGAATAACAGAAATGAGGTCAATTAATTTCATCTGGTCGATGGAATATGCCGATTGATATACAGCTGCTGTCATTTCATCTAAGAATGGCATTGGATAGTATGTTTCCATATCGCCATATGCACGTCTTTCGATTAAATCTACAATTGGCATGACACTTGATGTGGCATTTTGTACATATGAAATTGATTGAGTCGGCGCAATTGCAAGTCGATAAGCGTGATAAAGACCATGTTTGGCTACTCGTTTTGCAAGAGTTGCCCAATCTTCTCGAGTTGGGAGTTCCATTCCTTCGAATAACTCTGCAATAATTGGAGTTTGTGGTAAGAAATCCTGCGTGATATATTTTCTGAAATAATTTCCGTTTGCATATTCAGAACGTTCAAAGTCTTTAAATGTATGACCCGTTTTTCGTGCAATGTGCATACTTGCTAAAATTGAATGATAGTTCAAGGCTGCGAAGAATACATTTGCAAATTCTTTCGCCTCATCGGAATCATATGCAATTAAGTTTTTAGCTAAATATCCGTGCAAATTCATAACACCAAGTCCGACTGAATGTAGTTCATCATTAGCCTTTACAACACCTGGAGCGTTATCAATATGACTCATATTAGAAACTGATGTTAGTGCTTTCATAGCCGCAAATACAGCGTCATACATGTTTTTGTCTTCCATAACATTTGCGATATTAAGGCTTCCCAGATTACATGAAATATCTCTCTTGATGTTCCACTCTTCTCCGTAGTTACCAATATCGGATACTTCTTGTAATTGCATAATTTCTACGCATAAATTACTTTGATGGATATCTCCAATTTCTTTCAATGCATGTACTTTATTTGCATTGTCTTTAAACATTAGATATGGATATCCTGATTGCAATTGCATTTTAGCGACTTGGTTTAAAATATCACGAGCTGAACCTTCACGTTTTTTAATTCGTGGGTCAGCAATCAATGTGTCATACATTTCATCGATATTCATGTCATCCAAATGGATTCCATAATGTTTATGAACATTATGTGGATAAAACATATAAAATGGTTCATTTTTCTTTGCAAGTTCCATAAATTTATCTGGAACAATTAAACCTGTAGAAATGGTGGCAAGACGTAATCCTTCATCTGCATTGACTTTTTTGGTGTCTAAAAACTCCGGTAAATCCGCGTGAAATACGTTCAAATAGACTGCTCCTGCGCCAGGTCGTTGACCCAATTGGTCTGCATATTGGAAACTCATTTCTAATGATTTAGCTACCGGAATAACACCTTTTGCACAACCTTCAACTTCTTTGATGGATTCTCCCCTTGCGCGTAAGCGTGATAAATTAAGGGCTACTCCTCCTCCATATTTGGATAGTGTACGTGCTACACCTTCATTATAGTTAATAGAATTTAAAGAATCATCTAATGATAAGAGATAACATGATACCAATTCACCACGGCGTGACCGTCCAGCATTTAGCATGGTTGGGGTTGCTGGTTGATAAATTTGCTTCATCAATGTATCTAACAACTCAAGAGCGAAATAATTATCGCCTTGTGCTAAGTATAACGCAACAATAACCATATGCTGTTCATAATTCTCTAGAAATTGCTTTTTATCATTTGTTTTTAACGCATAACTTTGATAAAATTTAGTTGCTGCCATATAAGATGCAAATTTAAAGTCATAGGTGTAGGCTTTAGCTGTGATTTCTTTTAAGAAATGTTCATCATACAATGAAAAACAGTCAAAATAAAAATCATTTTTTACTAACCATGATAAGCGTTCTAGTTCATTTGGGAATGCTTTTGTTTTCGATTTTACTTCTTCTAAGTACAGATTCATTGCCTCTGTATCTTTAGCAAGGTCATAAAATCCGTCTTTCTGACGCATAATGGCGTTATTTAATTCAATATGGTTCAATATGTTTTCTCCTTTTTTGGTTTATTCTATTATATCATATTTTTTAAAATTGTGAAAGTATTTGTTTTACATTTTTCACATCATCTTCCGTTCCGGCTAGTTCTATTTTATATCCTGGGATTCCAAGTTTTTCTTTTACAATATCTGCTCCTGCTGCAAAATTGGGACCCCAGTTTCGATTGCCTGATACAACTACTAATTTAATATGTTGATGATTTTGTTTTAAAAATTTAACAACATATGTTGGTACTTTTCCGAATCCGATTGTCGGAAATATTAATATTGCATCGCTTGTTAAATTATCAATATCTTTCATGTATAACGGATTTGCATCTAATTTTGTTGCGAATCTTTTACAATTACCTGTTAAACTAAAATAAATTATATTCATTATATGTCCTTTTTATAATAAAACAAACAGCGTCTATGACGCTGTTGATTATTTTTTTGGATAAATATAGGAAACGGTTCCGCCCCCAAATCCGTGTTGAGCGGTTGGGTCAAACCATCCACGGTAGTTACCAATATTTTGATTACCACCATAATTTGATTCCAATACTTGTATAGAATGTTCATTTTGTACATCTGTTACATATGCCACGTGCATTCCTGACCACACGGCAATTGCACCCGCTACGGGAGTAGTTCCAACCTCAAAACCTTCAGCAGCTGCTGAATTTGCCCATTGGTCAGCATTTCCCCAGAATGGTCCTGCCCATGGTGCTAGATTTTTAACGCCCCATGTACATTGTCCCCATGGATATGTATTTGCAGTCGGTTCAACCGATACAGAACCTAATGAAGAATGTGAAACGTGTCCGTTAGTCGCTGTTTGTTTTGCTGTATGAAGCTCTTCTTTTGCGGCTTGTTCTTCTGCAGCTTTACGCTCGGCTTCTTTTGCTTCAGCTTCTTTTTGCTCTAAGGCTTTTCTTTCAGCTTCTTGTTGGTCTTTTTCAGATTGAATTTCAGTTTCAATCACTTGAATTTTAGATTTAACAAGGTCTTGTTCTGACTTTACATTTAATTGTTGCGCTTTTTTAGCGTTTTTCGCTATTGTAGTCGGTGTTTCAACGTTGTCAATCTGAATCAATTTACCAGATACTTTCTCAAACTCTTCTTTTAAGTTTTGAAGTTTCTGCTCTCGAATTTCTTCCTTAGTCGGTTGTTTAACCTCAACATTTGATGTTGGATTTTGGTCATTATTCTGAGTTTCAACCTGTTCATCGGCATATGCAATAGCTGATGTTAATATTGGTAGGGTTGCTTGCGTCAGTGTTAGACTTGTTAGAGTCATTCGTTTAAGGTGTTTAATCATATATGTTCACTTTCTATTTTTTTATTTCTCTTTTTAGTATATCATAAAAAGATTAGTAAAAATAGACTGTAACACGTTTGTAATATTTTATTTACGCTAGATGTGTTATACTTTTGGATAGATATAAGCTACCCGACCTGTGTTATTTGGATTAAACCATCCTCGATAATTACCTATACCACGTGGGTCCGCGAAATCAGCGCTTCCTCCGTAATTAGACTCATAGATTTGAATGTTTCCATTTTCATCTACATCTTTGACCATTGCAACATGTCCGTAAGCTCCGTCTAACCAGACAATGATACTTCCGGCTACAGGTGTTGTACCCGTTGAGTAACCTTCAGCTTTTGCTGAATTTTCCCAATTTTTCGCGTCTCCCCAGTATTCACCAACCCATGGTGCTAAATTTTTAACTCCCCATGTACACTGTCCCCATGGGTATGTATTCGCACTAGGATTTGAAATGTCAAATTCTCGTGTTGATGCTCCTACAGTTGCAGTACCTGCAATAGCATTATGGATTTGTTGTGTCCATTTTGCTTCTTTTTCAGCTTTCTCTTTTTCAGCTTTTTCTTTTGCTATTTCATCTTCGATTGCGATAATTTTAGACTTGACTGTTTCTTGTTCCGAAACCAGATTCATTTTTTGAACTTTTTTCGCTACTTCTGCACTTTTCGTAGGTGTTTCACGATTTTCTATCAGTACAATTTTTCCTGATACTTTTTCAAATTCATCTTTTAACGCTTGGAGTTTCTGTGCACGAATGTCTTCTTTACTTGGTTCAACTTGCTCAGTTGTTTCGTCGGCAAATGCAATCATTCCTTGTGTGGTCCCTAAGGCTACTGATAATGCGTTGAGACCTAAGGCCCCTGCTGTAACTAGTTTTCGTTTCCGTTTATGTTTCATCTATTATTCTACTTTCTATTTTTCTAACTTTATTATACCATATTAAAATGGTCCTGCCTAGACCTTATCGTCAGACAGTTTGCAACTGGTCGTATAACCATTTCCAAATTTTTGATTGTTGATAATAATAGCCAGTATTATATTGATGATACCAATATTGCTCGTCTAGATGTCGTAATACGGCATCTTGACATGCAAAGTCATAATTACAGTTTTGTCGGTCTTCCTTAGTCCAATAATGTGTCCCTTTAATTTCGAACAAGTGTCGAGACCAATTTGCATTATGTTTCTTTTTTTTCTTCTGATAAGTATCTAATTTTAAAGATAAATAATTTATTAGGTCAGATTTACACTCACATAGTTCTTCATGATAAAATGACTCAAGTGTGTTTGCTAATGATTCTACTAATTCTGGGTGATATGTGAAAATTTCATAGTCGCCGTAGGTTGTCACTAAAAAATCAGTTAAATCTTCGTATTCACCATTTTCTAAAATATCTTCTAAAATGTCATGCTCTTCTTTTGTTAACTGTTTCATTTAGCAACCCCCAGTTGTGGTGATTTAACAGTGTTTGGTTGATGATAGTAATCATCACCTGTAACACGTGATAAATAATCTTTGAATGTGTTATTATTCATTTTCTCAATGACACTATAGCGTCCGTTCTCATAGTTTGCGACATAGAGTGGTGGGATGCAATCATCTTGTTCCAACATCAAATAAAATAATTCGCTTGGTGTTAAATTAGGTTGTGATTTTTTCACTAAATATCTTTCAAAATTTTGGTCATAACAGTCTTCCCGACATAATGAAATAATAAACTCTAATAATTTGCCAGGTGTGTCTAATTTAATTACTTTATGATGTTCGATTACAGGTTTCATCATTCGCGCATAAAAAAGTTCTTTTAATTTTAATTCTCGCGTCATGACTACAACTCTCTCCATGTAGTTCCTCCTTAAAAAATATCCAAAAAAAATGAAGAAGGGGAGTTACCCCTCCCTCGTTATTCATTCTTAGACGTTCCAAACCAATCCTGCTGGTGAATCTAATTCAGGATAATCGGCAGCTGATGGGCCATCATCATGGGCACCGCCACCACCCCAAACTTGTCCACGTCCGCCGCGAGCAAAGATATCATCCGCGTTTTTGTCTGTAGAAAGTCTTACACGCATGTATTCATTTCCATTATGGGTTGAAGGTGTTAAATCTACTGTAACTTCTGTTCCAGCTTTCAAAAAGTATCCTGGATTACCATCGGTAGGGTATTCAGTAAAGTCAAATAGGGTGAATCGACCTTGTGCGGTATCAATGTTTGCAAATTTACCTGGTAGTTTAATGGTCAATTGGAATTTCGCATCTGGTTGTGATGCAAATGCCGACACTAATGCTGTTTTAACTTCTTCAACAGGTGTTGCTACAGTAAGTGTTTCAGGTACACGGCTTGACCATGGTGTTTGGTCATTTAGTTTGTATGAAATATATTTCAATAATGTTTTTCCTGCTAGTTCTGCTTTCTTAGATTGACTGATTTTTAATCCAAATAGTTCTGCAGGTAAGTCTCCTAATTCTGACATTTTTCCAGATACAACCAATCGTTTGATTGGGTTACCATTCAAATCTTGTGAAGGGTAGATAGATACTGGTTTAGTAAATGTGATAGTCATATGTGTTTTGCGCTTATTCACGATGTGAACGAATCGTGGCATTGCCACTAAGTACCGGTAAGCCATTCGGTGATTCAAGGTTATTAGCCCTTCGGCGCGTCCTTTCAAAAATTTAGTTTTAATCTGATGGCTTTCTTACTTAGCTGACTCTTTTTACAGATGTTCGTCAGACATCCAACCAGTTTCCTGGCGAGTTATTATGGTATTAGTTTACCACAAAGAGTTGTTGTTGTCAAGTTTTTATGTTACAAATCGATTACCATTTTATGACGCTTTTAATACATTTCGCCATTTTAATGTTGTTTCTGCAACCATTTGAACGTAAGCTTCAAAGTCTAAGCTTTCATAAAGTTCATTGACTTCGTCATCGGTCATCTTATGAATAGAACGATTATCTATACGTACCTTTACGTTCTCTGCTAATTTAGCAATTTTAACTTCTTTTAGTGCGGGCAATGATGGTAAAGCTTCGCCTGTTAGGTCTGCATGTTGTTCCATTGCTTCAAATTGTTTTGGCGTTAACAAACCATCCCAACGTGACCAAATTTCGTTAATATCCATAAGCGAACACAATTTGGTCACCGTGTTAGGTTCACCTATAGGCGCATCATCAGGTAATGTTTCTAAATAAGTTCTAAATGCTTTTTCGGGTTTCATTTTTTGAGCGCTATAACGTTTCAACGTCGTTCCGTTTTTTGTCAACCAGACTCGTATTGTTCCTTTATATAGATTATTTTCTTCATCAATAAATACTGATTGTGATGTTGAACGCATAACCCATGATGCCATATGAATAAAGGTGCGTCGGTCAACTTGCCGAATATAATTCAACATTTCTTGACGGATGATATCTTCTTGAAGTTCTTGATTGACAATATTATCATGTTGTAAATATTGAACTAAAATACGGTCACAAAGAGCTGGATGGCTTAAACGTTTGTCAACACGAGCTCCTTCAGATGATGTTAATGTTCCACCTTTAGCGTTTACGACTTTATCTCCTTCCATTTCCAATCGATTATTAGTGTCTTTAGACACTAAGTACAATTCTTCAGGGTCAATCGTAACATATAATTTTTGCAGTTCTCTTTGCAAGATTTCTTCATTTAATTCTTTTGAAATACTATGAACGTATATACCATCGGTATTTGATGATGGAATAACAGCTCCTTCTAATGCTAAGGCGAATCCAATGATAGCTGTAATCATTTGCCCAATTGCTCGCATAGCTAGAGCTTTATTATTTGCTCGCACATTGGTATCAAATGACCCGTCTAATACACCAGAAGCTGAGTTCAAAATCAATTTGTAACCTTCTTGTTCAATGTTTACAGCTTCCCATTCAGGTGTACCCTTTTCAAGAGTTTTAAGTTTGTTTTTAACACGAATTCGATGATTATAAATTTCATGATATACGTCGGTGCCATTACCATCATAGAATACTCCTAAGTTGATAAGTAACATGGGATAATATCCCGCGAAGTCTTGGTGGAGCATATGTCCAATCGATGTGTATTTATAACGTTCAATTAATTTTTCGGAATTTTTACTTGGCATATACATGAATGGTGACAAATCATCTTCATGTAGTATATTGTCAGAGGGTTCACTTTGTTTATATAAATGTGGAATCTCATGTAATAAGCGATTTGGATATCCTTCAATTGGTGTGCGTGATTGTAATTTAATAATGTTCATCAACGATTGAGATACTGTACTTTTTGGTATGCAAGAAATAAATTTATATCTCTCACGAATCTCCTTAATTTTTGCACGGTCTTGTTGCAACTGTTCTTCAAATGTTTCAGCACCATGAATTCCTCCCGCGGAGAAGTTCAAATGAGTACCCGAGTCATTACCATATTTATCAATAAACGGAATATATGTACCGAATGTGTCTAGCAATTCTCGACGAGCAGTTTTAGGCTGTGCGGGAATCTGATAACGTAGAAAATGAGAGGATGAGTCATTCCAATTTTTTCCTCGAAATGCATCGTAAAACCCGTAAATAGACATGAATTTCAAACGATGTTCTTCAGCAACTTTTGGATTATGCATCTTAACAACGTCATATACATTTGTCATATACCAATCTTTGAAATATTCCAACATATCAAATGGCTCGATACCTTTTTCCTTTGCTATGTGAGGAGCTGGATACATATAGGATACAGTTGGGTTATCAATAATTGGTTTGTCGGGTGCAACAATGTTTTCCACAAATTTTGCAGATGAAGCATTGACACTGATATTTTTTCGTGATAGTGACTCATATTTCTTAATAAGAGCCTCGCGAATTGTTTGTGTCACTTCTAATCTTGTATGCTTATAAACAACATCTTTCATTTCTGAAATATCATTAATATTGTATAAAACATCACCATAGATGTCATCAGAATGTCCGGTTTTATTAGAGTCAGACTCAATAATAGAACCACCTAACATACCTACGAGGGTTTTCAATCCAATCATGATACGTCCGTTTTCAATCATGGCTTCATTAAGATATCCTGCATCTACTTGATTAGCATACATTTCATATCCAATTGTGCCAACGCGTTTTGCAGTACCTTCTATGAGTGTGTCTGAAAAATCTCGTAATCTTTTGGGTGTTGTTTGAGTCCTATTAGCAACAACGGACTTTTTAAAGAAGTCCATCATTTGAATATCATAACTTAAGGAGTTGTAGGCAATGTATACATCCTCTTTTGGTTTAACTTCTTCTTCTGTTAATCCTAAGAAATTCGCGAGGAGCGAATCACTACCAAGTGACGGAATACGCTCTTGCATATGCCATAATAGTCTACTAGCGTCTTTTGATAAATCATATGCCTTATATGGATATCCTGAATCCTCACATGCACGTAAGACTTCTTGCTCGTCTTCTTTGCTTGTCACTAAATAATGCATTTCTAATGTGTCGTTGTCATCAATAAAGCCTGAACAAAACAAGTTATCATAGGACTCTATATCCCAGTAATATTGCATTTAGCATTCTCCTTTTTATTATGATATTGATTAAAAACAGATTATTAAACAGTTCGTACTAACCTTAAATTCTTAAAGCTCAATACGTGATGAAAAACTTCTTTCAATGGGAAGACGCTTTTCAATTTTGTTGAGTGATAGCGGACCTAGTCAATTGTATCTCTAGCAAATGAGCCTTAATACTTTTTATTCTATATGGTCTTAACACCAACGGGCGCAACTGCGGGCACCTCTAAACAATCAATCGAGCAATTCACCCGACGTCATGTCTTACTTAAACTCGAACGGTTTTTACTTTCGGATTGTGTCTATATCGCAACAAGTCATCATGGAGCTCGTCCGTATAAATACCCATAGATTCCATGTGTTTTCTACCAATGTTTAAACTACCGTTCACATCAGCGTTAATTTCTTTACAGGAAGCATCGACAAATAAACCTCGTTTCGCACGTCGACCGAGATAGGTTTCATGATGTTCAATGGATTCTCTGTCCGTAAACGAACATTTACTGGTGTGAGCTTCTTCAGTTTCAACATAGTGAATACCAACACGAGCGCACTTATAGGTTAACATACTGCGTAGTTTTCCAAACGGAATTGATACGAAGTTCTGATTTGTTTTCTTCCCTAAGTTGATGTTTTGTTTTTGACCAACATTATGACCCATAATAAAGGTATCAATGTCGTTCTCAACTAAATAATTCACCAAATCAGTGGTAATTTTATGAAACATATCATGAATTCGCATATTTCGTTTATGTGTAATAGAACTAGCACGTTTAGACCAGGTTTGTTCCTCTGGTAATTTGGACAAGGCGTTAGCAATCTCTTTGTTATAGAGTTGGTTAACCGCTTTAGCTTGTCGTCCGTTATAAAGAACGGGGTTAAACACATTACTTGTGACAGTCAGTAAATTATTCATTCCAGGGTCAGCAAAAGCGACACGAGAAATAGAAGGGATAATAGACGGTTTTAAAACATCGTATACCACTTCGATAACATAATGATTTCCATTTGGTACGATACGAACGTTCGTAATCTGTCCTTTTTGAATCGCTGACTTTACAATAATGTTTGTCTTAGAAAGTTTGATATTGCGAAATTCTCCTTGGTCTTTGATGCTCAAAGCACCTTTTTCATAATTGATAACCTGACGTCCATCCTTCTTTAGATATTTAGGTAGACGTACCTGCGCATCATACTCGCCCTTTTCTTTCTTTTCTACAAGAGCAAAGAAGGATTTAAAGGAGGCATCGACAAGCATCTGAACTTGTTTAGAAACTTTTGCTGGCAAGTTGCGATAATCAAACTGATTTTCTTTTGTGAAACGCGCATTCACTCGATAATAATTTTCAAAGTCCTCTCTGAAAAAGGATTGACGTTGCGCGTATAAGGTCGCGTTATAAAGGTTTTTGGATAAAAAACAAAGAGCATCACATTCTTGGAAGAACGGATGAGTTTCAGAGATAATATGTCGTTCGGTTTCAGAGATAATATGTCGTTCGGTTAACGAAAGTAGGTTGGAACGGTCTTTAAATACCCGTTTCTTTTTCGGTTTCTTGTCCGTCATTGAACTACTCCTTTTCCTTTGTTTTTATAATCTTAGTATGACACATTAAAGCTCGAAAGTCAATAAGTCCTGGAAAAATTTAAAACAGTTTGAGATTGGGAGATACAGAGTTAACACCACACAACTAGATATTGTATGGTGCATTAAATTTCTGTATTGTTCTAATCTTCGAGAGTTAGAACTTTTATATGACCTTTTATGATTTCTGTTTTTAATGTTTTTTGTGTATATGCATGACCAAATTCATCATATACCGCATATAACATGTAGTATACACCATCTTCTAATGTGGTTTCTTTCAGAATGTTGTCTTCTGTTAGTTTTTGTAACAGTGATTGATAGTCGTCTTTACTATTCAATTTATCTTGCAACCAGTCTCGTGGTTTGAGTGTGTGAGACGATGACATATTTGGCCTGTTTCGTACTCTCACATTAAATTTTAATATTGGAAGCTTATATTGTTCGTCTTTATACGGACTTTCATCTATTATTTCTAATTGATAAACTAGATATGCTTCGTTATTAGAACTGTTTTTTATTGGTGTTGAGTACGCTTCTGAATTAACTTGTTCTGCAAATGTATATAATCGTTCATTGCGAGTTGATTCATATCGTTTTAATTTGTTATCATTTTGTAACTGATTTGTATGAATTGGTGGTATGGTTGCATTTGAGTCATTTTTTGTCGTATCGTTATCACTTCCAAACATTGATTTGTTAAATATTGTATTCTTTAACGAAAAGACATCGGTTAGATTTTTAAAATTTTCTTCTGATTTTTCTTGCTCTAATAATACAGATTTAATATTAGGTCGTGTATTCGTGATATATCGATACGGGTTAGAAATGTATCCAAAAAGGGGTACAAAAATGACGACACTAGATAGTAATAATCCCGTCTTAAAGTTTATGGTCTTAATTAACCATAACGTATGAATCCCTAATAATGCAGCCACATAAAAGATGTCTAAATTCAATGTTCTTTCATGCGCGATTAATAAAATTAAAAATGCAATTGGCTGAAATGGTCTCAACCATGTATAAATCATAGTCAATACATCTTCATTTTCTGCAAATGGTTCTATAAATAACGTTGTAATCAGTGTTAATATAGCAATACCAAATGCTATACTAAATCCAGTTTCATTAGGAGTGATTACATAGCTAATAACAGATAAGTCAAAGACAAGTAACCAAACCGATAATATCTTTATGAATAATGTTGGTGGTGTATTTTCTTTTGGATTCTCAGATTTATATTTTAAGAATTGTTTTGCTTGATGTTCATGGGTTTGAGCCATATGTTCACAAACTAATGTCAATCCATAAATAATTGCTGTTTTTCCACCCCACTCTAAAAACGTATCATTAAGCATGACGTCTAATATAATGTATGGTATTTGGCTAAGTATAAGCATCGCAATTCCGGCTACTATAGCTTTTCCTCGTCCGGGAATCGCTGTTCGATTTCCAGTAAACGATATCGAATCATATACATATATTAGTCCACTAATAATTGCTATATTTGCGACAGCTGATAGATATCCAATGTAGCTAAAATGAAAAATCAGAGAAATGGCAAAAATGACAAACGCACTAATACCTAATATCTTCTGTGTTAACTGTTTACTACGTAAGGTTAATGTTGTGAAAATTAAAATTGGATTTAACCAATAGCTTTCAATTTGTAATTTATTTGCTATAACTAATACAGCAAACACGGAAGCTATTGTACCAATTAAGGCTAATGCTTGTTTTTGTATCTTTGTCATAAATCCCTCTATTTTTCTATATTTTGTGCTATATGTGGAAAGTCGTTTTCCTTTAACAATACAAATTCTTGTGTTAAGTTTTTAAATAATTTCGATTCCATTACTGATTTGGCCATTTCAATTTTAACTAACGCAAATTTAGCAAATGGTGGATTAGTTTCCTTGATTTCTGTGGTGAATTGTTCTAACTCATCTAACATCTTTTCCTTATTTACTAAAAATGGTTCATATTGATTTTCTTCTAAAAATTGAACAATTTCGTTGTGATTATAGCCAGCTAAATAAGAATCTTGTGCGCTCAATGTGTTTTCCACAAAGTCATCAATGTCTTCATCTAAATACATATCTATATCATAGTTGTTTTCTGTAGTATCTGTCCAATATAATGAATACGTTCTCCCATAATCCATATTGACTAAACGTGAGCTATTCTCCGTTTTCATGATGATGAAATTTTGTGGATTATACAATCGGTCTGTATTACCCGTTAACACGTCAAATGCTATTTGGTCTAATATAAAGTTGTGGGCGTCATTATCTCTAACTCCATTATTAATACATATGTTTTTTAAATTATGAAAACGAGTTTCAATGGACGTATCTATGATATCGGATGCGTATGATTCGATATCCATTAATTGAAGATGTCCATCAACTTTTGATGACGAGGATAAGGTATGCTCCACTTCATGTGTATTTACATAACTAGCAGAAGTTGTTCCGTATGTTGCGATATCTCCGTCTAAAACTTTTGTAAATTCGTATTGAACGTTGTGAAAATGTACTCGTTCTTGAATATTGTTTACAAAAATAGATGCTAATCGTTCTGAAACACACGAATAACGTTTATCATAATCAGGCAACCATTCTCCCGTAGTGTTGGGATTCAAATCATCAAGTTTGATGAAATATTCTAAATCATCAATATACGTGGCCTTATCTTGAAGACCATTAATATTTCTATTAAACTTTAGTTCGCTTTTATCTAACACTTTCATGGCACTACCCTTATCTCTAAATTTGGATGAATTGGTGTTTTAAATTGACCATCTTTTATGAGGTCTAAGAGCTCATGCATGGTGTAATTTGTATCCATATAATGGTTTAACAATTTTTGGAATGACTGCCAATTACGTTTTGGAATTAACTGTTTTGCGATAGGATGAAACTCGTTGACCGTCTTAATGGTTTCACCTATCACGCTTAAAATAAGAATTGGTTTGCCACTGACGGCTACTTGTAAGTTCATATATTATCCTTTCACTAATGGTTGTTCGTCTAATCCTCTCAAATCTGATTCTGTCAATTGTGCCGCTTTTTGAAGTGCATAATCTTTTAATTCCGTGATGGACATGGACCGCATTTTTTCCATTTCAGATTGTTGGGTTTTTTGCTCATCAAGATAGTAATGAACCGTATCAAGAAGAGGTTCTTGACGGATGAGAATTGTTGCGACAGACTCTCTGTCTCTTGGATTTTGCGGGTCAAACGGTTTGTCTGTTGGATATGGTTTGGCCCATTGTTTTTCATCAGCTAATTTATTGAGATTATTAAAGAGCATAATGACGCCGTTGTGCGCTTTTGTTCGTGCTCTATCTAACGTGTCAAAAATAGCTTGTTTTTCTGATTGAGTACCGTCCATTTCAAAAATTTCTTTAACTTTATTATCGAAATTATTACGGGCGTTAGCATATTCCGCAATGTAATTGAATTGGTCGGCCCAATCTGCATATTCTTCAGCGTCCTCAATTTTACCGTCAACAATATGATTGACGCACTTGCGAAACGCAGTTGTATTAAATCCACCTAACGATTGTTGATATTGAGTATAGGCTAAGTCAAAAGCATCTGGATTTGAAAGGGCGGGTACTACATATTGCTCATATAGCTGATTTTCGCTTTTAATTCCGTTGCGCATTTGTGCGTCGACTAAATCCTTTAAACTCATCATTCCACCTCTTGTCGTAAATCTTTAACAGCATTTAATTGGACTGCACGAGCTACACGCGATACGTCAAGACGCAATCGTTCATAACCAAAATCTTCAAATAGTTCATAGCCTAATTGACGATTTACTTTATTTGCAATGACAGATAGTTCAAATGGTGTAATTGGGTCTAGACTATAGGCTGCCGTAATGACAGGTTCCAAAACCCCCGTGTTATCTTCTGTGACTGCACGTTCTAAAAATAATTCTTGCATTTTTTCTCCTTTCGGCGCTTATGCGCCTTGTTCTAGGAAGTCTACCCATGTATCTAATGAAATAGCTTCGCTTGAAAAATCGTAAGTAGCTTCTTGTGAATTAGTCACAATTTGACCGTTAATGATTCTAATGAAGTCTTTTAACGTCATGGCCGTTGAACTTTTACGTTCAATGACTTGTGCTAATTTTTGACCAGCGTCTTCATCCGGTAACTGACCACCAACTTGGAAATTTGTCAAAACAACTTTTCCCGGAAGACTTGATGCAAATGTCATTGCGTGGTCGCCATGTGTTGCGGTTTGAAACAGTAACTGACGGCTTTGAACAATTTGTGTTGCATTTTTGTCAACACTATTGGCAATATAAATTTTACATTTTTCACCTAATTGTGTTCTATATGGTTGAATTGAAAACGTGATTCCCGGTTTATTTTTGATAAGCATGGCTTCTGCCGCATAACCATGTGAGTTGCAACTGGTCATATCTCCAGTATAAACAACTGATTCAGAGTCTTCTGAATACCAACCGATGTGCAATCCATCAATTGTTTGAGCATGTAAATCAATATCAGATGTTGATTGCCAATATACCCCAACTTGATAGTCATCTTCAACTGCAATTGTGGTGTACATTGGATAACTACCAATAAATGATTTTGCAGATGTAGGCATCTTAATATCAACGTGCTCATCCGGCAAGTAAACACGCATATCTTTGCCCGCGAAACGATTCTTCAACTCGTTCATAATGACATATTGATAAGAAAAGACATCTTTTTCATCTTGGTCAGATAAGGTTTTAAACCACGCGCGACCATTTCGAATACGATATACTTGTAATGGTGACACTTCATGTGATAAAGCGGCTTGTTCCGTCATGTAGTTTCATGAACGTACTAATTGGTAAACACTCATCTGCTTGC